>Ga0222631_1000304_pt1 | contig 14824 bp, 25 predicted proteins | sample AntAcemetagenom5_FD_179826 | JGI IMG/M metagenome (GOLD analysis project Ga0222631, IMG submission 179826) | Saline water microbial communities from Ace Lake, Antarctica - #5 | ecosystem: Environmental > Aquatic > Non-marine Saline and Alkaline > Saline | place: Antarctica: Ace Lake | collected... | reverse complement strand
TGCAAAGCTCCTTTGCTTAGTTGATTTATTAACCGTCTATCAGTTAATATGTTTATATTACAGCAATTTTAGGCTGCTGTCAACTATAATTCGTTATTAACTGCATCATTTACGACGAAGTTGCTTCCCATAAAATGGGCTATCTTTAATATCTGTTTCTACACCGCAAGCACCGCAAGCAAACGTAACATAGTAATCTGTATCACCAGCGTAGTCACTTCTACTAGTTTGGTATAAGTCACCTTTTTCTACTAGTAGGGTAGCACCGCAACCGCCATTTTTATTTCCTGCACCTGTACATTTATACTCACTAGCCCAACCTGTTTGCTTTCGGCCTTCTTTAATTACTTGCATTGATAGACTCCCTAACAGTCTTTAATGATGCTTCTAGAGATGCTTCTTCTCTAAGGAGTTTTGCACGCCTGATTACGCTAGCATCATTTACGACCTTAATAGTAATTTTTTCAATCTTACCTCCGGCGCCATAAGAAAACCAGTTAGGTAAAGTAGAAACATGAGCATAAATATTTTCATAGGTTCCTGAAAAATAACCTAATAGAGGACCGCGAGTATCTCCGCCTTCTCCGTGTTCTTCGTGTACGCACCAAGTACCTGTTTCATTATAGTCATACTTATGATTATAATTGTTCATTAGATACCTCCCGTCATATTTTGAATAATTGCATAATGATCTTCAAACATCATCATTGGGTCAACATCTGCAATAGGAACCCACTTAGCCTTGGAAGCATCATCTGCACCCTTAACTTTAGGAAGTTCTTCTCTAGCAGGCAATTCAATTAGAAATGCATGAGTAATAACTCGACCACGAGAAGACCTCTTGGGGCCGTCAAATACTCGATCAAACTTATGATTAATATTACCCCTAAGAACAGGATCAGGAACCTTAAGAAGAGTCTCTTCGCGTAGTTCTCTAATCATCGCGTCTTCAATGTATTCCTCTTGGTTAACATACCCACCAGGAAGTGCCCACAGACCCTTACCAGGAGCACTACGTCGCTTAATAAGAAGAATATGCCCTGACTGAACTACGATAGCGTCAACAGTTACAAATGTTGGAGGATAGGGTGCTACTGACCAGCGCTTTTTGTGCTCTAGAACAAACTTAGTTTCCTCATAGACGTACATATAATCAGGCGTCTCAAGAAATTCCTTGAGAAACTTAGTAACACTATCAGGAATAATATCTGAAGGAATACGGGGTGCTGGATTGAAATATGCATTACGAATATCGGTAGCATTGTAGATAACTTTTTGATCTACATTAATGCTATCCCATTCGGGAAACATATTTAGGTAAAAGGAGGTATGGTCTTTAGAAAAGCCGATTAGGCCGACCTTAGGGTTCGGAGTGGAGCGTTCAATAGCCATAATACCATTGACACTCATGCGAACTGCACTTGCCCAACCTTGATTATTATAATCCAAATCTAGGATAGGAGTGATGTGTAGACGATTTTTTCCCTTAACTTCTGGAAATGCATCGCTAATCATATTAGCGCGCTCATCAAAAGTCCAAGGATTATGGTCGTCTCTTGGTTTAAAAGCGGAACCAATGCACACAATAACCTTATCAGCCCGATCAATAGCCTCTTGGATTACTTTTGCATGTCCGCTATGTAGGGGCTGAAATCGCCCAATAAATACTAGAAAATCAAATTCTTTTTGCACTACAAGTCTCCCTTGATAGTAATTGATAAAATCAGGTCTGTCCCGATTTCTTAAGTTTATTATATCTTAAATTTAATCAATAAGCAAGATATTTTTTAAAGTAAAAAGGCTTGCAACATACACTAAGCCGACTTAACGGCTATGAGTGGACTAGTTCTCATCCTAACAGGTTTAGCGCCCGTCGTGCTTTTGAGGGTAGAGCCTCATAGTCCCGTCACTAGAAAAAGCAAATCTCTACTTTACTTTTATACGCCTTAATAAACAGGGAAGCGTGCTTACCGTTGGACACTACTATACTGAAAGCATATAGATTTCAGTAGGAAGGATTCGAACCTTCTTTTCTTCCTAATTGGTCGGGGACCTGAGAATCGAACTCAGTATTTCATGCTCCCAAAGCACGCGGATTACCACCTTCCTCGCCCCCGTTAATTAAAAGTATAAACTGAGTGACAATTAGCACACAGCCAGAATCCTTTTTCTAGCTCTTTTAATATAGTATCTTTACCATAACCGTTACGCACGGCATCACCTATATTGAAACATTTATCAAATTCATGATTAAATTGTAGCGCCCTTATCCAATTAACACCATACATTTCTACAGCTTTTGGCCCTCCTAATCCACAATGAGAGCATTTTTTAGTTCTTTTTAACTCGTCTAACCATAATCTAGAAGTTTGTTTTACTATTTTTTTAGCAAGCGTAAAACAAACTTTACAATCGCCTCTTAAAACATTATCACCCGATTTATTTAGGCTACCACTTTTATTAAAAAAATCCTCTGTATGAGGGTAAGCTTCTTCACACTTTGTACATTCTTTGTACTCTTGATCGTCATTAAAAAATCTGCGTCTAGCATGTTTATTATTAATCATTATATCTCTCCCTTATGAGTGAGGGTGTCTGTTAAGGGAACAGAACGAGGATCATGACTTCCTCTCACCCTTTATTTAACATAAAAATTGGTACTCCCAGGAGGATTCGAACCCCCATCGCTCTCTCATCTAGAGACGCATAGTGCCGGTTATAAGCCGGGTGTTTTACCGTTAAACTATGGGAGTTTAAATTTTAATTAATCTTCAATTACTAATTCAAAAGTGTCTGAGTATCTTTTAAGACCCTGACCGTCGTACTCCCAATCCCGTAAAGCCGGGTCAATATCTATCGCATACTTACGTATTGGCTCTACACCATTAGTAGTATTTGACATTAAGGAAGTATTTCCTGGCCAAGGCATAATAGTTTTCATTACTCTATCCTACAATAACGATTGGTTTTCCTCTATAATTAAATATAGCAAATTTCCAAGGAGTTGGCAAGATAAAAGTTAGATTTTTCTAACTCTTATCTCACCTTCCCAAGGTTGTAAGAACGGAACCCAACTCTCATGGTCAATAACAATCGGGTACTTTCTACGAATATTTAAGAACTGCCAGTAGTCAGGCTTCCAAGGAGCGTTCTTTGGCCTCCACTGATTAACAGGAGAGCGACTACCCTTTCTATTATTACAATCACCACAGGCAATTACAACATTGTCCCAAGTAGTTTTACCACCGTCCGCTTGAGGAATAACGTGGTCAAGGGTAATTTCTCTTTCTGTTAGAGGATCACCACAATACTGACATTCACAGTTATCTCTATAAAATAGAGCGGTCTTTGAGAAGGGAACACCTTCTTGGGCGTTAATTCCGTCAAAGTTTTTTCTTGCAATAATAGCAGGCTTTCTGATTGTTACATCAGGGTTCTGCGTTTTAATGATGTAATCGTATTCAGATACTACATCACACATGCCATTCATGACACGGTTAATAGCTGCTTCCCAAGTAATTGTATGAAGCGGTACGATTGAGATAGGTTGATATGTCTTATCCACGACTAAAGTTCTAACTTCAGACATAACACTTCCCCTTTCTATATTTACTTAAAATTGGAGGATCGAGTGGGAATCGAACCCACATTAGACAGATTAAGAGCCTGTCGGAAAGCCAATATTACAAACCGATCCATTAATTATTGTTAATCATAAATTTGGCGCCCTGGGTGGGATTCGAACCTGTAATTCCCCGACGTAATCGGGGCGGGTGTACCAATTTCCCTACTAATTCGCAGTATTCATATCGCTTATACGACACTTCAACTGGCCTCTTTGCAACAACTATTATGAGTATAAGCCCATCTCAGTCATTAAATCTTGCAGACCATTTATCAGACCAGCGAGTTTTGCTAATCACCACATTCGCTCGTAGAGCGGAAGGAGGGCTACTGCTACCCTAGAATTGGAACACGGGGTGGGAGTCGAACCCACGATGTGGTATAGCAAATTAAAAGTTTGCGCCTTCGGCCTCTCAGGTCACCCGTGTATATTAGAGGTCTTGGCTTTCACAAACTATATTACTATCACATCAAATTATTTTATTTTATTGGTTACACTATTTAACCGTATCTACTTTTTATGTGCTAATTACGATATTTCTTATTTATAGGATTTAGCACATAAAAAGTTATTTTTAATCCTTGTTGGTCAGGCACCGGGGAATCGAACCCCGCCTCAAAGTATCCAAGACTTTGCTCTTACCCAGCTGATCCGTGCCTGTTTTGTATTTCTTATTAATCTATAATAGCCGAAAGTTAAGTTCTTAGCAATACTAAAGTTAACTTGTTAGCCCCAAATACATCATAATTTTTGAAGGAGCATCTTCGTCGCCATTCACTCTATGATACTTGATATTATTATCACGAAGAACGTGGTAAGCATCCATATCTAAAGATTTAGCTTCTTGTTCTGTCTGACTTCTGCCTATAGATACATATTTCTTTGTACGTTCAATATAGAAAGTATAGTTATCAAAACTTTCCCATACATCTAATACAAAAGGGGTAAAAGTTTCAGGATAATAAGACTCATCCGCATAAAGTAGACTTAGAACTAAAGGACTATCCGTGATAACCCACTCTACATGTCCTTTTAATCTAGTAAGTTTACGCATCTGTTTACTGAATACATACACTTGTTCTTTTAGAATATCGTGCCTATTTTCCCAAGTCAAATCCTTGGCATATTCAGTTACTAATTCAACACTATGACCCGTTAATTTCATGAAATGAAATAACCCGGCTGCTGTAGTACTTTTTCCAGCCCCTGGACCAGCTACTAAATTAATTACTTTCATAATCTACTTTCTCTAGTATTTCTGCTACTTTAGCTAAGTTTGCTGCCCAAGGCATTTCGTCAATTTCTATTATATGTCTATCTTCGGTTATTCCAGAATCATTAACTACTGTATCTTGTCTATAGGAGAAATTAATAGGAATATCACTTTTGAGATACAATTTTAAAAACTTATTACATTGTTTTCTAGTTCTAAAATAAAATTGTAAATCCCAAGTACAAATACTCGCTCTACCGTTTACTACTGGTCTCATTTAAAACTCCGGGTTATATATAAGATTTTTACCTAAATTAACTACTTTATCTACTGCTTCTGCTAAAGGAATACCATATACGAAAGTAAGTAAGATAACCTCTTTAATCTGTGCTATACTAAGTAGTTCTGTTTCTCGAACGTAGTTCGCTAACTCTGTAGGAGTAATATTTGGAACTGTTGCTTCTAAGTACGCTTTACGGGCAGCATCTGAAGGCATACCAATATATTGAACTTTATCAAAACGACTTGGTCGTCTAAGTAACCTTGGAGGTAATCTCTCAGGGTAATTAGTAGTAGCTACGAAAACAACATTATGCACATTATCTCCGCCATCTAGTAACTTAGTTAAGGTTCTATCCCCATAATAAGCAACTAAATCATCAACATCTTCCATTACTACAAGTAAAGGACGATTAGGCTCAAGGTGCCTTAATACTTCGATATTAGCTTCACAATCTGATGGATAATCACATAAAAATACTACGCCATCAGCTTCTGTGTATTTTTTAATTAGTCTATAAATAGTAGAACTCTTACCACTACCTTGAGGTCCGTATAGTAGAATACCTCTCTTAAAAACAAATCCAAATTCTTCGTACTTAGGTCGTCTAGCGTTAAAATCATCAATATGAGCTAATACGTCTGATGTAGCATCGTCAGGTAATTCAACTAAATCATCTGTACTTAGTAATCTTTTTACTAAGTACGGTCCTTGCATACCCATATGTGTACTATATAATCCAGGAGTTATTTCGCTTGCGCTAGGTGATCCTTCTGACCAAACTTTTCCTCCATTACTTACGGCCCATTTTCCTACTGAGATACCGTCGTCCACAGACTTGACGTGAGTATTATCATCCTTAGCCATATCTTTATAAATATCTTGAGATTCTTCATAGTACGATGATTTTTTTGAATACTCACTACCCAATTCTTTAGTATGTAATAGCTCTTTCAGTGCAGATTTATTAGGCAAAGCCTTTCTCTCTTTATATAGTAAATTTGGTGCCCCAGACAGGAGTCGAACCTGCATGACTTTCATCGCTACGTTCTAAGCGTAGTGCGTATACCATTCCACCACTGAGGCATTTATATTTTGGTACCCGAGACAGGAGTCGAACCTGCAAGCCGTTAAGCGGCTGCTTCTTAGGCAGCTGAGTTTACCATTTCACCACTCGGGTATTAAATTTGGCGCACCGGATAGGAGTCGAACCTACATGTGTCCAGTTAGCTTTCTCTAGATTCGTAGTCTAGCGGCATACCGATGCATTAATTGGCAGGTGAATAAGGAATCGAACCCTAGTCTACTGGGTTGGAACCAGTTGTTCTACCACTGAACTATACACCCTTAATAATTAGTCATTTATTTTTAATCCATAATTGGCGGAAGGAGACGGAGTTGAACCCTCAAGGCGCTCATCACGCTCGCTGGTTTTCAAAACCAGTGCAGTCGCCAATCTGCTTGCCCTTCCCTTATTTTTCTTGCAAACGCCTTTCTTGGTAGTCTGCTAATTCTTTTTGCCTGCGCTCTTGAAGACTAAGTTCTTTCCAATGTTTACGTGGATTGCCACACATATGACAAGAACATAACTTGCCATGATTTGTTAGTCCATTAGCGAAATCGTCTAAAAACTCATCACTTACATTTGCGTGAACAACCTTAATTTTATCACGATACCTATTGAACTTTAGTCTTGTTCTTTTTCTACGCTGCGCGCGAGTCATATCTTTTTCCAAAGTATTACTCCTAAAGTTGGAGGTACGTGTTGGAATCTAACCAACTTATACCGAGTTTGCAATCCGGCGCATATACAATCTGCCAACGTACCATTTAATATGTAGTAGTCTTAGCTACCAAAGTAATGTAATGTTTATCAAGATAATAAACTTCTTTTTTACCTTTTGGTCCTCGTTCCATCTTTTGCTTATAAGAATGTGCAAAAAAATTGGGACCGACTAAAACTTGTCTGCTACCTAACATAGCAGTAAAATCCTTTGTAAGACGAGTCACAAACTTATCTTGTAAGCTTGGGTCTAGTTCATCATAAGCTTCTGTTAAGTTTACTATAGAAGCTACTGCATGTGTATAACTCATCTTATAATCCTAATTGGCGGATAGCATAGTATTCGAAACTAATACACTGTTAAGCGCACGATCTGTTTAGCAAACAGTCCCAAGAACCCTCCTGATTTACTATCCTTAATAACAATAAGTACTAATTGTATTATCCGAAGAAGTTAAATCCTTATTCTTCGTATATTGTATAGTATTAGAAAGCTCTAAGCAATGTGTCATTGAAATTAACACCTGATTATTCGTGCTAATAATATCGCCTTGGGGAGATACTAACATAATTACTAATACTATAAACTTCATAATTGGTGCCTCTGGTAGGATTCGAACCTACACTCATATTTCAGAACGGCGTTTTGAGTGCCGCGTGTCTGCCATTCCACCACAAAGGCTTTTAAATTTTAAATCCATGAGTTTTAAGATACTGTATAACATCTTTTAATTCTTCAAGCTCACGAATACTATCCATGTGCTCTTCGTGACTCATAACATACTTGGTGTACATTCCGGGATCTTCTCCCCAACCATCTGCGTCATGTAGGTCAAAAATATTAACTATCTTTATTGCAATCCCATGCCTATATTCTTCGGGAATATGTCGTTCAATATGAGTCCATATTTCTTCTGCCATAAGTACTCCACTACTCCAACCCATTAATTATACCCATGCTCTTCTGCCCATTTTTCTTGATATTCTTCACGCTCGCGTGCCTGTCTGTCCATCATCATTTCGTATACATCATTGGCGCCGTCGCCGTTATGATAGTCACAACGTAGTCCACACTCTGGACAATATTCTAAAGAAATGGTACAAGTATATTCTGAACTACCACAGTTAGGACATTTCTCAGTAAATCTTGTCATAAATTTGGCCTTCCTAGTAGGATTCGAACCTACAATTCAAGTTTAGGAAACTAGCGGTTTGTCCAATTAGCCTATAGGAAGATTAATCCCAACACTCTCTTGATCCCTTATTATTAAGAAACTCTCCATCATCATAGTCATAATAACCATTAACAATTTTGCGACAATCAGTAGAATCTTTATATCTCTGAGGACGGTTTACATAAAGATTAATAAAAGAACTAGGCCCCTTGCTATTCCAATAGAACCAGTCATAGTGTGCGGATTCAATACTGTAAAGGCGACTCATTTCATGGTCGATACTACGATAGTTAATATCTTTTTCTTTTAGGTAATCCAAGAAAGGCTTAATCCAGCATTTCTTGTTACCTTTTATCGTTTTACGATAAGTTCTGCTCATTTGTTTTCTCCTAAGTAAAGTTACTTAATTGAAAACATCCTTAAAGTTGTACATATCAACATCCTATAAATTGGTGCCCTAGGAGGGAGTCGAACCCTCATGACTTTCGTCGCTGAATTTTAAGTCCAGTATGTATACCGTTCCACCACCAAGGCTTTATTTCTTATTCTTTAATTATTATATCAAACTTTTTTGCATTTAGCAAATTAAAAATTTAATCATGTTGGTATTCGTTAATCTCTACTTTTTCACGCGTAACCTTTACCCTAACGTGATCGCCGTACTTTTTAACACTAATTCTACTATGTACTAGAGGTTTCACTTAAAATTCCTTTTCTTTAGCTCTTCGTAGTTAATCCAAGTAATATAAAGCCAACTACAGATAGGACAAGTTACTGGACCACAAATATTATTCCATAAGTGATAGCATTTTTGACACTCATATTTTGCTATCTTATTCTTCATCTGCTATTCTTGCTAAAATATCTCCATGACATGCAAGAGGAGTACACCAACATCCTAATGTTTTTCCTTTTAATTCCTTAACGGAGTTAAGTAACTCAGGCTGAGTCTTAATCCATTCTTCATATTTGATAATTACTTGTAATCGTGTACCATCTTTTCCTATTGAAAAAGGATTACCCCACTTAGAAGGACGACCTATATACACATCATGGTCTTGTTTCTGCGAATGTACTACTGTAGTGGTCATAAAAAAAGCCTCATAAAGAGGCTGCTTATGCTAGAATTATCTCTATACAACAAGCAACCTAAATCTCGCCTTTACCCTTTAGGGAAAGACTTCGTAACAATGATTTGATGGGTAATGTGTTTATATTCATTATTTTTCCTTTTAATCCTAATTATGGTAGACTGTTCAGGGATCGAACCCGAGCCTAGAGTGCTTCAAACTCCCGTGCACACCAGTTACACCAACAGCCCATAAATTACTTATATTTGGTAGCTCTTACTGGACTCGAACCAGTTTTACTCCGATATGAGCGGAACATCTACACCTGTAAAAGAGCCATAAATTTGGAGCGGGATACGAGAATCGAACTCGTCTCACCAGTTTGGAAAACTGGAGCCATCACCAGATCGGCCTATCACGCATTTAATTCATATAGCCTACTGAAACTGCTAAACTAATTAATTCTTTAAGTTGTTCTCTTGAATATTTACGTAAGACATTACCAATTAATGTAGCAAAATGTCTTCCACGTTCGTAATCCATTGACCCGTTATTATCTCTAATATCGTAATCATATTCTTTGCCTAGTAACTTATCTGAAATTCCAAAGGAAAAATAAGGGCTATCTAGTAACTTATCATAATCTTTATATGCAGTCTTACCTAGATTATGTACGTCCATTTTTAATCCTTTCTGTTGGTGCCCTGATAAGGAATCAAACCTTAATCTACTCCATACCAAAGAGTCGTGTTAGTCATTGTCACCATCAGGGCAAGTTGTACTTATAATATAACTGTCATCCGCTTCGTGACTTCCCGAAACTTTCCCCTTATAGGTGGACCTCGGGACACGGTGCTCGCGCGGGCCTGCACAATCTACCTCATGCCTGATATTTAGAGACCCTGAGGCTGATACAGGGTCTTACTTGGTGCCACGACTCAGATTCGAACTGAGGACTTCTGCTTTACAAGAGCAGCGCTCTGACCTGACTGAGCTACCGAGGCAATGTTTGGGCCGAGGGTAGGAGTCTAACCTACTAACTCTATTATATAGAAAAGTTAGCCCAACGGTAACCTACTATATAATCACTGAGTTTCACAACTCTCTCGACATAATTGGCGCCTCAGTCAGGAATCGAACCTGCTTCCATGCTTTACAATAGCATACCTCATCCATTAAAGGCTTCTGGGGCTTAATTGGTGCCCACGGTAGGATTCGAACCTACAACTTACAGTTTAGAAGACTGTTGCTCTGTCCAGTTGAACTACGCGGGCTTTAAACTTTTACTACTACTTTACTATCTGACCTTTTCCTTACATATTCATTCCAATATGTATAATGATATTGTAAAGATATAGGGTAGTTGGTCGGATCGAAATTCTGCTTACTTAAATAATCCGTAAACTCTTTGAAAGCTAATTCCGTTGTTTTCATTTTTATATAATATCAAAATGTAAAGCATATAGCAACAAGTTTTTTAGATATTAATGACTTTTCCACTCAAAGAAGTGATTCTCTATATAGGTGACTACATAATTGAAAGCTAAGGCTATAAATGACAGAGTAAATATACCTACAAACATTTGATCTAATTGTAGTAGGCTCCCAGAATTAAGAATAAACTGACCAATTCCTGCGTTAGCTCCTATCATTTCTGCTGCCACTAATAAAGTTAATCCTATAGAAATAGCTATTCTACTATTAGTAATAATAGTGGGCAGAATGTATGGAAAAATTACATGCTTAAGGGTATGAAACTTTGATCCACCGCATACATAGGATGCGTCAACTAATGACTCAGGAATTCTGACTGTTGCCGAGTAAGTGGTGATGATAATTGGGAGAAAGGCTCCCATAAAAACAAGTAACATCTTAGGAAACTCACCGAAACCGAACCATATAAGGAACAAAGGAAGCAAAGCGATCTTTGGAATCGGGTATAAAAGGGATATTATAGGGAAAACTACGCTTTTAACGGAGTTAAACATCCCTAAAGTAACCCCTAATAGGGCACCTAGTAGTAAACCGAAGCCAACACCAGTAGTAAAACGAAGTAAGCTATAATATACATCCCACCAATAAGTACTATTTTGAAGTAATAAAACGAACGCTTCTATTATTTCTATAGGTCCTGGTAGAAATTTGAAAGAAAAAATCTGCCAAACAATTAGTATAAAAGAATATAATAATATATTAGTAAGTAATTTTCGCATAATAATCTGATGGAACTAAAGTAGAATTTGGAACTAATTTATTAGCATAGAAAGCTATTCTAGATTCATCAATATTATTTAATCCGTTTTGTAGTACATTAGACGTTAGTACAAAATTATCTACAACGTAGTTGTATCTGGCTGTTTCAATGCCGGTGGATAATTGGTTACTTCTACTGACTACGCTATTAATAGTAAGAGTTCTATCCTTAATAGATTCTTTTAATGCGTTATCGTATACTCTCACGAAACTAGCAACAATCTCTGGGTTATTTTTGAGAAATTCCTTCCTAACCATAATAGAAGGTCCAATAAATCTAGGCTCATAGTCTGCATACTTAATGACTTTAATACCAGAAGTGTCTTCGGAGTATGCAATATTATAAAGCATAGTCCCTGCAAAGCCTAGTAAAGCATCCGTTTTACCTGATAGCATAGCAGGAATACGTAAAGTCAAGCCCATGTAAACAAACACAGGAGATACCTCTGGAAATACAAAAGGAAAGGTTAAAGTAGTTACTCCGGTTTTTCCTGTAGCAATTGTCTTACCGTCATAGAAGTTAATATCTCTTGAGTGTCTAGATAATAAAGATAATTCTGTCGCATCGCTAGGTACGTAGACTACTACTAAGTCGTTAGCAACTGTATTGTTATGGTTAATAACAGCACTAAAGTCTGCTGAAGCGAAGTCAATTCTGCCAGATGATAGTAGTGCTAAGTTCTTAATACCACCAATAGAGTTATTAATTACTTCTATATCAAGTCCTTCTTTGGCAAATAATCCCGCATCTTGGGCATAGTATCCTACGCTAAGTCTAGAAGTTAATAGTGTTTCATAGCCTAAAGTATATGCCTGTGCTGTGGAAGTTAATCCTATAAGTATTGCTGCTGCTAATAGTAATTTATTCATTATGTTCCTAAGTGAAATTCCTTGTATAAACTAATAACATCTTTGTGTTTAAGGTCTATTAACCCTTTATTAGTTTCTGTTAGTATTGGTTTTAATAACCCATTAATATAATTATCGTATACATTGTATCTATCTTGCTTTAAGCTTTGTAGTACAACACTTTCTTCGTTAATAATCGTAGTATCTACATTCCCAAATATACCACCATTTTTATCTAACTGGAAAGCTTGATTAAAAGGAAGTCTACATGCTTCCCATAATAGTTGTCTAGTAGAGGGCGTGGACTCTAAACACTCGCCTTGGAAGGTGGGATGAAACTTTTTAATATAGTTCTTAACTAGAAAACATTGTTTTAAATGTAAATCTGGTAAGTCACTAGTAGTAAAGAATAATTCTTTATAAGGACTCATTATAGATAAATTTTTACTAGAGAACTTATAGTAGAAGTCATCTCCTTCTACTCTAATACGTGGCTTAAACTCTGCGTATATATGACCTTTTCTAGTTCTATCTCTTATAGTACCTTCTACACCTATCTGTGCTAGTTCGTCTAATGTTAGTCTTCTGAAACTATTTAAAGTTCCTGTGAAGTTACTAGATTCCCACTTATTAGAAGTGATAAAATTATCAAAATTTTCGGGAGTAAGATTGAGTACAGTTATCTTAGTCTTACTCATTAGTACGTGCATCTTTTTAAGATTAGGTATAACTACTAAAGATAAGTCCTTAAAGATAATATTTTCGCCACCAGTATAGAAATTAGATACTACAATCTCATCAATGAATATATTATTTTTAAGAAAACTCATTAACATAGTATGGCTGTCTGAACCACCACTATAGTATAAAATTATATAATCATACTTATCACGTATTTGTTGTGCTCTTTCTTTTAATAAGTCGTCAAAGCTATCTGAGGGTTCTTGAGTCCAATCTAATCCTTCCCAGAACTCATCTTGAAAATAGAAATCCAATTTGGTCGTAGGCTCGAAGTGTACAAGCATCTGTAATCTATTATAATACTTCCTATTGTTAATAGGATCAAATAGATATTGTTTTCTCTCAAAGTCTGTTTCAATATACATAATAAAATACCCTCACCAATTTCTCAGTAAGGGTATTCTACTATGATTTTAGGCAAGAGTCAAGTTAAATCTCACACCAATTATCGTATGCTGCTACTGTAGGGAACTTCTCCACTACATTGTTTTTACGATCCATTAGTTTTACTACCCCGTACTTTTCGTATCTAACGATGAGATTTCCCTCATCAAAATACTCTTCTACTTCAGCAACCATTCTACGATAGTGTATTGCTTTATGGTCTTTCATAGCTTGAAAGTCTGTTTTGCTAAGCATTAAGACTATCCCTATAGTTCTTTAACCTAACTCCCCACTTAGAATTTAGGTCAGGTACTTTTTCGGTCTTAACTGCTTGTACTGCTGCTGCCTTGGTTAGTCCAGCAATAGCAAAACGATTAAGTAATGGAGCGATTGCTCTCTCAACTGCTTCTTCTGCAAGGAACTTTTCTCTTAAACGTGTTCCATCAGTTACGCTCTTAGGCGATAGGATAATCGCCTTCTTATACTCAGCGGAATGAATGGAATCAGAAATCTGTACACGGTCTGCACGGACTGCGTTTCTAACTTTCTTATTTACGTTTGGGCGTTCGCCTTTTGACTTTAACCCTGAACTCTTATTTTTACTTTTAGCCATAAGTCTATATCTCCTTTATTGCTTATTCATGTATAATAGAAGATATTTAAGTTATAAGCAAGATAAAAGTTAATTCTTAGTTCTATTGCTACCCGTTCCAACGTAAATTCCAAACCATAATGCTCCTGCACTTATGATTCCTGTAGCAAACGCAGCTTGATTAGCTGTAGGGTCGGGTAACATAATAAACCAGTCTGAAACCCGCCATACTAAATACATATAAAATAACATTAGTAATCTAGGAACTATCCTTAGATTGTCTAAAAATCCACTAACATTATTATACCAACTATACGCTTCTGGGGGTGGTCCTAGTATTTGATCAGGCCTATCGCCTGGTGTTTTTCTTTTCCACACTAATCATTCGCTTCCTCTTTAGCAGTAGATTTACGATAGAATCGTATAATTTCTTGATATTGTTTAATAAATCTAGCTACTTCTTGCGCGTTTAACGCTACAATCTCATACTCTCTAGGAGTGATAGCAAATACTACTAGAGATTTATCACTACTAATTATTTTCATAAATAGTTTATTAATATTCTCTAATGTAGGTAGAAATTCACCTTCTTCTTTTACTATTCTACTTATCTCTTCATGTATTAATTTAGAAGATACTACTGTCCAGCTATAAGATTCTAACGATAACTCTCTAGGATCTGTAGGCGCAAATATTTCCGGCTGAATTGCTACTACTTTAACATCAATATCTTTAGTGATTCCACAACCAGCAAGTACAAGTACTGCTGCTATTAATATAAACTTATTCACTAAATGTACTCTCTTTAGATAGGGCTTCTAAGTCTAAAATTACTTGGTTTGTACCCTTATTAATTCTA
>Ga0222631_1000303_pt1 | contig 14875 bp, 14 predicted proteins | sample AntAcemetagenom5_FD_179826 | JGI IMG/M metagenome (GOLD analysis project Ga0222631, IMG submission 179826) | Saline water microbial communities from Ace Lake, Antarctica - #5 | ecosystem: Environmental > Aquatic > Non-marine Saline and Alkaline > Saline | place: Antarctica: Ace Lake | collected... | reverse complement strand
TTTCAGGCGGTAAAGTTGCAGCTTTTGTTTTTGCAATTAATCTTTTTGACTTAGGTGGTTTTGATAGTTTGATTAAAAAGGGTTATAAAGTAGAAAACCTAATGGATTTTCCTGGGCATTAAATGGTAGCGGAAAGTGGAATTGAACCACTGACCTCAGGCTTATGAGTCCTGCGCCATGACCCTTGGAGCCATCGCAAATCCCAAGAACACTTTCAAAACTCCTTTAACTCTGCTCTCTTCTTTCTAAATCCATAATGCCATAAACCTAGATTCACGTCAAACTTTATTGGAGCATCAGTGGAGCATTTTTTAGAGTGACCTCGGGAATTAATTTATCATTGCCAATGTTTGTACGCCTAACGTTCATACTGTTTGACCCACGAACCCTTAATCAATAGAGGTACCCAACGTGTTCTCAACTTAGAAAGTTATTAAAAGGTCGTACACCCTTTTTCTAAAAAGGGGTCCCAATAGCTAGATCTATATAGCTTTATTTAGACAGTTGATTGCACTCAAATTGTTTTCTAAATAAAAAATATTATAAAAAAATATTACAAAAAATATTTATCCCTAATTAAATTTCCCCGTTGCCTGTTGATTGTTGCTTTGTGATGGTAGCAAAGTTCATGGCACATGGCTGATGGAGCGTTTCTACTTATTTTTCTACTTTGTTGAATTTTTATAGATGAACTTAGTGATATTATATGAATAAATAATTTTATATTGTAAGGTATTTTTGTATCATATTATTTGTTATTTTTGAGGCATTTCCTTCTTCAACAACCATACCTCTTTCTAGCATAGAAAAATTATTTGCTGCTTTTTTTATAAAATTTACATTTTGTTCAACAATAATAATAGTCAAATTAAATTCTTTATTTAATTTTATTAAAACATTTTCAATTTCTTCAACGAGATTTGGCTGTATACCTTCTGTTGGTTCGTCTAATATTAATATTTTGGGTTTTGTAAGTAAAGCTCTTGCTATTGCTAACTGTTGTTGTTGACCTCCAGATAAATCCCCTCCTCTTCTTTTCCAAAATTTTTTTAATATTGGAAATAACTTTAGAGTAAATTCAAAATCTTCATTTATATTATTTTTGTTATCTTTGTCTCTAGCAAAAGTTCCAATAATCATATTTTCCTCTATAGTATATTGTGGCATTATACCCCTTCCTTGAGGCACATATCCCAACCCTTCTATTGCTCTATTATGTGTTTTAAGTTTACTTATATTTTTTTCTGCTAAATGAATTGAGCCAATAGTTTTATCCATTAATCCCATAATAGTTTTAAGAAGAGTAGTTTTTCCCATTCCATTTTTACCAAGAATGCCATGAAAGCTACCTTCATTAATTTCTAAATTTATTTTGTTTATAGCTAAACTTTCACCATAAAAAGAAGATACATTTTTCAGTTTAAGCATTTGTTATTCCTTTATTACCTAAATAAGCTTTTTTTACCTTTTCATCATTCTCAATAACGCTAGTTTTACCTTCTGCTAAAAGCTTTCCTTCGTGCATAACTGTTACAATATCACCAATCTCTTTTACAAACCCCATATCATGTTCAACAATAATTAATGTATGGGTTTCTTTAAGTTTATTAAATAATTCAACAGTTTGACTTGTTTCATAATTAGTCATACCTGCCGTTGGTTCATCCATTAAAATTAATCTTGGTTCTTTGACTACAACCAATGCAATTTCAAGCCACTGCGTTTGTCCATGTGACAAAAATTGTGCTTGCTTTTCTAAATCATCTTTTAATCCTACAAATTCTGCTATTTTGTCTATTTTTTCTTTGTCGGTATGATTAAAAAATTTAATTATATTACTAAAAAATCCCAAACTTGAATTTAAGGCTACGTATAAATTTTCTTTTACGGTTAACTCTTTAAAAATGCTTGGTATTTGAAATTTTCTACCAACACCTTTTCTTGAAATAATAAATTCTTCTTTGTTGGTTATGTCTTCCCCATTAAAAATAATGTTTCCTTTTGAGATTTTTGTTTTACCACATATTATATCAAGCACAGTTGTTTTTCCTGCTCCATTAGGCCCAATTAAACATCTTAACTCTCCATTTTTAACACCAAAATTAAATTCATTTACCGCTTTAAAACCATCAAAATTTACCTCTATAGAATTAAGTTGAATTAAATTTTCTTTGATAGTTTTCATGTTATTATTTTTTTTTACTATTAAATATTCCCGCCAAACCTTTAGGAAGGAATAAAACAGAAAGAATAAATATTAACCCCATTACTAAAGTCCAAGTATGTAAAAATGTTTCAGACTCAGATAAAAAACCTTCACCAGATGTAATTACTAAAGCACCAATAAATGAACCAAAAATACTTTGCCTTCCTCCAACCGCACACCAAATTACAACTGATAAACTTAAAGGTATAGACATAAAAGTTGGTGAAGCAAATTCCATGACTATTGTATAAAGCATTCCTGCCACTCCTCCAATACCAGCTGAAATACATAGCGAAGCAGTTTTATAAACTCCAACATTATACCCTAAAAATCTTACTCTGTTCTCGTCATCTCTTATAGCTTGAAAAATTAAACCTGCTCTACTTTTTGTAATAATTAATGTTAAGAATAATATAAATGTCATAACAGATACAATTAAATAGTAAGCAGAAGCTCCATAAGCATTAAATTCAAGATTGCCAAACTTTAATGTAGATAAATCAGTTATACCGTTAAAGCCTCCCGTGTATGCTTGCTGATCCATTATTAAAAGGTAAACCACTATCATTGCTGCAAGAGTTATTATTGCAACATATACACCGGAAGCTCTTCCACCAAAAATAAAGTATCCTAAAACAATAGCTAAAATAACTGGTACAGCAATTCCTGCAAAAATACCAAAAAACAAAGAATAAAATGGCTCCCAAAACCATGGCAAATCCATTATATTGTTCCATACCATAAAGTCAGGTAAGCCTCCTGATCCTGTGTGTATCGAATCAGTTTTGAGTTTTAAAGACATCGCCATACAATAAGAGCCCAATCCAAAGAACACTGCATTTCCTAAATTTAATATACCTGTATACCCCCAACTTAAACTTAGAGAAACAGCTAGTAATCCAAAACAAATATAGGTCGAGCTTTTATTTAAATAATATGGATCATTAATTAATAATGGAAGTAAAAATAATACAAAACAAAATATTCCGTATAAAAAGAATTGATTTTTAAAAATATTTATTTTCATTTTTACAATCTAATTTTTTTAGTAAATAAACCTTGTGGTTTAATTCTTAAAATCAATATTGTAATTACTAAAACTAATGTCTTTGCCAAAGTATCATTTGAGAATGAAGCTATAAAGCTTGATGTTTCACCAATAATAAATGAGCTAGCTGCTGTTCCAATTAAACTTTCAACACCACCCAAGACAACTACCATAAATGCATCAATAATATAATTTGTTCCCATATCTGGCGAAATACTTTTTAAAGGAGCAACAAAAGCACCGGCAAGTGCGGCTAGTCCAGTTCCAAATGCAAATGTAAATGAATAAACCATTCCGGAGTTAATACCAAAACAGCTTGCTATATCTTTGTTTTGAGTCACTGCCCTTAATTTCATCCCAAATTTTGTCTTAAAAATTAAAAACCAAGCTAAAATAAAAATTGCTACAGCAAATAAAAATATAAATACTCTATAAACTGAAACTTGCTGACCAAACATACTCATGCTCTCAGCCATATAAGGTGGAATTTTTAAATATTTTAATTCAGACCCAACAGATAAACGAATTAACTGCTGAAGTATTACTCCTATTCCCCAGGTTGCTAAAATAGTATCTAATAATCTATTATATAAATGTCTTATTATCAGCCTTTCAATTAAAAAGCCCATTGCGGCAGTAATTATAAAAATTGGAATAATGCTGGCAATTAAACCCATTCCCATTTTTGTTTGAAAAAACCATGATGTATAAGCACCAATCATAACAAACTCTCCATGGGCCATATTTATTACACCTGTTGTTCCATAAATAATAGCTAATCCAAGGGCTACCATTAAAAGTATAGATGTAATACTAAGGCCACTTATAAACTGAGAAATAAAAAAATCCATAAAAACACTATGTTAAGGTAAATTTTTATGTAGGTCCAATATAAATTATTAGACAAACAAAAACTTTTTAAACTTGTACTTATTGTTGGCCCAATATTAATTATTGGGCCAACAAAAACTTTTTAAACTTTAACTAAACCACCCTCAGTACAAGTTTGGTCTGGATAAGCAGCATAAGGAAGTGGTTTCAACCAAGTTTCAGTTTTTCTTATAATGTCATACTGACCATTTGATTTACAAATACCAATCTTGGGCCACAAGTAACAATGTAGATTATCAGGATCAATTTTAACTTTTCCCTGAGGGGCCATTATTTCTTGACCTTTACATGCCTCCATAATTGCAGTTGGATTTATATCTCCGGCATTTCCTATTTTTTCTAAAGCTTGCTTAAATATTCCAACACCAAAATAAGCAGGCTCTGAAACGAAGTGAGTAACTTTATCTGATCCCCATCTCTTCTTGTAAGCTGAAACAAACTTTTCATTTTCAGCTGATTCGTGAACCATAAAGTAAGGAGCTGAAGTTAAGTGTCCTGCCGCAGCATCACCACCCATAGCCGCAACTTCATTTTCTGAAGTTGTTAAACTACACATAGGCATTTTTTCAGGATCTAATCCAGCAGCTCTATATTGTTTATGAAGTGCAACAACTGAGTCACCTACTACAGTCGAAAAAATCACATCTGGTTTATCGTTTTTGAACTTATTAACAACAGATGAAAACTCAGAATGACCCAATGGAACATACTCTTCCATTAAAACTTCACATCCCAACTTTTTAAGTAACAATTTACAATAATTGTTCTCTTCTTTTGGATAGATGTAGTTTGAGCCGATTAATGACCATCTTTTTCCATAAGTTTCAACTAAATATGGAATAAACTCATCTTGTTGTTGATTTGGTACAGCACCAGTATAAATAACATTTTTAGAACACTCCCTCCCCTCGTAAAGTGTTGGATAAAAATATAAGTTTTTTAGTTTCTCAAACACCGGTAATACTGCTTTTCTACTTGCAGAGGTATATCCACCAAAGACCGTTACACAGTTATCTTTTAATACTAGTGTACGTGCTTTTGCCGCAAAAGTTGCTGGGTCAGATGCTGGGTCAGCCTCAATAGCTTTTATTTTCATACCATTTATACCACCAGCAGCATTAATTTCTTCAATTGCCATAATAGTAGCTTTGTGAAGTGACTCCTCAATAATTGCTAAACCACCTGTTAATGAAAATAAAACACCTACTTTTATTTCATTACTTGCAGCAAATACATTTCCTTGCTTCATCCATATATGAGGGAAAGCTCCAGCAGCAGTTCCTAATACAGATGCTTTTAACGCGTTTGTTATAAAGCTTCGTCTTGTAGACGTTACTTTTATAATTTTATTTTTTATTTTTTTATTCATTTTTATCTCCTCTATTTTATAAAAACATATTAGATAAATTTGTTAAATAAAACTTTAAGTTTATGATTCAAATTAATGTATAAATATTATTTATATAATAATTTAGTTTTTATTTCTAAAAAAAAAAGGTTTATAGTTAATTATATTTAAAAAAGGAGAGTATTATGTATCATGGAGATATAGGAAGCAGCAAAGATACGGTAGGTGTTGCGGTAGTAAATTATAAAATGCCAAGACTTCATACTAAAAAAGAAGTTATTGAAAACACAAAAAAAATTGCAGATATGGTTTCGGGTATGAAAATTGGATTACCTGGAATGGATTTAGTGATTTTTCCAGAATACAGTACTCATGGGATTATGTATGATCAGAAAGAGATGTATGAAACTGCATCACAAATCCCAGGTGAAGAAACTGCAATTTTTTCTGCTGCTTGTATAAAAAATAAAGTTTGGGGAGTATTTTCTCTGACTGGAGAAAGACATGAAGATCACCCTAATAAAGCACCTTATAACACCTTAATATTAATGAATGATAAAGGTGAGATTGTTCAAAAATATAGAAAGATTATGCCTTGGGTACCCATTGAAGGGTGGTATCCTGGAAACTGTACTTATGTTTCGGATGGTCCAAAGGGTTTAAAAATTTCTTTAATCATTTGTGATGATGGTAATTATCCTGAAATTTGGAGAGATTGTGCTATGAGAGGTGCTGAACTTATAGTTAGATGTCAAGGCTATATGTATCCTGCTAAAGAACAACAAATAATTATGGCTAAAGCTATGGCTTGGGCAAATAACTCTTATGTTGCAGTAGCAAATGCCACAGGTTTTGATGGAGTTTATTCTTACTTTGGTCATTCATCATTAGTTGGTTTTGATGGAAGAACTTTGGGTGAATGTGGCACTGAAGAAATGGGTATTCAGTATGCACAAATGTCCGTTTCAGCAATTAGAGATGCTAGAGCAACTGGTCAATCAAACAACCATCTATTTAAACTTTTACACAGAGGTTATACCGGCATGATTAATTCTGGCGATGGAGATAAAGGTACAGCTGAAATGCCATTCGAGTTTTATAAAAAATGGGTTAATGACCCTGAAGGAACCCGTAAAATGGTAGAAGATATAACTCGACCAACTGTGGGAACTGACGAAAGCCCTATAGATGGCATACCTAACAAAAAAACTACACACAGATAAACAAATAATAAATACACCGAAGGGATTTAAAAAATCCCTTCGGTGTATTTGAAAATTTAAAGAAAATAATTAATGACAGATAACTCTGGATTTATAATTACAAATGAACCTAAGTATATAGAGATAAGTAATGAGTCTAAAGTTTTTAAAGCTTCATGGGAAAATAGAATCCCACTAATGCTAAAGGGACCTACTGGGTCTGGAAAAACAAGATTTATTGAACATATGTCTTGGAAATTAAAGAAACCTCTAATTACAGTTTCTTGTCATGAGGATATGACAGCATCAGATTTAGTCGGTAGATTTTTACTAGAAGGAACAGAAACCGTTTGGAAAGATGGACCTCTTACAAGAGCAGTAAGGTATGGGGGCATATGTTACCTAGATGAAATAGTGGAAGCTAGGCAAGATACTACAGTTGTCATTCACTCTTTAACAGATGATAGGCGAATTTTACCAATTGAGAAAACAGGTGAAATTATTAAAGCACACAAAGATTTTTTTTTAGTTATTTCTTACAATCCTGGATATCAAAGTGTTCTAAAAGATCTAAAAGAATCTACGAAACAAAGATTTGCAAGTATAAATTTTGGTTATCCAACAAAAGATGTGGAAAAAGAGATAATAATACTTGAAAGTAAAACAACAAAAGAAATAGCTGAAAAATTAATAAAAGTTTCTGAAAGAACTAGAAATTTAAAAGGAAGAGGTTTGCATGAGGGGGCCTCTACAAGAATGTTAATAGCAGCAGCAAAATTAATGAAGTCTGATCTTAGTTTTATAGAAGCCTGTCTTAAAGGAATTGTACACCCAATGACAGATGACCAAGATGTTGTAGATTCTTTAGAGCAGGCAATCAGAGATCTTGGATAATGCCAGAAGGAAAAATAATTTCCTTAAAATCATTTGGAAATCTAGAAAATAATTTAAGAGTAAAAGCACAAAAAGTTTTAAAAGAAAAAGCTCTTTATGACTGGCTAGAGTATTTAAAAAAAATTGAAAGCTCTGGGTACGGTGAATTAGTTCTTAAAGGATTTTCAGAAATGTCTTTAAGTATTATTGAAAAATTTGGTTTTTTACCAATTAAAATATTTTATTCAACCCTAACATCAATAACAATAAAAAGGGGACAAAAAGTATCTTATAATTTTTGTAATGTGTGCACAGAAATTTTAGAATTTTATACCGATGATAAAAAATTTCAAAGTTGGTTAATTTTAATTGAAAAAATGACAAATCTAGCTCCAGAAGCTTTGGAAATATTATTAATAGAAATGAATTTTTTAGTGAAAAAAATGAATGTTTCACAGATAGAAGATTGGTTTTTAACTTGTCTGAGAGCTAGTACAGGAGATCTTGAAAAAAGAATTAGATTATTATCACTCAAAGATAAAGAAGGATTAGAATGGCTTGGGCAAACAGCAGGTATTAAAAGTTTTAGGGAACAGGAAAATAAGTTAAAAATTTATACAACAGCAGTTTGGGGAATGGATATAAATATTAAAGAAATTCCAATTAGTAATACGAAGTCATCAATAAGAAGAACGGCGTTTAGTAATAATTTTGTAAGAGTTCCCTCGTCCTATCCAGGTTTTACAGGACAATTAGGTGAAGAAGTTTTTAGAGCAGCCATCATGCATGCAGCAGCGCATATGAAGTTTACTCTTAAAAAATTTGAAATTGGAAAACTTAAACCAATACAAGTAGCAATTATATCAATTATTGAAGATGCAAGAGTAGAATTACTTTCACTTAAAGAATTTCCAGGATTAAAAGAACTTTGGATTCCTTATCATATGGCAACTGGTGAATCTAAAAACTTGAATAAAGCTTATGGACCATTAACTTCGAGAACATTGTTTTCAAGATTATCTAGAGCTCTAGTTGATGAAAACTATAATGATAGTAATGGCTGGATAACCAGGGCAAAGGATATGTTTTTTAAAAATAAAAATAGATGGAATGATCAAAGTTTAAGTAGAGAGCTAGGCAATCTTTTGGGGAATGATATTGGTCAAATGAGAATTCAATTTAACCCAAAGGATTATTTACCTGATCCAATTTACAGAGATGAAAATTCTGGTATATGGAATTTTGATAATGAGAATACAAAAGATTTTGAAGAGTTACAAACAGGGATAGAGTCTTACCAGGTTGAAAAAAAAGAAACAGATGATGCAGAGAAAAATTTTGAAAATAGCAATATCATTGAACCACTTGCAAAAATTGCTCCAAACAAAGTTTCTCAGTCAGAAGAAGCTCAAATCATTTCTTTGCAACCTGAATTTGACTATAAATCTGGTAGAGAAAATTATAATTGGTGTAAAATTAAAAAATATAATTTTGATAATAAATCCAATTATTATTTAAACAATTATCTTATTGAAAACTCAAAAATAGTTTTAAATATAAAAAACCTAATTGAAAGTTCTAAGATCTCACAGCCAATAAAATTAAAAAAACAACAGGATGGTGAAGAATTAGACTTAAATAGCTGCATAGAGTCGGTAATTGAAATTAAAAGAGGTTCAACTCCATCAAATAATATCTATAAAAAAACTAACAGAAAAGGTAGAGATTTATTGGTTTCCATACTCGTTGACATCTCAGAATCAACCAATGATTTTATTAAAAATACAAACAAAACAATATTTTCATCTATAATTGAGGCTACTGCAATATTAAGTGAATCAATAAATAAATCAGGTGATGATTTCAGTCTATCCACATTTTGCTCAAATAAAAGAGATGATGTTAGATATTGGAAAATTAAAGATTTTAAAGATAAACTTAATCAAAATCATATTAATAAATTAGAGAGCATGAAACCTGGCTTTTCAACTAGACTTGGTGCAGCAGTAAGACAAGCGGGTGATGAATTAGTTTCAAAAATAAATTATAGAAAATTATTATTAATAATATCAGATGGAGAGCCTTCAGATATAGATGTTGATGATAGGGAGTATCTTGTTGAAGACGCTAAGTATGCTGTAAGAAGGTTAGCTTATAATGGTATTGATGTTTTTTGTGTGGGTGTAGAAAGTGAAAGTAATAAAAATTTATCTAGAATATTTGGAAATAAGAATTATGTAATTATAAAATCAGCCTCTGAATTGCCAAAAAAATTACCTTTAATATATTTAACACTTAGTAGATGAAAAAATGTAAATACTCAAAACTGTCGAATTATATTCTTGAAGGTATCGGATCTTTTTTTTTAGTATTTTTTGGTGCTGGTGCCGTTATGTCTAACGCTTTTTACAATGGATCAATTGGACAGTTAATGGGTGGATTTTCATCTGGTTTAATTTTATTTATACTAATTTCATCATTGGGTAAATATACTAGAGGACATGTTAATCCTGCTGTAACACTTATGGAATTTAGACTCGGCTACATTGGACCAAGAACTGCTTTTTTTTATATAATTTTTCAAATAATTGGTAGTATTTTAGCTGGGTATTATCTAAAAATCACAATTGGTAATTATGCAAATATAGGGGCTAATTTACCTTTATTAAAATCAGATTTAAATTATTTGTTATCTTTTATTACAGAGTTTATTTTAGCTGCATTACTTGCAGCAGTAATAATTAGAGTGGCTTATATTGAAAAACTTTCATTAACTTTTTTAGCTACTTCGTGTGGATTGCTAGTTTGTGTGGGTGTTATAGTATTTGGTGCAATTACAGGAGGATCAATGAATCCCATAAGAGCTATAGGTCCACATTTTGCTGCAGGTTTCCCGGGTGGATTGTGGATATATATTTTTGCGCCAACATTAGGATTCCTTTTAGTAACAGAGATCTTCATATTTTTAAAAAAAAAATAAATTAGTAAATTTTTAAAATATTTTTTTTGTCAGTTACTTTATGAATGTTCTCGTGAATACTGTAGCTTTGAAATTAATCTAGCTTTATTTTGTCATTTTCTTTTAAAAACTTTTTAATCCAAAATTTAAATTCTTTTATAGTAATTGCTTCTGGCTCTACATTGATGGATCTATGATCATCCAAATTACTAGTAAATTTTATATATCCTTTATGTTTTGCATTCTCTAGAATCAGCCTTAACGATGGTTTGGAAATTTTACTTATTGGTGCAACTGCTCTTGCTATATCTTCTATATTAATTTTTTGACCCATTAGATTGTTTTTAATAATAAGCAACCACATTGTCATTCTTATAAAATCTTTTCTAAAAAATTTTATTGAATTATTATTTTGGCTAACTTCAGCTATGTCTTTTAGCAAGTTCGTGCATATTTCCTCCGTAATGTCCGGAATAATAATCATCCTTAAACTCTATTTTATATATATAATAATTGCTACTAACTTTTTTATATACTTTACTTATATAAATATTTAAACAGTTTGATTTTATTTGAGTTTACTTAATATTATAAATTTTTAATCAAACAAAATTAACAAGAAATATGGATTGCACTATATAAATTTCACTTAAGGTTATTCTTTATAAATTTCACTTAAGGTTATTCTTTCCCTAAACTCTTTTTCATAATATCATTATAGCTAATAAATGAGGTTCTGTCCTTGATGTATTAGGGTTGGTTTTATTGTCCCCTGGCCCTGTTTCTTGATTAGAATTGAGTGCTTCAAGATTAGATAGTCAAGGTTCAAGGTTCATACCTCATCGGAGTATGAGTGGAGCATTTATATTTGAAAGTATTATGACCTTAGATAAGGCCTTTTAAATGGTAGCGGGAAGTGGAATCGAACCACTGACCTCAGGCTTATGAGTCCTGCGCTCTAACCGACTGAGCTACCCCGCCTTAACGTTTTGGTTCAGATGTGGTTCAAACTTATTTAACATTCTTACCAAGCAATTATTAACAGAATAAATACAATAATCCTATAGTAAATAAAGCCTTATTTTAGATTCTAATTTGAATATTTTTTGGCATTGAGGAATTGTTTTAATTCATAAAGCTTCTTTAAACCTGTAATTTTATTAGTGAGTTTTATTTAACACTTCTTCTATTATTCCATATGTTATTATTAAATACTTGAATTAATCTTGACACCTCTACTTCTTGGACATTATTAAATTTATCTTTGAAGATAACCTTGCTGTCATTAGCAATAATCTTTGTTTGATTCTTATCTATAACTATAGCGTCATCTGTATTTATTCTATAATCGTGTGAACTATATTTTTTCATTTATCTAAAATAATCTTTATAATTTTCTAAAGATATTGTATCATCGATATTGTTTTAGTATAGAAAGTAAATTTTTATTCGTCTGATATTGGACAAGGCGGCAATGGTTCTAATTCTTCTTGGAGTTTTTCTGATGTAGTTCGTTCTTTTTTATTACGTTTAGATTGCTTATAACTTTCCTCTAATTCTTTTTTTTCTTTTATTGAGTTTTCTAAAAATTCTTTAAATCTTATTTCATGAAATACTTCCATAATTTTCTAACAATATATCTGTTCACTACTAATACTGAATACCATTACTCTCCAAGACCGTCAATTGCTCTTGAATGAAAAATAGTTTGTTTTTTTTCTTCTGGCATTTCTTCATATTGTTTTTCTCTCTCTCCGTATTGTTCTTCTGTTAATAGATGCCAACCAACACAAAGTCCTGTTGGAGACCTTCCACAACTACAAGTAGCTTGCTTAGTTGCAAGTTTGTTCTCCCATTTGTAAATGATATTTGTAAGGTCTTGAAAATGTGGATTAGATTGTGCTACTAAATCATTTCTAACTTTTATTATATCATCTAATAATTCTCTAATTTTACTCATTTACAAACCCAACATTACAAAACATCAGACCTAGAAAAATATATAGGAATAGTTTTTTCATTTATTCAAAATAATCTCCATAATTTTCTACATAACATTACCACACAAACTGCATTTAAAACAGTCTCTATAACATATTAATATTATTTACTTATTTTGAGTCTGATTGCATTACCTATTAAATTTCTTATTCTTATTTTATGCTCCGTAAGTATTGCCATCACATTATTTCATAGATCTCTTTTGTTGTAGAAAACAGATCATGATCTAAAATATTCTTAAAATTATTTTTATTAATTAATGCACAAAATAACTACTCAATAAGATTTTATAAGAATATAACAACTCTTGTGAGATGTGGTTCAAATGTGGTTCAAAGTTGAAAAAAAATTAAAACATAAAAACACAGAATATCATATTTTATGATACTTATTTTTACAATTACTGGTTCAACAACTCCTGTTGTTAAGTTAATATTACCAGTAAGAATTGTTAAATTTTTAATTTTTTCTAAACTTATGAGTCCTGCGCTCTAACAGACTGAGGTACCCCGCCACTTAATTCCTGATGATTTATAATAGGTTTTTGATTTAGATCAATCAACTTTTGATCAATAAGATTATTTTATAATCTCTAAAAGGGTTGAAAAAAGACCTAGGGCTAAAATTGCTGAACTATAAAAAAAGATTTTTCTTTTAGTTTCATTTTTTTTCTCTATTCGTGCAGTGTTCAATAATTTATTGACATCCACAATTCTCTTTTGATCAACATATTGAGTTGGAATAGTTTTTTTTTGACTTTTATTTTCACTGATAAGTTTACTATTGTGAAAATAAGTTTTTAGCATGGCTTTATTAAACCATCAATTATTTAACAGAGCAACTAAAATTATAAAAATCTAGTTTGTTTATCTTTTAGAGGAACAATCTCTACCTTTGCTAGGTATTTTTGTTTAGCCACCTCAATATATAGTTCCATTTTTGATAGCTCTTCGTTTGAATATTTTGATTTAATATATCCAAAAGAGATATTTTTTTTATAATTAAAGGAATAATTACTAGAAGTGGTTCTACCTATAATTTTGTCTTTTAGGTAAATTGGCTCCTCATGAAGTAAAAGGGGGAAACCGGGTTTGTTGTCTATAAGCGATAACATAATAAATCTTCTGTCTTGTTTTTTATCTTTAACTTTTAATAAGCTTTCTTTGCCAATAAAGTCATTTTCTTTTTTGTAACTAATTGCAAAATTTAATCCGGCTTCGTATTGGTTTTCTTCTGGTGAAATATCATGACCCCAATGTAAAAAACCACTTTCCATTCTCATGGTATCCATTGCGTGAGATCCACAATGACATAAATCATAATTTTTACCCTCTTCAATAATCAATTGATAAATATCTTTAGCATCCTTATTCTCAATATAAAGTTCAAATCCTAACTCACCAACATAAGATAATCTTTGAGCCCAAACTTTTTTTGAATCAAGGGTTGTAAATTTACCATAACCAAATTTAAATGCTTCATTGCTAAAATCATCATTTGAAATTTTTGAAATTAAACTTCTACTTTTTGGTCCAAAAATTCCTAAACAAACAAGATCATCCGTAATATCTTTGAATTCTAAATTGTGTGATAAATGTTTTAGAATATGTGCTTTATCATGAGTTCTTGTTGCAGCTGAACTTACTATTCTAAAATGATTGTTATCAATACAAATAACAGTTAAATCTGTTTCAATACCTCCTGCTTTATTTAGCATTTGCGTATATGTCGATCTACCTATTTCATTTTTAATATTTGCCGTGCATATTCTTTGTAGTTCAGTATGGGCTAACTCTCCTTTTATTTCATACTTTGAAAAAGGAGACAGTTCATATAAACCAACATTGGTAACTGTATTTTTTGTTTCAAATTCTACTGATGGATACCAATTTTGATAATCAAAACTGTATTTATATTCTGCCTTTTGATTATTAATTGCATACCACATGGGTCTTTCGTATTCACCAGATACACCAAAACAAGCTCCAGCTTTTTTTAATTCTTGATGATAAGGTAATAATCTTTGGTTTCTTGAAGTGTTATGTTGCTTATAAGGCCAGTGCATTCCATAAAGGTCACCCAATGTTTCAGTAACTCTTTCCATTATAAATTTTTTAGAGGAGTGAAACTTTTGAAATCTTTTGATATCAAGTGAAAATAAGTCTTCATTCATATAACCATTTATCATCCACTCAGCAGTAACTCTTCCGGCACCCCCTGAGCTTGCTATGCCGATACTGTTAAATCCACAGCATGTAAAAAGATTATTAACTTCTGGGGTTTCTCCTAAAAGATATTGAGTATCTGGTGTAAACGACTCAGGACCTGAAAAAAATTTTCTAATTCC
>Ga0222631_1000301_pt1 | contig 14905 bp, 15 predicted proteins | sample AntAcemetagenom5_FD_179826 | JGI IMG/M metagenome (GOLD analysis project Ga0222631, IMG submission 179826) | Saline water microbial communities from Ace Lake, Antarctica - #5 | ecosystem: Environmental > Aquatic > Non-marine Saline and Alkaline > Saline | place: Antarctica: Ace Lake | collected... | reverse complement strand
CTTTTGGAGTGAAGCAAAAAACATTTTCCTGAAACATTTGTAGTTTGGTGTACTCATACGAGTGTTCAGGATTTTCATTCTTATCAATAATCTCAACTAAGTCAGCAAGCCAGTCATATTCTTTCCAAGTTAAAGAGTTAAATTTTTCAGAAGATTTATACTTCCAGTGAGAGGCAATACCTCTTTCTGCATATTCGTGCATTTGTAGTGTTCTAAGTTGTATTTCAATTGGTCTTCTATTGGGTCCTATAATTGAAGTATGTAATGATTGGTATTTATTAATTTTAGGAGATGAAATATAATCTTTAAATTTTCCTGGTATACAATTCCATTCTTGATGAAATATACCAAGAGCCTTGTAGCAGTCTTCAACAGTATCAAGTATTATTCTAAAGCCAATAATATCTGAAATTTGTTCTAGTGATATTCTTTTTTTTTGAACTTTTCTCCAAATAGAAAATGGTGTTTTTTCTCTACCAATAATTTCTGCATTTATTTTGTGTTCATTTAACAGTCCGCTGAATTGTAAAGAAATCGAATTAAAACTATTTACTTTATCTTCCTTAATTTCATCTAATCTATTTTTTATAAGTTCTCTCGCATTATTATTTAGAACCTGAAAAGATAAATCCTCTAGCTCATCTCTAATTCTATGCATCCCCATTCTGTCTGCTAAAGGTGCATAAATTTCCATAGTTTCTTTGGCAATACGTTCTTTTTTTTCAATTTTTGAAATTGCATCAATTGTTCTCATATTATGAAGGCGATCAGCAATCTTAACCAAAAGTACCCTAATATCTTTTGAGGTTGCCAAAATTAATTTCCTAAAATTTTCAGCTTTTGAAGTTGATGTGGCCTGATTTTCAAAAACTGATATTTTTGTTACACCATCTACCAGGTCAGCGACTTCTTGACCAAACTCATTCCTTATAGTTTCGTAAGTAGCATGTGTGTCTTCAATTGTATCATGAAGCAATCCTGTTGCTATCGTTGCGCTATCTAACTTTAGCTCTATTAATATATTTGCTACAGCAATGGGGTGAATTGAATATGATTCACCAGAATCACGTTTTTGATTTTCATGAGCTTTAATTGCAAAATTATAAGCTTTATTTAGTTTTTCAGGATTTAAAAATTTATTATATAATTTAACTTTTTTTATTAATTCTTCAGAATTAAGCATGCTCGATTATAACATTAATTTATATTTGTTTAATAGACCTTAAGTCCTTAACAGGTAAAGAGTTGATCAAATTAACTATATTAATCTTAGATTTTGGATGTTTCCACGATTTATCTACTTCAAATAAGGGTAGTAACACAAAATTTCTTTGGTTCATGCGGGGATGTGGCAAAATTAATTTACTACTTTTATCATTTAATATTTTTTTATCATAATCAATAATATCAATATCACAAGTTCTTGGTGCATTTTTTTTAGACCTAACTCTTCCCAGTTTTAATTCTATTAAATTACAAGTTTTTAATAATTCAAGTGGTGCTAAACTTGTTTTTATTTTGATAATAATATTAATATAGTTTGGCATTGAGGGGTCAGGCCAGGATTTAGATATATAATTAGATGACAACTTTAAAATTTTTATTTTATTTTTTTCTAATTCAACTTTAGTTATTTCAATATTGTTTATTTTATTTCCTAAATTTGATCCTATGGCTAAATAGGCTGGATTAACTAGATTTTCTAATGTGTCTTGCTTTTTCACGATTCCAATCTCTATTTTTTTTTGTTGCTCTTTTATCAAATTGTTTTTTACCTTTGGCAACTGCTATTTCAATTTTAGCCTTGCCTTTTTTAAAGTACATCTTAGTTGGAACGAGGGTTAAACCGTCTCTCTGCATTTTCCCAATTAATTTATTAATTTCTTTTCTATTTAATAAAAGTTTCCTTTCATCCATTGGATTGTGATTTGAATAACTAGCCTGCTTAAAAGCTGCTATATGAGAGTTAATCAATACTATTTCACCATCTTTTTCTACAGCATATGAGTCTGCTATATTTACCTTGCCATCTCTTATTGACTTGATCTCAGATCCTTTAAGTACAATTCCCGCCTCTATTAATTCTTCAAAGAAATAGTTGAAACTTGCTTTTCTATTTAAACAAATAATTTTTAAACCAGAATTGGTTTTTTTGTTCATTATAGTAATTTTGCTAATACTAGAGCTTTTTTAACAGCTTCCTTAGTTGGCTCTGTAACTTTTACTAGAGGCAACCTAACATCATCTCCGCATAAACCTAAAAGTTTTGCAGCATATTTAACCGGACTTGGGTTGCTTTCTATGAACATGGAATTGTGAATTGGTTGAAGTATTTTGTCTAGTTTATCCGCTTCTATTTTACCCTCACCAGAATTTAATTTTGATGCTATTTGAAAATCAGAACAAAGTTTTGGAGCAATGTTTGCTGTTACACTAATAGCGCCTACGCCACCTCTTTTATTAAATTCCAAAGCATTATCGTCATTACCTGTAAGTTGAATGAAATCATTACCCATTTTATTTTTTTGTTGGTCAACTCTATCAAGATCACCTGTAGCATCTTTGACGCCAGCAATATTTTTTAACTCAAACAACCTAGCCATTGTATCTACCGACATATCAATTACAGATCGTCCTGGGATATTATAAATTATTATAGGTATACCGCACATGTCATTAATTGCTTTGTAATGCTGATATAGACCCTCTTGTGTTGGTTTATTATAATAAGGAGTAACAACTAAAGCTGCATTTGCACCTACTTTTTCTGCATGCGCAGTTAGAGAAATAGCTTCTTTTGTAGAATTAGAACCAGTTCCAGCAATTATTGTACATTTTCCTTTGCTTTCTTGAATACATAGCTCAATAACTCTTTGATGCTCCTCATGGCTTAATGTTGGAGATTCCCCAGTTGTTCCAGCAGGGACTAAACCATTTGTACCATTATTAATTTGAAAATGAATGAGCTTAATATAGGCATCCTCATCAAGCTTATCATCTTTGAACGGGGTTATTAAAGCAACATTTGATCCTTTGTACATAAATACTTATAACATAGTTTAGAGATTCATTTAGTAAATTTATGCCTAGAAAGATATTTTTTTTTATAAAATCATTATTATTAAGCTCAATAATAATGGGTAGTTTATACGCTGTTGAAGTATCAATAATTCCTTTAAAAAAACCTATTTTAGACAAAGAAACTTCAAGTAAAAAGATACCCCAAGACATTCTTATACCTAAATCTAAGCCATCTAAAAAAGTAGAAAAAAGTGAAACCATAATTGTTAAAAAAGATGTAAAAAAAATTAATTTTTTGATTCCAAAAAGCAAACCATTAGTTGTTAAAAAAATAAAATCTACAATTAAAGCTAAGTCAAAATATTATAACCAAAAAGATTATGATATTGCTAAAAAATCTATTCTTGCTATGGAAAAGAGACAATGGTCGACAGCATTATCCTTATCCAAAAAAGCAAAAGACAAATCTATACATAATTTTATTACTTGGAGACATTTAATAACCACAGGTAATCAAGCTAGTTTTTATGACTATTTAGAATTTATTAAAAATAATGAAAATTACCCTAGAATTAATAGAATTCGCTACCTGGCTGAACACAAACTATCTACAGATAAAATTTCACCGAAAAAAATAATAAATTGGTTTGACACTAATGAACCCTTAAGTGGTTATGGAAAATTGATATTAGGAGAAAGTTTTATACAAACTGGTAATATTGAAAAAGGAATATCTTTAGTTAAAAATGGTTGGATAACTGCAGATCTAAATAGATCTAATATGAAATTTTTTAGGAAAAAATATAAAAAATATTTAAATGCAGATGACTATATTAAAAGAGCAGACTATTTAGCTTGGGAAGGTAAATCCTGGGACTTAAAAAGAATGCTAAGATATTTACCTAAAGACTATCAATTACTTTATACCGCAAGACAAATTTTAATGAGCAAATCTTATGGTGTGGATAATGCTATAAATAATGTGCCAACAAAACTTAAAAATGATGCTGGGTTAAATTACGATCGACTTAAATGGAGAAGGAAAAGAGGAAGAGTGGATGATTCCTTAGAGATTATTTTTAAAGTTAAAAATGATAAAGATTATTTGGTTAGACCAGATAAATGGTGGACTGAAAGAGCAATTATGGCAAGGGCTCTTATTTACAAGAAGAAATATGAATCTGCCTACAAAATTGCGAGCAAACATAGTCTTGATAAAAGCCCAGAGTTTGCTGAAGCTGAATGGATGAGTGGGTGGATTGCTCTAAGTTTTTTGGATGATCCTATTTTAGCAATAGATCATTTCAACAACTTCTATCAAAACGTGGGTTACCCTATAAGTTTATCTAGGGGGGCCTACTGGCTTGGAAGATCGTATGAAAAAATTGGTGATAAAAAACAATCTCAACAATGGTATGAGGAAGCTACTAAGTATTTAACAACATATTATGGTCAATTAGCTCATTTAAAAATTAAACCTAATGAAAAATTTGAACTTAAAGAGCAGCAACAAATTACAGACGAATACAGAAAGTACTTTTATAAAAATGATTTAGTAAAAATAATTTATCTTTTAGATGAATTGAATAAAGATAAATATACAAAAAATATTTTAAAACATATTGCTAATGATAATGTTGATAAAGGTAGTGAAATTCTAGCTGCTGAGCTAGCATCCAATATATCAAGATACGATTTTGCTATACAAATTTCGAAATTAGCCTCATATGAAAAAAGATTTCACAATGACTTTAACTATCCAATAATAAGCACCCCTAAATATGTAAATGGAAGAAAAATACCTGAGACAGCATTTATACTTTCTTTAATTAGGCAAGAAAGTGAATTTGATATGTCAGCTAACAGTCATGCAGGTGCTCAAGGTTTAATGCAGTTGATGCCTTACACCGCAAAACTAGTCTCTAAACAAGCAAAGCTTCCTTATTCAAAATCAAGATTAACATCTGACCCTGAATATAATATCAATCTTGGGTCTCACTATATAGCAGGTTTAATTTTACAGTATGATGGTGCATACCCTTTTGCCACGGCAGCATATAATGCGGGTCCAAAAAGAGTTAAATATTGGAAAAAAATAAATAAAGATCCTCAAAAAAATCAAGTTGATTTTGTAGATTGGGTTGAATTAATTAAATTTAAAGAAACAAGAAACTATGTTCAGCGTGTTATGGAAAACTATAATGTTTACAGATATATTTTGGAGAAAAAACCTATTAAAATGAAAGATTTCTTTAAAGATTATCCTTTATTTTAATGGCGGAAGAGGAGGGATTCGAACCCTCGGTACAAGTTTCCCCGCACGGTCATTTAGCAAACGACTGGTTTCAGCCTCTCACCCACTCTTCCACTCGCATAAGGATATAACCGATTGTATTGAATTTTCAATATTTATAAAGTAATTCTTGATTTATATTATGAAAAATAAGTATTCTATATTTTCTTTAATCAAAAATGCTTTTTCTTACCATGAGAATTGGCAAAAAGCCTGGAAAGACCCTGCTCCAAAAAAAGAGTATGACGCTGTAATAATTGGTGGTGGTGGTCATGGACTGGCTACAGCCTATTACTTAGCGAAAAAACATAATATGAAAAATATTGCCGTTGTTGAAAAAGGATGGATTGGCGGTGGTAACACTGGAAGAAATACTACAATTATAAGATCAAATTATTTATGGGATGCAAGTGCCGGTCTTTATGATCACGCATTAAAACTATGGGAAGGTTTATCTCAAGAGATAAATTACAATGTAATGTTTAGTCAAAGAGGTGTAATGAACCTTGCTCACAATTTGCAAGATATCAGGGATTTAAAAAGAAGAACACATGCCAATAGGTTAAATGGAATTGATGCTACTTATTTAAGTACTGAAGAAGTTAAAAAGTTTTGTCCTATTATTAATACATCTCCAGATATTCGTTATCCAGTATTAGGTGGAACTCTACAAAGAAGAGCTGGTACAGCTAGACATGATGCTGTTGCATGGGGTTACGCTAGAGGTGCTGATGAAATGGGTGTTGATATAATTCAAAACTGTGAGGTTAAAGGTATTAAACGTAATGAAAATGAAGTTGAAGGAATAGAAACAACTAAAGGGTTTATTAAAACCAAAAAAGTTGGAGTAGTTGCTGCAGGTCACTCAAGTGTACTAGCTAATATGGCTGGCTTAAGACTACCCTTAGAAAGTAAACCTCTTCAAGCATTAGTTTCTGAACCTGTAAAACCAATTATAGATACAGTCGTTATGTCAAATGCAGTTCATGCCTATGTTAGTCAGTCAGACAAAGGTGAGCTCGTAATAGGCGCTGGCACTGATGATTATGTTTCTTATTCTCAAAAAGGAAGTCACGATATTGTTGAAGGAACTTTAAATGCAATTTTAGAACTTTATCCAATTTTCAGTAGAATGAGAATGTTAAGACAATGGGGTGGAATTGTAGATATTTGTCCAGATGCAAGTCCAATTATCAGTAAAACAACAGTTAAAGGTTTATACTTTAATTGTGGTTGGGGTACTGGTGGATTTAAGGCTACACCTGGTTCGGGTGATTTATTTGCACACACCATTGCAAACGATGAACCACACAAACTTAATGCGGCTTTCAATTTAAATAGATTTGTTAGTGGTGACCTTGTTGATGAACATGGTGCAGCGGCGGTAGCTCATTAATGTTTTTGATTACATGCCCTTTCTGTGGTGAGCGAGAACAAAGCGAATTTAAAGCTGGTGGAGAAGCTCACATAGAAAGACCAAAACAACCTACAGAATTAAGTGACGATGAATGGGCTGAATACTTGTTTATGAGAAAAAATATTAAAGGATTTCAATTTGAAAGATGGAACCATGCACATGGTTGCAGAAAATGGTTCAATGTAGTTAGAGATACCTCTAATGATGAAATAAAATTAGTTTATAAAATGGGTGAAAAACCACCAACAATCTAATCTATGCCAAAAAATTTAAGAGTAAAAACTAGCAAGTTTATCGATGAAACCTCAAGAGTTTCATTTAAATTTAATGGTAAAGATTATTATGGTTTTAAAGGTGATACTTTAGCCTCAGCTCTATTATCAAATGATGTTCATTTAGTTGGAAGAAGCTTTAAATACCACAGACCAAGAGGAATAATGACAGCTGGGTCTGAAGAACCTAGTGCAATTGTGCAAATAAATGACAATACAGCTTTAACCGAACCAAATGTTAGAGCTACCGAAATTGAAATATACGAAGGTTTAGAGGCAACAAGTCAAAACTGTTGGCCTAGTGTAAACTTTGATATCGGTGGAATAAATAATTTTATGTCCCCTCTTTTACCTGCTGGATTCTACTACAAAACTTTTATGTGGCCTGCTAATTTCTGGGAAAAATATGAGTATTTCATAAGACACTCTGCTGGACTTGGAAAGTCACCAACAAAACCAGATCCCGATATTTATGAACATAAATATGTTCATTGCGATGTACTTGTTATTGGTGCTGGTATTGCTGGGGTTATGGCTGCGAAAACTGCTGCTAAAAATAATTTAACAACTTTATTACTTGATGAAAAAAATGAAATTGGTGGATCTACAATTTATCAAGATTCAGAACATGTTAAGATAAATGATCAAAGTGCATCTACTTGGTTAGAAAATGAAATAGTTGAATTAGAAAAATTGGATAATTTAGAAATTAAAACAAGAACAAGTGTTGCTGCATATCATGGTTATAATTATCTATTAGCTAGGGAAAACCTTACAGATCATCTATCTAAAAGTGAAAAACAAAACAAAGTAAGACAAAGATTATTAAAGATTAGAGCTAAAAAAGTTATTGTTGCTACCGGTTCTTTAGAAAGACCACTTGTGTTTAATAACAATGATAGACCTGGCATTATGCTTTCATCTGCTGTGAAAAAATATGCAGATTATTATGGTGTAGCTACGGGTCAAAAAAATATTTTCTTTACGAACAATGATACAGCTTACGAAAGTGCAATTTCATTAAATAAAAAAGGAATTAAAGTTGAGGCAATTATTGATATTAGAGAACATTCTAATTCAAAGTTTACTAAGGAAGCTGAAAACTTAGGGATTAAAATTTATAGATCTCATACAGTTGTTGATACAGAGGGTTATAAAAGAATAAATAAAATTACTATTATGGAGCTATCTAAGGATGGACAATCTTTTACGAGTTCAAAAAAAATTACTTTAGATTGTGATTGCTTAGCTATAGCAGGTGGATGGACCCCTGCTGTTCATTTGTTCACCCAATCAGGTGGTAAATTAAAATTCAGAGATGAAGATCAAGTTTTTATACCTAATAATCACCAATCAGATCAAATTAGTATTGGTTCTTGTAATGGTGATTTTGAGATTGATGACATAGTTAAAAATACATCAAAAACTTTAAAAGGGTTTTTAAATATAAAAGAAACTAATTACGATGATTTGAATATCCAATGTCCAAAAGACAAAGAAATTAGAAATATTTGGTTATTACCTTCTGATAAAGTTTTCGGAAAAACGAAACCTTTTGTTGATTATCAAAATGATGCAACAGCTAAAGATATCAAACTTGCCCTTAGAGAAGGTTTTAGATCTATTGAACATGTTAAACGTTACACAACAACAGGTATGGGTACCGATCAAGGTAAACTTGGTAATATGCATGCATTAGGAATTATTGCTGAAACCGCTGGAGTTAAGCTGGGAGAACTAGGTACAACAACATTTAGACCTCCTTACACACCTTTAACATTTGGAACTATTGTTGGGAGAAATGTTGGGGAATATTTTGATACATTCAGAAGAACTCCAATGAACGATTGGCATATCGAACATAAAGCTGAATTTGAAAATGTAGGTCAGTGGAAAAGAGCTTGGTACTATCCAAAAGATAAAGAAACTATGCATGAGGCTGTTCAAAGAGAAAGTAAAGCTGCAAGAGATGGAGCTGGTATACTAGATGCTTCAACGCTGGGTAAAATTGATATTCAAGGAACTGATGCTTCAGAATTTTTAAATAGAGTTTATACAAACGCCTGGTCAAAACTTGCTATTGGTAAATGTAGATATGGCTTAATGCTTAATGAAGATGGTATGGTTTATGATGACGGCGTAACAACTCGTCTTGATGAAAATCATTATATTATGACAACAACAACTGGTGGTGCAGCTAATGTATTAGGCAAACTTGAAGATTACCTCCAAACAGAATGGCCTGAATTAGATGTCTACTTAACATCAGTTACTGACCATTATGCTACTGCTAGTGTTTGTGGTCCAAATAGTAAAAAAATATTAAATAAAATAATTCCTGATTTAGATCTATCTGATGAAAACTTTCCTCACATGTCATTTAAAAATGCAAAAATTGGTGATTTAAAATGTAGAGTAATGAGAATTAGTTTCACAGGCGAGCATAGTTATGAAATTAATGTTCAAGCAAACTATGGGAGATCGCTTTGGGAAAAATGTATGGAAGCTGGTGAAGAGTTTAATATTACTCCATATGGAACAGAGACTATGCACTTATTAAGAGCTGAAAAAGGATTTATTATTGTTGGCCAAGACACAGATGGCACAATGACACCAATAGATTTACAGATGGACTGGATTATAAGTAAAAAGAAATATGATTTTATCGGTAAACGATCTCTTTATAGATCAGATACGATGCGTGAAGACCGAAAACAATTGGTTGGTTTGATAACTGCTAATCCAAGTGAAGTTTTAGAAGAAGGTGCACAGATAGTTGCAGATACTAATTTAAAAACAGTTGAAATGCTAGGTCATGTTACATCAAGTTACTATAGCCCAAATCTAAATAAATCTATCGCTCTTGCGGTTGTTAGGGGTGGAAAAAATATGATGGGTCAAAAATTATTTATTCCGATGGAAAATAAAAATATTAATGTAACTATTGTTGATCCTGTATTTTTTGACAAAGAGAATGAGAGGTTAAATGCTTAATTATAATACATCTATAAAAGAAGATAAATCTTACCCAGATTTAGAGATGAAAGAAATTAAACCTATTATGAAACTAATCATAAGAGGCAAAACAAAAGAGTTTATTTCAGCTATTGGTAAAAATTTAAGTATGCTTTTGCCAACTAAAGCTAACACTTCGACATCGGGCGAGACCTTAACTGCATTTTGGCTAAGTCCAGATGAATGGATGTTAGTTTCAAACGAAGTTGTAAGTGAAGATACCAATACTTATGAAGTTGAGGATAATTTAATTAACAATATTTCAAAGAATAACTTAGGTGCCATAACAGATGTTAGTGACCAATTTGTAATGATAAATATAAAAGGAAGTAAAGTTTTTGATCTATTTGCAACAGGATCACCTTTTAACTTTAATAAATTTAAGAATAAAAAAGGATCTGTTGTTCAAACTATTCTGTCGCATATTGATGTAATTATTCATCTTACGGAAATAAATGAGGTAAACTTATTAGTTAGACGCTCTTTCTCTGAACATTTATACTCATGGTTGACTGATAGTGCGTCAAGGTTATAGACTTATATTTACCTAAATTTTTGTTATATGAGATGTATGAAAAAAATAATTTTAGTGGTGCTATTAGCACTTTTACCCTTCTCTCTTAACGCAGAATCTAAACTTGATCAGATTTTATCATCTGGTGAGTTAAAAGTTGGAACTACAGGTGACTGGGATCCAATGACAATGAAGGATCCAGCTACTAGTAAGTATGTTGGTTTTGACATTGATGTAATGAATGAATTAGCAAAAGATATGGGTGTAAAAATTTCTTTTGTACCCACAGAATGGAAGACTATTGTTTCAGGAATTACTGCAGGCAGATATGATATTTCTACAAGTGTAACTAAAACTCCAAAAAGAGCAGTAGTTGCTGGATTTACAGATTCTTACTATAAATATGGTACTGTTCCATTAGTACTTAAAAAGAATTTAAAAAAATATTCAACATGGAGCTCTTTGAATAATAAAAATGTAACTATTGCCACAACTCTAGGAACATCTCAAGAGGAAAAAGCTAAAGAATTTTTTCCTAAATCTAAATTGCAATCAGTTGAATCTCCAGCAAGAGACTTTCAAGAAGTTCTAGCTGGAAGAGCAGATGGAAATATTACAAGCTCAACTGAAGCTAATAAGTTAGTTATCAAGTATCCTCAATTAGTAATTGTTCCTGATGGAGAAAAAAACCCTGCTTTTTTAGCAATGATGGTTGGTAAAAATGATCAAATTTGGAATGATTATGTTAATGAGTGGATTAAAGGTAAAAAATCATCTGGTTTCTTTGATCAACTACTAGCTAAGTATAATTTAAAAAGCTTATAAAAAATTAGATATTAATCTTTAATTCATTATAACTTTAAGAGTGAAAAATTTACTTTTTTTACTTTTGATTTTACCTCTAACTTCTTGTAGTGGTCAGGAATTAGGGTGGTTTATTCTCTCACCTAATAATGTTGAGGGATTAACTAATCTAAAATTTTTACTAAGTGGTTTAACCACAACTATATATATTTCAGTTGTATCTATAATTATATCTGCGATTTTAGGGTTTATTGTTGCAATACCCTCTTTAGCTAAAAGTAAATTTTTAACTTACATTAATATTGGGTACGTGGAAATTGTAAGAGCAATACCCCTACTTGTTTTAATTTTATGGATCTACTACGGATTACCTATAATGACTGGGTTAAGTTTCAGTCCATTTGTTTCAGGTATAATTGCATTAGCTATAAGTGAGAGTGCTTTTCAAGCAGAGATTTTTAGAGCTGGTATAAATTCAATAAAGAAATCACAATGGGAAGCAGGCTCATCTTTAGGGTTAACTTTTTATAAAAGATTAAGATTGGTAATTCTTCCACAAGCAATAAAAAACATCCTTCCTGCGTTAGGTAACCAGTTTGTATATGTGTTAAAGATGTCTTCATTGGTATCAATTATAGGTATTGGTGACTTAACAAGAAAAGCGAATGAATTAGTTGTATCAACTTATAGACCATTAGAAATTTATACATTCTTAATTTTAGAGTATTTAATTTTAATATTAATTGTTTCATTCTTTGTGAGAAAATTAGAAAAAAAACTTAAGCAAGATGGCAATAATTAATGGGTAATTTAGATAATACAAATTATGACGTTGATCTAAGTGATGGTGTTATTACCTTTAAAAATATTAACACTACACTTGGTTTTGTTAGATATAATGAGACAGCTGAAGTTGAATACATATTTGTCAATCCCATGTTTAGACGTCAAGGACTTGCTAAAAGACTACTAAGTATAGTTGAAAAAAATACTAAAATTAAACCCAAGCCACAAGACCCTATAAGTCCCTTGGGTAAAAAGTTATTTAATATTTAAATTAGTTTTAAAAGCTTATCTTTCATGATTAGCTTAAGTTTCTTTAAAGTTCTTAAATCGTACCAAGTTTTTTGTCCTCTTTTTAAATTTCTTTCTTTTTCAGCAATATTTACTTTTTTTTTAATTTTCATTTTGTATTACACTATTCTTTCACACACAAAAAAATTAATTAACAAGAATTAGATCAGTAATATTTGAATGTGACAAAGAGAAGTTTGGCAACTCATATAAAGATATTCCTGATAAAAAGTTTCAAGAAGTTGTTGATTACATTAACTTTTTGAAAGAGAAACCAAGTTAAGCAAGAGAACATTTTGTTCTCACTCGGAAAATAGTAGGTTTTGTTGCTAAGTTTCTTCGTTAAAGTTACTTAGTATTAACACCAAGTCTATTTTAATAACTAAGTAAGTATAAGGGTTATTAGTATAGCGACCGAGTTACAGAACACCCCTTAATAACTAATCCACGTTAATTCTATTATCTTTTTTTAGTTTTAAGAGCAGACACTAAAGCAGACACATTGTTTGAAGACAGACACCAGGGCAGTCTTTACTGCCCTTTTTTATGTCAGTCTACAATTTTTATTTAGTAATTACTTAATTACAAACAAATTGACCGAAGGCATTTGTATGACAAGAAGTTTGCGTATTACCACGAGCATCCTTTGTTTCCCAAGAACCAGTGGCACTTTCTTCCCAAGTACTTGTTCCATTATCACCTGAACAAACTACATTTCCCAAATAATTGGTTTCACAAGTTGTTCCTGCCTCAGATTGATTTGGTGTTATCAATTGCACACCAAAAAAAATAGTAAATGCAATTGCCGTAAGTGTTTTTTTTTTCATATTCTAACTTTAAATTTTTTTAAGTTTGAAATCTTGTCCAAGATTAATGGAAAACTTGGACAAGTATTTCTTTAATTAAATACTTATATTTACACCATGATTAAAAATAAAATAAATAAATGGATATTTTTTCTGTATTTTTTAACTGTAGGCAACTATGCGTATGCTAGAGTTATAAATGTGAATTCATGTCCTGTTCCATTTGACTTCACAGTTGCAGAATTTTGTGTGTTAAGTACGATTGGAATGTGGATTGCGGTTCCGTTAATAATCTTTGTAGTTTATGTTGGTTTCTCATTGTTCACAGCAATAATAAGAACTATATTTTCAAGGTAATTTAAGTAAGATGTCCTTAGTAAGGGCACCGTGTTACAGAACGCCCCTTACTACCCTCCTACTTCTCTTTATTTATAATGCTGATTAACGTTTAGATTAGCCCTAAATGGAATTAACACAGAATCTTATTATTAATTAATTTTTCACAGAAAAAATTATTCTTTCAGCATCTTTTTGTAAAATGTTACAATGTTTTTTTTCACAGCCAACTGTAAAAGTAGCAAGTCCAGGTGAAAGCTGAACCATATATTGGATTAAAAATTGGTTTTTATATAAACCGTCATGCTTTAAATACAATATCTTATTAAATTTTGGTCTGAATTTTTTCGATATGTTACAATCGTATCGTTTTATATTTTTTTTGTAAAGTTCGCTAAATAAATCAGTGAAATAAGGACATAGCTCATTAAGGCCTACAGTCTCAATGTCCTCAAATGAGGCGTCTCTTTGTATATTTATATTTATACTATTTAACTCTGCATTAAATTTTTTTGGAAAATAATACTCAATATTTAAATCTTTGCTTGATGAGCCAGCCATAACATCATTAAAGAAGTCTTTATTCATTTCACTTCCATCATAGTCATTCATTAGAGAGCCAATATTTTGGTCATTAACTACCATGTAGTTATTTGGTAAATCCACATAAAATCCAAATCTTGTTCTAATCTCTTTAGCAACTAAATTAGTACTAAAAAAAATACCTAGAACCACAATAACTAAAAAATTTTTCATAATCTTACCATAGCAAATTTTAGCAAAAAGAGCAGACACTTTTTAATAAATGCGATTAAATAAGGGTAATTAGCGGAGTAACCGAGTTACAGAACGCCCCTTCATGCTCTTCTGTTTTATTGGTTATTAACTGGTTATAAATTTTTGTAAGTGATCTATAAGATCTTTTTGTTCTTTCATCATAATTTTCAAAACGTCACGAATTGAAATAATTTCAACAATTTTTTTATTTTCTAGCACTGGGAGATGTCTAATCCCTTTTTCATTCATTATTTTCATACACTGATCAATTTTATAATCATTAGTAACAGTAATTAATTCTTTGGTCATAACTTCACCTAATAACGTATCTTTGCTACTCTTGCCTTTTAAAATAATCTTTCTCGCATAATCTCTTTCTGAAAATATACCTATAGGTGAATCATTATTATCAACGACAATAATTGCTCCTATATTTTTTTCTGACATTAAAATAAGTGCTTGTCTAACATTTTGGTCTTTTGTAGCAGTCCAAATTTTTCTGTTTTTATTTAGTTTTAAAAAACCTTCTAATGTAGTCATTATTTTTAATTTAAAATTTTCATCTTAACTTTTTCA
>Ga0222631_1000286_pt1 | contig 15357 bp, 41 predicted proteins | sample AntAcemetagenom5_FD_179826 | JGI IMG/M metagenome (GOLD analysis project Ga0222631, IMG submission 179826) | Saline water microbial communities from Ace Lake, Antarctica - #5 | ecosystem: Environmental > Aquatic > Non-marine Saline and Alkaline > Saline | place: Antarctica: Ace Lake | collected... | reverse complement strand
GAGAGTCCATAAGAGTCTTTGCCTTACGACCAAATCTTATTGCAAGTTCAGTGGTGTGCGTGGATTGTATAATTTTTAAATTAGGTCTTCGTCCCACCATCCAGGCAGGTAATAGAAAAGATGCAAATTCCGATTTTGTGTGTCTAGGTGGCATATTAATAATGAGTCTTTTTATTTTGCCATTTGCAATATCATTAAATTTTTTTGCAATTTCTTTGTGATGTTTACCTTCTATAAATTCAGGCCAGACATGTTTTACAAAAGTTAAGAAATCGTCATGTACTTTAGTCTTCTGTTTTTTTTCAGATAGTTTTATTGCATACTTTAAGAATTGTTTCTTAACGTCCGGGGGTAATCTATTTAACTTCTCTTCATCCATATAAATTTTTTGCAGAATTTTTTCAGACTCTGTTTTTATTAGTTTTTTTTTTCGTTTGTATTTTATAGCATGTCTTTGTCTAAAACCAACTATATAGACTAAATAATTTGCTAGACCCCACGAAAAGGGGTGTAGGGGGTGTTTATATCATATTTACACTCAAAGGTCTAGGGACCCCTCGACCTTGTTAATGTGTGTGTGCGGTGGGTGGGCCCGAAGGGCACGAGCTGACTGCGACATATTGTCGCACCACTAGATCTAGTAGCGAAGATGTCGCATCGACACAAGATGTGGGTATGCGTTTTCGGAGTGTAGTAAAGATATCACACTGGTCAAAGTTGTCGCATCGCTTGGGATATTATACGAATGTTCTTTAGTACTACAAGTTAACTGGTACAGTAAGTGATATGAAAATAAAAAAAGGAAATATAAAAATGAAAACAATTAATACTTATAATATGTTTGGTAAGGAGGTGGTTAACACTGAAGACCAATGGGTTAAGAGATGGAAGGACTGCACTGTTAGTTCTTTAAGTGACCTAATGCCTCGTGATGAATATAAAGAACTACAATCAAGAATAGTTGAACTTGCTTCAAAAGATTTTGATTACAGAGTTGAACTAGAAAAAAGGGAAGAGAAATAATGGAACTAATCGTAGAGAAGAAAAATGTATTTGGGGTAGAGCGTATCTACCCCAAATGTAGTAAGTCGCAAATATTAACAGCGTTGACAGGTCAAAAGACTTTATTAGCTGATGATATTAAATTAATAAAACAGTTAGGTTATACCCTAACAACTAAACCCGAGGAGATATAATATGAAGAATAGTTACCAAGGTTATTGGTTCAGTTGTGAGACTACTTACAGCGATGACATCGGAACGAGAAAATGGCTTTTATTATTAGAAAATAAATCTAATGGTAAAATAAATTCAATCGGTTTGAATAATCAAATGACATTTGGAGACGCTACACAAATGGCATTTACTGAAATAGAAAAACTAAACAAGGAGCAAAAATAATGAGTAATGAAACTTTAACATTCACAATTGATAAGAAAAAAATAGAAGCTGATCATCAATACGCTGATGATACGGGTAAGGCTTTTAAAGACCAAGAGGAAGGCGCTGACCAATTAAAAGCCTTCATAAGAGATGAGGTAGTATTTCAAAATAAAACAGAAGGGTTTGTTCCTTACAATAATTTTGAAAGTTCTGTAAGTTGGAAAGTAATTAGCTAGCCAACTCACCCCGCTCCGAGATCTTCGGAGCGGGGTTTTTCTTTACCTAAAATCTACATTAGAATAATTCTAAACTATATTTTTTTATTTATATAGGGTGGGTGGGCCCAAAGGTCACAAGCACAACTATAGGTTGCATGCGACACTATGTCCTATTTACATTATGGGATAATCTGTTATAGTGTTTATATGTTTCACGTGAAACATTAATTAAACAAAAGGAAAATAAAATGATAACATTAAAAAAAGTCTTAAAAGTTTTAAGACGTAAGGCAACTTGGGGAAAGTCTCTAAATAGATTAGAGACAGTCCAGGAATTAAAAACCTGGCTTAATAGGTTGTCTGTCGCAACGTGTTACACCCGAAGAGCGGGAGATATATACTCAAACGATATGTTTGAGGTTTGTTTAAGACTTGAAAAAATATTAAAAAAAGCCGAGTACTCAAGATCTTAAAGAGTCTGGAGCACCCTACAACTATAAGTTGTAGGGTTTTTCTTTTTTTTTATTTATATAGGGAGGGTGGGCCCAAAGTTCACAAGCAGTGGTGCGACATATTGCGTATGGGATAATATAATATATATATTGAATTACATGGTGTGCCATGTATTGTCTATGTATGACAGATGAAAAAACAATAATAGTAAAAAGAAAATCAAATTGGGGTAATGAATATGTTTATCCCGTTTGTGATAAAGCTAAAATTTTTGCTAACATTAGCGGAAATAAAACTTTGTTGCCTGGTGTGATTGATTGTATCAAAGCCCTAGGCTACAAATTAAAACAACCTAGCGAGGAGATATAATATGCAACTACTAACAAAAGCACAAAAAGAAAAACTTGTAAAAAATCATGAGCACCACAAAAAATATTGGAATGATGAGCACCCGCAATACAAAGAATTTAAAGCGGTGGTAAAATTATTCAATCCAACTGGCCGTGGTACGTGGTACTTGTCCGAGCTTGACCCTAACACCAATATAGCATTTGGCTTATGTGATGTGGGTGACGCTGAATTAGGTTATGTTAGCCTAGATGAATTAGCCTCTATGCGTGTTAGCATGGGGCTAGGTATTGAACGTGACCGATGGTTTACACCTAAATCATTTGAAGAATTACAATCTTAATTAAATTAACCCCGCTTTGATAATCTCGGAGCGGGGTTTTTCTTTGCCTTTTTTTTAAGTTAGAATGATTCTAAACTACATTTTAATTTTGTACAGGGAGGGTGGGCCCAGAGGTCACAAGCATTGAATAGGGAGGGTGGGCCCATAGGCCACAAGCCGTGTTAGAGTGTCGCACCACTACATGTAGTTTGAAATTAGTTTAATAATAAAATAATATATTTATATGTTTAAAAAAATAAAAGTTTGTTTTGAGGGTAACAACGAAGAGTTTACAGTTGCTCAAATCAAAAAGAAAATATCAGATCGAGATAATTTTTGGGCAACTAAAGATTTCATCGATGGTAATGACGGCCTGCCAATGCCTTTATGGATATGGCTTGAGCAACTTGCGGAAGAGCAAGAGGGTTTTTATTACGCTAACAAACAAGACAACCGCGATTATTGGGCGCAAGAAAATCGTATTTCGGACGATCCCGAGATCCGATAACCAATTTAAAGGGGGCTTTTTAGCCCCCTTTTTTTATCTTAATTTTTTTCATTTTTGGGGGGGAGTGGGGTGTTGGCCTGAAGTTCACAAGCACACAACGGCCTTTTTATTTTTTTAATCGGGAGGGTGGGCCCAGAGGTCACAAGCAGGGTGCGACAATTTGCGCATTGACACAAGATATAGCGGTGCGCGGTTATGCCACATTGACACGCGGTGCGTGGGGCGTGGTGGTTGGGTGCTGTTGGGTGCTGTTGGGTGCTGTTGGGTGCTGTTGGGTGCTGTTGGGTGCTGTTGGGTGCTGTTGGGTGCTGTTGAGGGCTGTTGAGGGCGTCCAGGTGTGGTTGAGCGCGGGGCGCGGGTTTGATTAACTGATTAAAATTTTTTGTATTTGTGGCCAGTCGTCCACGGCCAGCGGGTCGACGGCGCGCGGGTCGAGGGTTAAGCCCTCGATACTTTTAGAGCTGTAAAGTTTTACCATTGACCGTGAACCGCTTGCGGTTTGAACTAGAATATAATTACGTTTATTTCTGGTGGTGTGGAATAGTATCTGGTGTGGGCTAAATTTAATTTTATTGCCTGTTTGTATTTTAAGCTCTAATAAAGAAAAACCGTTGAGCTTATTATATAATAGTAAATCACTGACACCTGGCGCGGAATATAATTCAAGCCGTGTAATCAGTATTTCAGGACAGTTTTTTTTGAATAAATGATATAATTTTTGCTCGGGTTTCATCGTACAGTTGTACACGACAAAACCCTTTATTGTCAAACTTAAGCGACTTCTTTATCTCGTAGTAAAGGATTATTGACGTATTTAACAGCGTCATTGATATTAATTAAAATATCAAATTCAATAGCTTTGTTTTTTTCTAACATTTTTAAAGCGCCTAAATAGTCTATTGCTTCTCTTAATGTTTTAGCGGTTTTTTGGATGCTTAAATTATCTTCTAAACCGTTAAATTTATGTCTTCTTATTATTATATATTCCATAATTTCCTATTAGTTGGTTAATTATATAAATCACTATCGGGATTCATAATTCGTTCTAATTCCTCGGACATATCTCCGCTGTCGTCGAGGTCATTAAGACTTAAGCCTATTGAGCCCGCAATTTTTGCGCCTTCTTTCGCTTCAGGCGTCCATCCTTCAGGTGGCTCATTTTCTTTATTTATTTTTTGTATTAATTTACTTAATTTCATATTTACACCTTTATATTAATTGTTATTATGGGATAATATAACAATATATTTAAATACAAGTCAACAGAAAAAAATAAAAATAAACGCTTGACTTATTATTATTATGGGATTATCTATTAAATATGAAAATAAAAAGTAAAAAAAACAATCTTTTTAATTACTTTGCACATGACCATAAAGATTTAAGCAAGCAATATATTAAAGGGTGTGAGGATTTTTTTAAGTCACTTAATAATAAATCAACTAAAAAAGACGACAGTAAAGAAGGCGATATTTTTGTAAATTGTAGAAGTTGCAATAATTACATTTATAAAAATAGAAGTAAAAGAGACGGCCGTTATTGTGATGATTGTATGGAGAACTAATTATGAATATTAGAGAAGCGTGGACGCTTGTGGGCGGCCTTGCAAAACCTTCAAAAATGCCTGGATGGGCCTATGGTATACCCGCTAAAGAATGTAAAACGGGTAAAAAATTACGTAAAATTAAAGGGTCAACTTGCTTTGGTTGTTATGCCTTAAAAGGTTGTTATGTTTTTCCTATAGTCCAGGACGCTCAATATAGACGTTTAAATTCTATTAAAAATATTAAATGGGTTGAAGCAATGGCCCTATTAATTAATTCTAAAAAATCAAAAATATTTAGATGGCACGATAGCGGTGATATTCAAAGTTTAAAACATTTAGCAAAAATATATAAAGTTGCTAAATTAACGCCTGATATTTTACATTGGTTACCAACTCGAGAAGCCTGGACTAAACCCTATATTGCCAAAGCGCCTAAAAATTTAGTAGTACGTTTTTCTATGCCTATGGTTAACCAGAAAGCTTTAAATTCCTGGAATAATACTTCGACAGTGACAAGCAAGCCGTCTTTAAAAAGTTGCGGAGCTTATAGAACTGATAAAACGGGTAAAATTCACGGGCTTAATAAATATAAAAAATTTACAAAAAAAGATAAAAAACAACTTGATTTAGGACATTGTGGAAGCTGTCGCGCGTGTTGGAAGCCTACAATTAAAAATATTGAATATGGAATACACTAAAAGAATTTTTTTTAAGGTTTCAAATCGGTTGTACCTTGGATTAAATAATAGGCGGTTTAAGTTGATTGAAAAATTATATATCAAAAGCAGGATAACGCGAGGATGCGCAAGCTACCCGAACTTGCCCTGCAACCGCTTATTTAAACTAACAAGCGAGCGAGCGAGCGAGCGAGCGAGCGAGCGAGCGAGCAGAAAGGATAGTATGACTAAAAAGAAAAAATATAAACTACCAGAAAATTATTTTTGTATAAATGATATGACACCCGCATTTGAAATTGAAGAGGTCATAGTACAAGAATGTGAGAGTGCAGGGCTAGAGATAAATGAAGATGAAGAGTTAGCAAGCGAGCGGGGTTATGACCGAGCGTTTGAAGTTGTCAATCCATATAAAGATAAACTTAAAAAAGTATTAGAGATTTGTAAATCTAATGCAGAGTATGATTGGGATAACAATATGGAAAATGCACCAGAAGATGAGTTTAAAGCAATAGTTAGATTAATAGAAAGCAAGGAATAACATGACAGTTAAACATTGGAACACGGGCGCAAGTGCAGAGAGATATAGAGAAGGCGAGAGAGCGAGCAAGCAAGCGAGCGAGCGAGCAGTTAATAAAGATATGGTGCAGTATTGGTTAGGTGATGATTATGAAAATTGGATAGATGATATTTTAGTTAAACTAGTTAATGATAAAAATCCAAGTGCACTTTACAATTTAAAAAAAGAAATAAAAGATGCGTGGGATCAACATTTAGAATAAAAAGGGGGTCAGTATCCGTACCAATTACGTGATGTAAGGTAGTTAGTAAGCCACCCCCAATTCAATATTACTAATGTGACTTGATATATACGCCAATGTACGATATAAGTCAAGCATTATGGGTGTACCCGCTAAATTAACTGAAAGACAGATTAAATTCGCAGAATTGCTAGTTTATAATGAAGGGCGTATGTCTCCTGCAGAATGTGCAAAGGAAGCAGGGTATAAAACTAGACCCCGTCAAGCCGCAAGCGAGCTACGAAATCCTAAATACTCACCATTGGTTGTAAGATATATAGGGGAGTTGCGAGCAGAAGTTCAAGAGAAGTATGGTATTGATTTTAATAGGCATGTGAGCGAGCTAGCCAAGATTAGAGACCAAGCGCTGGCAAAAGGGGCCTGGAGTGCCGCAGTAAATGCAGAGGTAGCAAGAGGCAAGGCTGGAGGTCTATATGTAGACCAAAAATTAATTTTAACAGGCAGTATAGATAAACTAACAGAACAAGAATTAGAAGAAAGAATGAAAGATATTCTAAAAGATCATAAAGATATTATAGATGGTACTGCAGTAGATGTAATTCAAGAAACAGTTATAGAAGAAAATACTATAGAAGAAACAGAAGTAGAAGAACAATCAGAGGAAACTGTAAAATACAAAAATATAAAGAAATTAAATTAAGTCTTCGGTTTTGAAACTGTAAGAATTGTCTTATATTTTCTTGGTTTTTCGATAGCTGTTTTAATTCCTTGTGAATCTGGGCCTTTAACCGGAGGTATTTCGTTCCATTTAACATTTAGCATATTTTTCGTTAGTGTTGAATTTTTTTTCATTTGGGATGTTTTGCACCCTTCATTATTGTACCGTCTGGCATTTTGTGAGTTTTCTTTTTAATAGATCCACCTTTTCTTTTTGAATCTCTTGAGAATTTTTCTGCAACATTGGGTTTTTTAGCATATAGATATTTTCTTTGTTTATCTGATTTGAATGGCATTATGCTTTAGCAGTCTTTGCAGCTTTTTTAAATTGTTTAGCAGTTGGTGCACCTTTAGCTCCAGGTTTTCTCATTTTTTCATTAGAGCCTGCTGCAATCCTAGCACGCTTGGCATGGATGTTAGCATAGAGTCCAGTTTTGTTTGTCATTAAATGATTAATCCACCTAGAATAAAACCAATAGCGAAAGCTACTAGTAAAGGATGATCTATGCAGAAGTTTTCTGCTATGTCTTTTATTTTAATTAAGTAATTCATTAATGTAATTTTTTAATCGATTGTATAACTGCTGTCGGAATTATACAAGTATTACCGATAGTGTCAAATGTAGGTTTATCTTTATTTAAAATATAATCAGTAAATATTCTAGTAATACCTTTGCTTTGACTTAATAGATAACCTTTAGAAACACAAATAGGTAATTTTTCTTTTTTTAAATCTTTAGTATTACTCCACCCCGCATCGCCCTCAATGTCTAACCATTGAATCTCCACAAATGGATAGGCAGATATATCATCTCCCAGAGATTTTGTATTCAAAGGGATAGTTTTCCTATTTTTAGTTCTTTTTTTCTTCATAACTCATTCTACTATAAGGGAGATTTTGGAGCAATTATTTTTTTTTTGAAAATAAAATTATTTTTCGGCTATTGGGTCTCCCAAAACAGCAAAAAGTCAATATAATCAACACTAATTCCATATATTATTTCACTACCTATGCACTATTTACATACCCTTACCCCTCTTTTAGTACTGTGCCACCACTAAATCGTCTACTATTCAACTATACTGTCAAGTGTGCCATGATGTGCCACCATAAAACAGACCAATGGCACACCTATTCGTCAACAGTACCAACACTAATAAGCTAAATTTAGCCTCTGTGCCACTGTGCCACCGACTAATTCACGATAGAAAAAAAAAACAATGCCCCCAACATTTCTCTTATAGTGGAACAATTGCCATTTTTTGGCGTAAAACGCTCCCCGGTCCGCGGTCAATTATCAATAATCAACAGACAATAATCCACGATCCCCTATCTGTGACAATTTTATCACACTCTGTGACAATTTTATCACACTCAACTATATGTTTTGTAATTCCTCAACGCTATTTAATTTGTTCACAGCTTCCGTTGGAACTTCTATATTATTCGTTAACATTTTTAAACGAGTTCCATCATCGCGGACAGAGGATTGACCTTTAGCTTTAGACCATAAGTCTAAATTTTTTACAATATCTTCTTTAGTCAACCACCCATCAATCTCCATGGTTCGCTGACCGGCGTTATAGTTAAGAAATAATACAACCTCTACTAGATGTGTTAGTTGATGTTTAACAAGATTATGGGGCCAACCGGGTCTCATATAAGAATTAGAAGATCGTCTAGTTTTTATATCTACTTGTTTACCGTTAATTTCTATATCTCCAAAACTAAATTCCTCATAAGTTGGGAAAGGTTTATCTAATAATTTATAAACCGCTAATTCCCCCATGATGCCCGTGGTTTGTTTTTCTCTATTACCATTAAAACCGGCGGCTCTCATCCCAAAATTTTTTGAAGCTGTTATTTTTTTTGCATATTCTTCTAACTCATCCGTAACTTGTACTTTTATCATTTTATCCTTTATGTTTTTTAATGGGGCTTTCACTCTCGCTTCCACCCCATGTTCTGGCAGAACTTCTTAACTCTGTTTAAAGGTCAATGATTTAATTCTTCCAACATCCCCGGTTTTTAAAACCATTCGACCGGATTGGTGGTGACCTATTATTAAATTTTCTTGGATCTCAATTTTTCTTATCTCTTCCAAATTTCCATTTTGTGTTTCAATAAAAATTGGACAATCAGATACCGCAGTACCTTTTTGACCTAATGTAAATTTACTTAAGTATTGTTGTAAGTCTCTTACTCTCATCTATCCCCCTTTTTTTAATATTACCGGTATAATAACCATTTGCACCTCTTTCTAACTCAAATTCCTTATGCCATTGTTTAATTCCTTTGGAATAAGAGGCTTCTGGAATACCATCGTCTCCCACATAAATAATTTCTATTTTTATAAAATTTTTTAAGGGACTTTTCACAGTTCTATTTATTTTTTTACCCATATTTTTTGTATTCTTACGAGTATTTTTATATTTTACATCAATATATCTGGTCTCCCCCGTTTCCTGGTGAACCAATACTAAATCAATAGGTCCGCTCATCTTATAAAATACATGATAATTATTTTTTCTAAAATGAGCTGCAGCAACTAATTCACACCAATCTCCTTTTTGCTGTGCGCCTTTACCATTTATAATTTGTGTTTCTTTATCTAAATTATTACTGGTCATCTGTAATCTCCGTTGCATATTGTTTTACTAATCTGTTCCATTGTTTAGTCCAAATTAATTTCATGTCTTTATTCTCTGCCTTGTTAAGCGCATTTGCTAAACTGTTAAGTTTTTTCATTTGTAATTGCATGTTCTTTTCGTTTTTCATAATAATCACTCACCTTTCCTTTCCTCATATTATCTATCGCCCATAACGGTTGTAAATTACTATAATGAAAACATATCACTTGTTGTCCTGGATCTGTTAAATCAAATGAAGCGCAGGGTTTGATATGATCAACGTGCCACTCACCATGATTTTCTCTAGTCATACCGGTTTTAAATTTAGATTCTAAATGTTTCCATAGTTCTTCTATTGTACAACCTAATATATTAATCGTAGAATCTGATTTACTATGTCCTTTTAAAACATCTTTAATTCTCCCTCTTAAAATAGTTAGAATTTTAAATGATGGATCATTTCTTCTTCTCTCTAAATATTTTTCAGTTAACTTTTTCCTGTGTTTTTTTCTGTATCTTTTATTTTCTTCAAATAACAGTTTTGCACCTTTGGGTGTTTTACGTCTTTCACGTCGCAGTTTATTTATATGATCTTTATTTTTAAAATCTAACGCTTTTTTTCTTTCTTTATTAAAAAAAGTCCATTGTCTTTTCCATTCAACAGGATCCTCTTTTAAGGATACAGTAATTTTATCTCTATAGTATCCATAATAAGGAACTATTCTTTTATAAATCATAGGCCATTATAAATCATGAGCCATGATTGTCAAGTTCTTTTCGTTTTGCATAGTAATCACTTACTTTTCCTAACCATTTGTATGTGTATTTTTTAAACTCTTCACCCTCTATAATAAATTCCTGGTAATAATTATCTTTAGAACACATCATAATCACACCTTTTTGTATGGAAGTTTTGTGCATATAATTATGTGCAAGTGCATATGCCGCTAACTGCAATTTATAATCTGTTATCCACTCTTCTTTTTTAGGTTTATTAGTCTGTTTAAAATCGACAATAGCATCTTCACCTTTATGAACACCAACCATATCCGCTTGTCCTGCATACAACCCAGGGTAGTGTAAAGTACATTCAATCCCGTAGTATTCAGTAATATTACATAATCCACGCTCAATTATTTTTATAGCCATATTATGTGCATTAAGGCCCACTTTAGTCATATCTAAATAACCAGACTCATCAACATAACGTTCTAGTATTTTATGCATAGCAGTGCCCCTGGCAGCCGCCTCATCAACTATTTTCACAGCATTGGCCTCTCCTACCCGATCTCTCCAAGCTTGCAAACTAGAGGCTTTATCTGGATCTTGAGTTCCAGACAATATAGTTGTAACACTTGGTAACTTTTCCTGACCCGCCAAGTAATGGCGCTCACCATTGATAGCTTCTCTTATTGTCTTTGGGTAAACATAACAGTTATTGTGTTTCATATTATCTCCCTTTCACCATTATTTTTAAAAGCCTGTAGTAATCTTTCTCTAGAATATTGTTCGGCAATAAGTTTGTTTAAAGTATTAATACAACCACTTTTAGTATTTATGTTATATTTTTTATGTAATTGTTTATATTCGTCGGAAGCTACTACTTTTCTAACTGTATCTATTTTAGAACAAAGACAATCTAATTTTAATTGTCTTATTCTTTCTTTTGCATATAAATTAAATCTATCAGCTAACCACTTTGGTCTTGAACCTTTTCTTATAAATTTTTTAACACAATTAATGGCGTCTGATTCTCTTAAATTATGTTCTTCGCAAAACTCAATTAGTTTATTATATTTCATTTGACACTCTTCTTGTTGTTCCAGATATTATTATTAAACACTTGAATGAGCCTGGATATCTCAACCTCGTGCTCTTTTTTAAATTTATCTTTAAAAATTACCTTACAATCATCGGCCGGTAATTTAGTTTTACCATACAATATTACTATGTCATTTAACATTTTTATTCTCCAATTTTTGCCAATTATCTTCGTTTTCATGGTGTAAGGGAGTCCAATATTTATTTTTACCATACTTCCACCAACCACTTTTATCTAAATATTTATCTATTTTATCTAAAGAAAATTTAAAAGATCGTCTATTTCTATGATCTAAATATTTTTCAGTTAGATCATCTCCTGCGTTAGCAACTATCCAACCCATAAGAGAACAAACATAATCTTCTTCATCAGTCCATTCGGCATATCTTTTTTCTTTTACTTCAAATTTATCGTGTTTCATTATTTCCTTTTATTAGTTGTTTTAGTATCGTAGTCGTCGGGTTGAAATCATAGTCACTACTACAACCCATTAAGAAAAAAAATATTATAATATATTTCATTTTTTATCTCCTTTATTTTGTTTCATAGTATCTCCTTTTCTCCATTGTATTTTTTTTTAAATTTTCATTGAATAGATGTATTTCTTGTTTTTTTAAATGATCTTCATTTAAATCTACTTTAGTAAAAACATCATTAAAACCCGTATTAATTAATTTATTCATAACTTCAGGGTGTTGCAACTTTCTAATAGCTTGCATTTCTATTTGTCTTACTCTTTCCCTACTTATAGAAAACTGTAGACCTACCTCTTCAAGAGTATGTTCTGTATTCATCCCAATACCATAACGCATTCTTAAAACTTTTTCGTACATAGGCTTTAAGTATTTTTTTAAAATTTTATCCAAGTTAAATTGAATATCTTTTTCCATTACTTTCATCTCTAGATTTTGAACAGGGTTCACTAATTGTAAAAGTTCTTGTTCTTTAACTTTTAGTTCATAACTATTTTTAGCAAAACCTTTTAATTGTTTTTCTGTAAAAGCTTCTTCTACAGTTATATCTAAAGCCTGTAGTAATTGATTAGCTGTGGTAGCTAATTTATTTTTATTATGTTCTAAAAAGGGTTTCATTTTACCATTAATAACCATTGCAGTTTGTTGGTATTGTAATCCGTTTTGTTTACAAAATTGCAATATACTCACATAACCCAATTCTTCTATTTTAGATAATATTCTGTCATTTCTTATTGTTATTTTTACTCTATAATCACTCATTTTTATTTCTCCTTTCTTTTTTGTTCTAACTCCATTATTTGTACATACTCATTTAGTCGATCTATTTCTTTAGAAAGAGTCCAATTATCTTTTTCTACATATTTTAATCTTATAGATAATTCTTCTATCTGTCGTTCAAGATCCAACGGTCCGCGATCATCACTCATTGGGTTTATAAAAACTATACTCTAAAGTAAGTTCATCCCCCATTTTAATATCTTTAAGTGTAACTAAATTCCATTCGGTTTTATTTCCGTCGGGCCTTTTTTTAATCTTCTCGCAATTAGGACCAGAGATTTCAACCAACTTATCATTTTGTAATTCTTTAACAGTTGGTTCATGATTAATAAATCCTCCAAGTGGAGTCCTGATTAATTCTTTAGGAGACATTTTATCTTTTTCAAGTTCAATATGAGAAACCCCTAGATCAGTTCCTTTAGGTATGTCTATAGATGAAAATAAACCCTGACCTTCAATTAAACTTTCCTCGATAAATAAATCATAACTTAATGGCTTATAGTTTTTCTTCTCATGGTCCTTTGCTCTATTAGCATCTATTACTTCGAAGTGTTCTTCTTTTAATTCAGTCATAGATTATCTCCTCTTTTATAGTTGTTATTTCACCTTGATTGTTGCAGTGTTTGCAATCGCTTATAAGTTCTTCTCTACCTTCCTCAAATAGAGATCTTATATAACCATTGCCTTTACACTCCGGACAAATTTCCTTACTCGCTCTTACCGTTCTTATATCCATGTTTTTTACTTTCTTTTTTTGCCAAACTTTCTATTGTTTTACTTACTGTTAAATCAGCATCTATTATCTTACCTTGTCTTAAAAAATTTAAAATTTTATAAGTTGCAGTAGATACACTAACTGACTTAAATTTAGCTGGATTTGCCATGTTTTTCTCTTCCTTTATTAATTGTTATTAACTTACTATCTGGGAAGTTATATCAACATAAAAGTGCTTGTCAAATAAATAATTTTAATATATATTAGGGATCTCTTCTCACACCTTTTGTTTGCCGTGGCTTTTTGCCACGGTAAGCAAGATTAGAATTCTTCTAAACTACCGGCCTTGGCCTTGATATTTTTTATGTTTATTGTTATTTTTTTCAGATTTTGAGAGAGATTTCTTGTGAGTTCTAGGACGTTTTTTATTTTTATCTCGTTTTACGTAGTAAGAAAAATTTTGTTTAGCCATTAGTCTTCCCAGTCATGAAGATAATAATCTCCTTTAGGAGAACTATTAATTATAGGGATGTAACTAATTTTACCATTAACTTTTTGTTCTAGATCAGAACCACAATCAATACATCTAAAATAAGTTTTTTCGATACATATTAACTTTGTATGTTCCTTGCATGTAGGACACTGTCCCCTAACAATTTCTGTATTAAATTTAAATGTTTTCTTTTTCATCTCTGTGATAATCTATCCATATGGGAATATATCCTTCCAATAACTTTGTCAAGGTCCATTAATTCCTGTTGGATCATCATTACTAAAACCTGAAGTTCTACAAGGGTGATAATTACCCAGGTGCTTAAGCCCATTAAAATTGTACCTAGTAATCCTATTAAAACTGTGTTAGTTTTTCTTGTCAATTAAATAGTACCGATTTCTTGACATACAAATTTAGTAGCTACTTTGTTATTATTAACAAACTCTTCTTCTTGTAAACGTATTATTTCTGTAGATATTTCTAATGCTGCAAGTGTACATTCTTTCCATGAATTATAATGTTGTTTTATTTCTTGTGGAGGTAGGCATTCGTTATTAATAAAAGAACATAAAAATATTATTAAAGTAAATTTCACGGCGTATTATAGTCTACCGGTCCACCTAATAAAGCCAGGGCCACCATCAACACAATTAATAATGCTGTAAATCTGTAATCCATCCTGGCGCTCTCCTTTATTGACATGACAAACATTCCTCTCCAGAATTTTTAGGATCACTACACTCGCAAGTATCACAAGGACAAACACCGTAGATATCTGTGTGGAACTCATCCAGGCAATGACACGCATGATGGCATTTTTTGCACTCATTTTTTTTCTGTTTCTCCATTTGTCTTTTCCTCTATTTCGTAAAAAAAATTATCTGTATCTTCAGTTCTCCACGCCCCGGTGTCCTCTACATTCCATTCGTTGTTTTGTACTTTCCAATCTGGAATGTCATTTTTAATAGTAAAAGAAGGCAAGTCCCATATACATCTATTGTTAGGTTGAGCCGCATAATTTCCATCATCTAAAGCCATGATGTGTGCACACTTATGTTCGTGTGGGATCTCTGAATGATCAGTATCTAGTATATTAGCATCTGGGTGAGCCCAGTCAACTGTAAAAAGATATGCACCATGGTGCCACTTCTTATCTTTACCAATATATTTTCCTGAAGCTGCGCTTAAGATAGCCCAACTAGTAACAGCAGGATGATAGCTAAAAGAATTCCAAAGCTCCAGTTCATCCAGTCGTCTGATTGGTACGTCTTGGACTTTGAAGCCACGTTGAATAAATGCGCTAATAGGCAGGCGATAGAATATTGCGCCGTTCTCCATAAGAGCATGAAATAGTATTGCCCTGCCACCCATACTGGTAATGCCAAAGATAATACAGTCTTGAACTTCTCCGTGATGTTTTTTACAATCATATAAATACTCCCTTCGTATTTGTGCATAAGTTGTGGGTATGTTGGCATTTAAATAAGCCATTACTTAATTTCGCCCCAATTGGC
>Ga0222631_1000284_pt1 | contig 15416 bp, 18 predicted proteins | sample AntAcemetagenom5_FD_179826 | JGI IMG/M metagenome (GOLD analysis project Ga0222631, IMG submission 179826) | Saline water microbial communities from Ace Lake, Antarctica - #5 | ecosystem: Environmental > Aquatic > Non-marine Saline and Alkaline > Saline | place: Antarctica: Ace Lake | collected... | reverse complement strand
ACACCTGCTGCTTGAAATGTTGCCGATTTATCAGCTTCTACCTCTTCGTAAAGATTAACATCTAACTTACAGGCTCTTATAATTCTATTTACATATTGAGAATTCATTTTTTTGTCCTTTTAATATTTTTATTATTTTATTAATATAACTTAATTATCTAGGAGATTAATATAACAAATAAAGTTCGTTTCAGCTTAAGTTTTTGCTATTTATTATTTGTGGGTAGAAACCTGGTTCATGACACACGGCTGCTTATTTAATGATCCAAAAAATGATATTTATTATATAAACCAAAATACCATAAAACATAAACATGAGTATTTTTCTTTGCTATTGATATATAGGTATTTAAAGAGTTTTTAACTATGACAACTAATAAATTGGCAATAATTGGTGGAAGTGGTCTTTATGATGTTGAGGAGTTTAAAGATAGAGAATTACTTGATTTAGACACTCCATGGGGAAAACCATCAGATCAAATTTTAAAAACAAAATACAATAATAAAGAAGTTTATTTTTTACCAAGACATGGAAGAGGTCATTTTATTTCACCATCAAATATAAATTTCAGAGCAAATATTGATGCACTTAAACAATTAGGAGTTACTGATATCGTTTCTGTCTCTGCTGTAGGATCTCTTAAAGAAGATCTACCACCAGGTAAATTTGTTATCGTTGATCAGTTTATTGATAGAACATTTGCAAGAACCAAAACTTTTTTCGATGATGAAATTGTAGCCCATGTTTCAATGGCACACCCAACATCAAACGGATTGATGAATGCTTGTGAAGAGGCAATTAAAAAATCAAATATAGATTATCAAAGAAACGGAACTTATGTTGTAATGGAAGGTCCTCAGTTTTCAACATTAGCAGAATCTAATTTGTACAGATCATGGAAAGCAGATGTAATTGGAATGACGAATATGCCAGAAGCAAAATTAGCAAGAGAAGCTGAGATTAGATATGCTTCAGTTTCAATGGTGACAGATTTTGATTGTTGGCATCCAGAGCATGAAAATGTTGACGTTCAACAAGTGATTAAAGTTTTATTGGGTAATGCTGAAAAAGCTAAAGTTATGATCAAAAATTTAATTGATAATTTTGAAGAACATATAGACCCAAAAGACCCTACTAATAATTGTTTAGATGTAGCAATAATTACTGCACCCAAAAAAAGAACCCAGAAAACAAAAGATAAACTGAATACAATAGCTGGAAGAGTTTTAAATAAATGAAAACTATATTGGCAGTCATAGATTGCCTGAGGCAGAACAGTAGTTTTTTTATTTAATCTATTAGTTTATAATCAAACAAATGGTAATAAAAAGTTTAATTGTAGTAATAGGAATATTGTTTTTTTTATCTTTGGAATATCTATTTCCTAAAGAGAAAATTAAATTAAGAGACAAATTATCAAGAATTTTTAAAAATATCTTCTTTTGGTTGGTGAATATCGGGATTACCCCAATTATTATTTTACCCATTTCAATTTATACAACTCAATTTGAATTTCATGGATTATTTAAATTTGAAAATGTAATTTTCAATTTCTTATTTCAATTAATAATTATTGATATATTTTTATACTGGTGGCACCGACTAAATCATCAGATACCATTTTTATGGCGATTTCACCACGTGCATCACCTAGATGAAACATTAGATATTTCATCTGGTGTAAGGTTTCATTTTGGTGAGGTAATTTTTAGTGCTTTAGTAAGATCAATAATTATTATTACTTTTAACATATCCTTAATCAATTTATTGTTAATTGAAGCAATTATTTTACTGAGTTCAATTTTCCATCACTCTAATATTAATCTGCCTTCAAAATTAGAAAAGATTTTATCAAATTTGATCGTAACTCCCTCGATTCACTGGGTTCATCATCATAAACGACAAAGTGAAACAGATGCAAATTACTCAACTATTTTTAGTTGGTGGGATAGAATATTTAATTCTAAATCAAGCTTTGAGAGAAAAATTAAAATGCCCATTGGAGTTGAAGGAGATCATGAACAAAATTTATTACAACTGATTATAAGACCATTTACTAAATAAATTATTCATTAAATTGTTTTTGATTAGAATAAAGAAATGTGTAAAGTTTTTTACGTGTTGCATTAATTGAGTAAGCATTGTCTTTAAGAGATTTATAAATTTTAGGTAAATCTTCTTTCACATCAATATCCTGGTAGAATTTATTATTAATAAATAATTGAGTTAAATTTTTTGTTAAATCTTCAAGAACATTATCTGTTCCATATTTAATCTTATCTATCACATCTAAAATTTTATTATCTGATGTTGAAAGTAAACAAAATCCACCATCTACTGAAGGATAAAATATATTTTTGGCAGATCTTATATTTAAACTATCTGTAATATCTTTTGCAGTTAAAGATGGGATATCTGATCCAACAATAACAACTTTTTGAAAGTACTTTAGATTAAACTCAATTACTTCTCTCATGGATTCTCCAAGCTCTTCCTGAGAAGTTAGATATAATCCATTAGTTATTTTTGAGAACTTAAATGCATAACTCTTATGTGATTTCTCAGATACAATAATTTGATGAATAGATTTATTAAATTTAATCTTTTTTATATTGTCAGTTACAATTTCAATTAAGTTTTCATTAAGTTCATTGACAAATGTTTCTGTTAAGTCTTTTCTTAGTCGTGTTTTAGATTTTAGAGATTTTGGGTCTTTAATAAAATGACAAATAATACTATTTGCTTTTTGCTTTCTAAATTTTATAATCTGTGAAATTGTTTTTGATAAAGTGGTTAAAGTTTGAGATATAGGGTTTGATAGATACTTTATAGCAGAACTTATTACATAATTTTCTATAATATTAATTTTAATACCAATTGATTTTGCTTTCCAAATAAACTCATGGTCTTCACCTTCTTTTAAACTAATTGTAAATTCTCCTAAAAGGTTAAATATTCTTTTATGAACTATAAAAGACTGGTCTCCAAAGGGAATGCCTAAGTATTTGGTTCTAAAATTAGCACCTGATGCGTTTAATTTAAGTTTTTCATCATCAAATTTTAATAAAAAAGTATTAATCTTTTCCTCACTTATTTTTTCTAAATCTGACGGTTGAATTAATGATAAATCACTATCCAGATGGATGAACCAAAGTAAGGGACTGCTAGCTGCTTCTGCACCTAAATTTAATGCTTTTGCTCTTGTAGAGTTTTGAATGGTTATAAACTGATTAGCATGTTCTTTTAATTTTTTTGCTTCAATATTTTGGCTACAGCACGCAATGATAATTTCATGGTCTTTAAATTTATCTTTTAATTGATCAAATAATTTAAAATTTTGATCTTTAGGACCAATAGGTACTACAATTGATAATTTCATGATTTTATTTAAATAAATCTCTTAAAGTACCAAATCCGACAAACCAATAAAAACGAAATTTATAAAAAATATTTTTTTTTGATAACGCTCTTAGGCGGTGGTACTCGGTAATCCCACATTCAGTTTTGATATATTTTTCTATCGGTTTATTCATTTCTTAAACCTCTTATATATAGATTTTATCAATAAAGGAAAAATACCAATTAAGGTTAGTGACATAATAACTTTTAAAGTTAGTATCTCTTCAATTGAATTTAAACCCCCTATTTGAACGCCTGCATTCACAAAAATGGCTGTTCCAATAAACATTCCTATTTGTGATACTAAATAAAATTCTAATGCTCTCATTTTAGTAAGTCCAAATACTAGATTTATAATAAAAAAAGGAAAGATAGGACTTAGTCTTAAAAATAAAAGATACAGCCAACCATCAGTTTCAATTCCTTTATTAATTTTTTCTAAATATTTATGAAACCTTACTTGTGTATAATTTCTTAAAGCATATCTTGAAAACAAAAAACAAAAGGTTGATCCTATTGAACTTGCAAATGAAACTAAAATTAAACCTGGCCAAAAACCAAATAAAGCTCCAGCTAATAATGTTTTAAGAAGTGATATAGGTAAAGCAAAAGCAGTAACTACCACGTAAATAATAAAAAATAATATAAAATAAAGTGTATAGTTTTTATTCACTAACAATTGAATATCTTGATAAGTATCTTTAATAATTGAAAATGATAAAATTTCACTTAAATCAATGTAATAGCCAATGATTATTATTAAAAAAAATACTAATCCAAAAAATATTTTACCTTTGTTTTTTTTCATTACTTATTGTTAGCTGCAGCTAGAACCACCTAAAACACAAAATTTAGAGCAGTGTTTATGGTTGAGCTGTATTTTTTGAAGTGAATTTGTTAAGCTTTCCCCAAGATCAAACTCATCTTCGTAAGGAAGTAATGTGCAAGCGATAACACTTGGTTTTTCCTTGCCTTTTTTTTTAACCACCATTCTTGACCACGAACACATGATATCATCAGGATTTTTACCCAATATATTCCAACAAGCAGTAGTAATTTCTGGCGTATCCAACTTTTCATCCATCTCAGTAAAAGTTACTAATTGTTGCTCTGATTTTGCATCTAGTTTTAAATTATATTTATCAATAAATTGATTAAAGTTATCTCTTAGTTGGTCTTCTTGCTCTCCCCACAATAGCCTTGTTGCTAGTGCGTAATTAAAATCATTTTGATTTAACCATAAAAGTCCTTCCATCATTATATCAAATGTATTTTTACCTCTTATCTCTTCATGTTTTTCTTTTTCATAATAATCAATTGAAACTCTAATTGTTAAATTTTGATGATTTAATTTTAATAGATTTTCTTTTCTATTTAACATTGGTTTCATCGCATTAGATAAAACAAGCACTTTAAAATTTTTTAATAAAGAGTATTCAATCATTTTTAGAATATCTTTATTCATAAAAGGCTCTCCTCCTGTAAAACCTATTTCGTTAGTTCCAAGATTTTTATCAATCGCCTCATCGATAAATGATTTAACTTCTTCAAAAGTTAAATAGACTAATCGATCATTTTTGGGACTAGACTCGATATAACAATTTTTACATTCAATATTACAAAGTGTTCCTGTGTTAAACCAGAGTGTTTTTATTTTTTTAGCCTCGATAAAAGCACGTTTATTTCCATCAGCAGTTATGAATGGGTTTTTAAATTTATTTTTTGATATATAGGTCATAATTAAAAATTTATTAACAAAGATTTACTTTTTTTATCAATTTTAGGTTAATTCAATTTTTTTCATTTAACGACATTCTCCATTTTGAATTGAGGGACAATTAACATTACCATAGGAACAATAAATACAACAATCACCCTTTTTTGGCTTTAGTTTATTTTTGCAGTGCGGACATTCCCAAAAATACTGGCAGTAATTAGTTGGCATTTGTTCTGAAGTTTTTTTACTACATTTAGGACATGTGATTGTAGATTGTAGTTGAAAATCAGTCATTTTTATTACCCAGAACCACGATCCCTAAAAGTTTTTTCATTATAAAGAAATATTCTCACTGTGTCATGAGTGTGTCAAGAACCGAGTCTTTTAATATTCCCGCGGTCTTACTCATTAAGAGCTTCCATTATTTCTCAACTTCATACTGATTTGTTACCGTATTTAGTTCCAATTTAAGTTTTTTATTATCCTTTAAATGCTAGCCTATATATTTAGTTAAGCCACCATCAACTTTAATATTTTGACCCGTTATATATTTTGCACCATCAGATACTAAAAAACATATAGTTTTTGAAACTTCATCAACAGTACCATATCTTTGCATAGGAATTCTATTTTTAAGATCTTCTTTTTCAGGAAGGCTATCGATAAAGCCAGGTAAAAGATTATTCATTCTTATATTAAATTTCGCGTATTGATCCGAATAAAGTTTGGTAAATGATCCAAGTCCAGCCCTAAAAACACCTGAAGTTGGAAATAATGGATCTGGTTCGTATGCTGCATAAGTTGAAATGTTTATTATTGCTCCATTTTTTTGTTTAACCATATAAGGTGTTACTAATCTTGTAGCTCTAATTACATTTAACAAATAATATTCCATACCTTTAATCCAATTCTCATCTGTAATTTCAAGAATATCCCCCTTAGGACCATGACCTGCGCCATTAATAAGAGCATCAATTCTTCCAAATTTTGAAATTGTTAATTCAATGATTTTTTTAATGTCCTTGTTATTTAAATTAGATCCAGTAAATCCAATGCCTTTTAATTCTTTTGCTAACGACTCTCCTTTACCCGAAGAAGACATAATTGAAATATTGTACCCTTCATCGGCTAGCTTTCTTGCTGCATCTGCCCCAATTCCACTTCCTGCTCCAATTAATAATGCAGTTTTCATAATATAAGTTTATAGGATTGTATTCTAAGGAAAAACTTAAACAAAAGTTTTATATTATTCTTTTATAGTAAAAGTTTTTTCATTTATCCGAGACTATCTCCGTAAGTTTATCATTAATTACTTTTATAATTCTAACAATACTCTATTTCATCAAGTAACAACCCTACCAAACCTCTAATCTGGTGTCTAGGTGTTGGAATTAAGGTGGTTAATTGTCTATTTTTCCCGTACCCTGTTGCTTGTGGCTAGAAGCCTGATTCATGGCACAGGGCTGATGAGGTTTTTCTGCTAGAGACATCCGTGTTATCAAACTAAGAAGTGTGATCCTCACTCATATGCTCTTTACTATGTCTTTTATAAATTTCTTTAAATTCAACTAAACTAATCGATCCGTCTTTATTTAAATCCATTTCTTTAAATAATTCGTCAATAGAGCCGTGTTCTTGATCATTTTTATGATTCTCATTGCTGTGCTTTTCGTAAGTTTGATTAAATTCACTTGCAGTTATAAGACTGTCATCATTTAGATCCATTTCTTTAAACAATACATCACTTAAACCATGTTTTTTATAATTCTCATCTTCATTGGCATAAGTAAAAGAAAAACAAAATAGAGTAAAAACTGTTATTAATATTTTTTCCATTAAAAAATTTTCCATTTTGATATTTAATGACAAGCTTGGTTAAACTTTTTAAGCCTCCAATAATTGTAAGGCCATGGTGTTAGAAATCCTACCATTAACATAATGGGTACTACCCACCACGTAAGTTGAGCTCCACCCGTTAAATAATAATCTGTTGAATTCATCGTGGTTTCCATAGCCACCATTGAAATGAAACTCATGCCACAAGCTGTTTTTAATGCTTTAACAAATTTAAAATCTTGTCTCATTAAAATAAAAGTTTCCAGCATAATGCTGGTTAGTAAACCATTGATGATTGCTAAGATCATTATACCGAGAACTGGAAAAGGGGTTTGAGTTAGTTGAAAATATAGTATGGTTCCAAAATCACCAATTACACAACCGATAACACACCACATAGTATTTTTAGCACTTTTTCTCCACGTGTGTTTACACGACCAATTAAAATCTTCAGATGTAATGTTTTTTTCTATCATTTATTAGTTGATTTAAACTTCAACAATCATGTTTACATCGTAAGTAATAACCCGGAGCATAGCAAGTTATTTCAATATTTTATAATTCTTTAAGTATAATAAGTATTTATTACTGATTCATGCTTATTAAATAGAAATAATAATTTAAAACATAAAACGTGAACCAATAACAAAGCTTAAATTATTTAAGTCTTCACCTTCTTCTCTAGCTAAGTCAGCAGTTTCACCAAATTTTTTTCCTCGCGATATACCAATGTAAGGAGAGAGAGTTCGGTCAAAAAAATCATAACTTAAGCGTAAACTTGTTTCGATAGAATTAAGGCCAGACCCAACACCTATTTCCTTATCATCGGAAAAAGCAAAATCCATTTCAACAGAAGGCCGAAGAATTAAATAGTTTGTGATAAGAAGTTCGTATTCAGCATCAAGTCTTGCAGACGTATTTCCTTTTTCGCTAAGAAAAATGTCCGCATCTACTTCTATCCATTGTGGAGCAAGGCCAGTTATACCAATAACGCCATAAAAACGATCTTCCTCTTTAGTTGGTGTATCAAGCCTAATACCAGCTTTAACATCAAAGAAAGTTGATAAAGGCTTTGAAAGCATTAATCTATTTTCTAATTCCTCATTATCTCCTGATTTTGTATTGATTTCGCCACTTCCATACCAGTTCAAATTAATTTCGTCATTACCAATAAATGCACTACCACCCCAGTTAAAAGATTCTCCACTTTTATCACTAAAACGATATTCAAATTGTTCTAAACTTGAACCGTAATAAACTTTAGATTCCTTCGCATAAGATGGCAGTGAAAAAATAATTGCAGCAATAAATAATGTTACACAAAAGTGTTTATTTTTTGAAATATTTTTCATGTAGTACTATTTCTGTTGCTGAACATTTGACATCAAGGATGCTTGCTGATTGGGAATACCTTCAACCACTATTTTTCGAAACATACCAGTATCCGCATGATAAGATAAATGACAATGGAAAGCCCATTCCCCTATCGCATCAACTTCTGTTTCTGTGTAAAGTGTGGTACCGGGTGCAACGCTAATGGTATGTTTAATTGGGTTCCATTTACCAGCGCCTGTATCTAATATGCTCCACATTCCATGAAGATGCATAGGATGTGACATCATTGTTTCATTAACAAATTTAAAACGAACACGTTCACCATATTGAAGTTTAATAGGATCTGCATCTTCGTATTTTTTTCCATTTATAGACCAAATATAACGATCCATATTTCCCGTTAATCGAATTTCAATTTCACGAGTAGCATCCCTATCTTTGTATAATATTTTTTGTGTTTTAAGATCTGAATAAGATAGAAACTTGCCCTCATTATCGGCTTTAGGAGTGAGACCACTCCCTATAGCATAAAATGGATCAACCTTTGAGTTACCCATTTTCATTTTACTATGGTCCATTTTACCATCAACCATTTTCATTTTACTATGGTCCATACCTTTCATAGGCATATCCATGTTTCCATGATCCATACCCATATCAGCCATAGTTAAGGATGGTTTATCTCCCATAGTGGGAATGTTGGCTTGCATACCTTCATGTGGTGCAAGCGTTGCTCTGCCAAAAGCTGATTTGGCCATAGAAGCTGCAAAAATACTATACGCGATATCTTCTTCTGGCTTTACAATTACATCATAAGTTTCTGCAACAGCAATTCTAAATTCATCAACACGAACGGGTTGCACATTGTTACCGTCAGCTGCAACTACAGTCATTTTAAGCCCAGGAATTTTAATATCAAAATAAGTCATTGCCGATGAATTAATAAATCTTAAACGAATTTTTTCACCTTTTTTAAATAAGCCCGTCCAATTATCACTGGCTGTTTTTCCATTTATTAAAGGAATGAAGCCTTGGACATCCTCAATATCTGTTTTCATCATTCTCATACCACCCCAAGCCTTACGGTCATCCACAGTTTCAGATAAACCATTTTTTTTTGACTCTTTAATAAAATCTATTAATGTTTCTTGCTGGCGATTATAATAATCTGGCATCATTTTAAGATTACGCATAATTCTGTCTCCAGAATGCGGATGTGCATCCGTTAACTGAATAACATAATCGCGGTCATACTTAAAAGGTTCACGTCCCTTAGATTCAATAACAATCGCTCCATAAGCTCCATCTGGTTCTTGAAAACCACTATGGCTGTGAAACCAATAAGTTCCTGATTGTACGATTGGAAAATTATAAGTGAATGTTTCACCTGGCTTTATACCAGCATAACTAATATTTGGAACTCCATCTTGGGTATAGGGTAAAATTAATCCATGCCAATGAATAGAGGTCGTTACATCTAAATTATTAGTTACATTAATAGTAACATCTTCCCCTTCTTTAAAACGCAATGTGGGCCCAGGTGTTGCTCCGTTATAACCAATAGCTTGGCGTTTAAACTTGCCCGTATCTAATGTAACTTTATCAACGCTAAGATTATAAGTTTCAGCCATAGCAGATAGGCTAAAAAATATTAAAAATATAAATGATGCTATTATTTTCATAAATTTTATTAATTAAATTTAACCATAGCAACCATTCCAGCATCATAATGACCGGGAACATTACAGGCAATTTCTAATGTTGCTTTATCTGTAAATTTCCAAATAATTTCACCTTGCTTACCAGGTTCTAATAAAACACTGTTAGGGTCATCGTGAGTCATTGGGCCATCCCCCATATCCATTTTCATAGCTTCTTGATTAATACGGTCTACTTCTAAAGCACCATGTTCAACCATCATTGTCATTTCTTCTTGATGATTTGCGTGCATTGCAGCTGTACCAATATTAAATTCATGAACTAATTCTCCTTTATTTTTAACAATAAAACGAACGGTTTCACCAGGTATGATGGAAAAATCATCATGTTCATAATAATTATCAAACATTGTCACTTCAATGGTTCTACTAACATCGCTAGCTTTTCCAGGTTCTCCCGCAGGACCAGCAGGATGTTCTCCGGCTGCATGAGCCAATGATGTTGATAAAGCTGCTAATAAAATTGATATAGAAAATATAGATTTTAAATTCATAATGTATTTTTGCTTAATGCCTAATAGTTAATAAATTTTATTCTTTAAAACAAAATTTATGGTTAAAAAAAAATTTTATACACTCTCCACCTACTAGAGAGTCAAGTTAATATTAAGAGTTTAAATTTATAATATTTCTTAGCATAATCGTTTAGAATTATTAGTTTTTATTCTTTAAAATAAAGTTTAAAGTAAAAAATTACAAAACTTACACAAAGTAGAGAATCAAATGAAAATTAGTGAAGCTGCAAGCAAAATCAATGTTCCAATTAAAAAAATAAGGTATTACTCTGATATTGGACTTATTAGACCCAGTAGACTTAACAGTGGCTATAGGGATTTTACAGAAAACGACTTAATAAAACTTCAATTAATAGTAAAATCAAGATCTTTTGGTTTTTCTATAAAAGAGTGTTCAACGTTAGTAAAATTATTTGAAAACAAAAGTAGATATAGCAAGGATGTTAAGGAAATTGCTGTACTAAAAATAAACGATATTGAAAATAAAATTAAATCTTTAAATATGTTAAAGAAAAATTTACAAAAAATATCCAAACAATGCAAAGGTGATAAAAATTCCAATTGCTCTATTTTAGATAATTTAACATTAATAAATTAAATTATAGTTTTAGACGAACGCGTAATTATTGTTTGAAAACTTTTATTAATTCATGAAGATTAATTTATATGGTCATGAATACAGAATATTCCCCATCAATAAGCTGGTAAATAACATAGGGCGCTTCTTTATTTCCTGGCATACCAGGTGTCCCCATAGGCATTCCAGGCAAAGCTATGCCGTCAATATCAGGTTGTTCTTTTAGTAATTTATTTATCGCTTCAATAGGCACATGACCTTCTATAAAATATTTACCCACAACGCCAGTATGGCAAGATTTCATTTCTCCTGGAATATTATATTTTGTTTTAATGGAATCCATACTTGTCATATTTGTTTGTTTTATCTCAAACTGTTCTTCTTCAAGAAATAAAACATATTCATTACAACATCCACAAGTTGGAGTTTTAAAAACCTCGACAGTGTATTTGCTATTTTTTGCAACAGGAAAGGCATCTTGTTTATTAGTGACAAAGTTAAAAATATAAACAGATGATATTGATAAAACTATTAATATAACTGATATAGAAAATTTAGATTTTAAATTCATAATTTATTTTTAATTCTGTTCATTTCTATTTTTAATATAAACCTTCCACCTACGAGAGAGTCAAATAAAAATTTTTGTAACTAGTAAGTTACAAAATAAGGGTTATTAAGAAAAGTATTGATGATACTTGAGAACACTTTAACTGTGAGGTAGGCTGAAGGTAATGAAATTTATAATAATATTTATTTGCATAATAACTACCACTGTTGGTTACGCTATAGAAAAACCAGATATCAAAAATTTAATATTAACAAAAAATCTAAAAACTTATGAAAAGGTAATTTTTAAAGACAAAAATCAAAAAGATGTTGATTTAGCCAATTATAAAGGGAAATTAATAATATTTAATTTTTGGGCTACGTGGTGTCTTCCGTGTAAAGAAGAGATGCCTTCATTAGATAATTTACAAAAAAACATTAGTTTAAATAACTTAAAAATCTTTCCAATAAATATTAGTCAAGAAAGTCTGCCAAAAGCAGAATCTTTTTTTAAAGAATTGAATATTAAAAATTTAGATATTTACTTTGATGCACCCATAACATTGGCAAAAAAATTTTCTTTAAGAGGAATTCCAACGAGTATTTTATTTAATAAAGAAGGCAAAGAATTTGCAAGAATTATAGGTCCCATCGATTTTAATGATAAGGAATTTATTAATTGGTTGAAGCTTTATAATTAATTCAAGTTATTTTTTTTGCAGAAATAAATACTAAATCTCATAGGGTGACCATACAGAACATTTTTCTTATAATGAATTAATTAGATCAGGCGCTATTTTTTTAGATTTACCAGAATATCTAATTGCTTTAATAGCATCTAGATTAGACTTATCGTCACCGACAATTATAAAACCAATCATTCCCATGCTTTTATGTGGAGTACACCAATAAGCATAAATACCTGGAATATCAAATTTAAACTCTACATCTTGATTATATTTAGATTTAAATTTTTCAACACCTTCAGGAACGCCACCTTTAATAAACTCAACATTATGTCCTTTATCTGTAGCTTTCCAAAAAACTTTTTCTCCAACATTTATTTTTACAATTTTTTGAGAAAAAACCATGATTTCTTTTTCTTGTTTATTTAACATTTCTACTGTTGCATCGGCTGCAAAAGAAATGGTGTTTAAAAAAATTACTGAAAACAAAGTTGTAACTAGGGTAGCTATTTTTTTTATCATGGTTAATTTAACTTTCTCCACATATGGGTTAATAAATTATTATTATACACATAATTAGTAAAAAAAATAATCAACTTTGTTAAGTGTAACAAGTTGCCACATTAATATTAAGCCAACTTATAATTTAATTTTTATTTAAACATTTGATTAGGTTTTTTTATTTTCCAGCAGATTTTGCAACATAAAAAGAGACTATATCTATTTGCTCTTTAGTTAACATTTCATCCTCACCATAGGCTGGCATAACACCAAGCCCATAAAAAACCATGTCTTGAACTTGAGCCTCTGTTGGTTTTAAAGAGTCTAAGCTAGGACCCACATTTCCTTCCGCACCAGCAGCTTTTAAAACATGACAACCTGCACATCCTGCTATTTCATTAAAAATTTCAAGACCTTTTGCCATCTTATCCTCGTCTGCTTTTAAAATTTGCTGGCTAAAAAAAAGTATAAAAAAAAAGGCTAATAAAAAATTATTTTTTTTCATAAGCCCTTTTGAATTAATAAATTTATTAAACGACAGAAATTTTTACACTATGATCTTTCCAACCATTGTGTGCATAACCTCTTCTATTTTCCGCTCTAAGTTCAGGTTGTGTATCAGAACCGTTACTAGCTTTACTAGAAAGAGTATAGGTTCCTGCAGATAAAGTGGTTTCTAATGCAAACTGTCTCCATGCAAATTTACCAAGATCTGGTCCAATTAATTTTGCTTTTTTCCAGCTCTTACCACCGTCTACTGATACTTTAACACTTTTAGCTTTTTTAGTTCCACCCATTGCAACACCAACGATTTGAACTTTTCCAGCTTTTACAGTTCCAGTTTCATCTGTTGGTCTTGTGATCCAAGATTTAACAGACATTTCCCAACATGTAGGATACTGCGATCCTTTTTTTCCTATCGGCGAAATTCTGTAACTGCTTTTCATATATTTCACATCAGACTCTGTTTCTGTAAATGATAATTTTCCAACATGTTTAACATTATTAATTCCATAATAACCTGGGGTAACAGTTCTTAAGGGTCCACCATGTGAATTTGGTAATGGGTCACCATTCATTTCCCAAGCTAAAATTGCATCTTTGTAAACATCTTTGGGAACTGATCTTTCAATCATTGCTTCTTTTGGATCTAGTCCAGTGGGCTCATGGTCAACTCCTGATGACGTCATAAACACTGCCCCTTTAACAATTCCACCACAAGCCTCTACAACTGCTTTAACCGGGACGCCTGTCCAAAGTACACAGGCAGCTGCACCAGTTTTCCACTGCGATCCTCTTACCTTGTGCCCAAAAAATCCTCTTCCATTACCTGAACATTGTAAAATTGTTGCTATAGTAGTGTGACCAAGTTTTTGTAATTGAGCCAGTGTAAATGTTTTTGGATTTTTAACTCCCGAAACAGAAATTTTCCAATTTTTTCTATTACCAATTTGTTTATCAGTCATAGTTGGCATATTATTTCTAATATAAACATTTGCATTAGGAGTAATAATGCTCTCACCAATAGCACTTCTGTGAGTTTCAATTCCTTTGTCTGAGTGAATAATTAATGCATCTCTATTTTTCCAATTAATAAAATCAGGCAAACCTTTTGCTCCATCTACTGTATGATTTGCATTGGCAAATGTAATTGGTGTAATGGCTGCGGTTGCGGCTAAACCTGCTATGGAAGCCGATCCTGCTAAGAAATTTCGTCTGCTTGAATTTACAATTATTTTAGATTTGCTCATTTTCTCCTTTTTTTTAACTTTTATTTTTATAGTTACTTAAAAGTAACTATAATTTAACAAAAAAAGATTGTTTCTTAAATAATAAAATATAATTATTTTCTATTAGTAGTTGCAAGAATTTTATCCAATAAACAGTGATTTTTTACCTAAAAACTTATATTTATTGTTTTTTTATTATGTTAAAAAAATTGAATGAGAGAGTTACAGGACACATTTGGCAGAAAATTTCCATACATAAGACTGTCAATTACTGACGTATGTAATTTTAGATGTTCTTACTGCTTACCTCAAGGATATAAAAAAAATCCAGGAGATATCAGAAGTTTTATGTCAGCTGATGAAATATCAAGACTGGTAAAAGCATTATCTGAACTCGGCGTAAGAAAGATTAGATTAACGGGTGGTGAACCAACAGTTAGAAAAGATTTTTTTGATATTTTAAAAGATGTGAAACAAAACTCTAATATTCCCAAAGTTACCATGACCACAAACGGTTATCAGCTTAAGAAAATTGCAAAACAATTACATGAAGTTGGATTAGACGGAATTAATATTAGTATAGATAGTTTGAATAGAGAAACATTTAAAAATCTTACCGGCCATGACCGATTATTAGATATTCTAGAGGGTATAAAAACCTTACAAAGATTAAATTTTAAAAACATAAAAGTTAATGCTGTTTTATTAAAAGGCATCAATGACACTGAAAAAGACTTTGAGGCTTTTGCAAATTTTATAGGAAACAATAAAATTGATTTTAGATTTATAGAGCTGATGGAAACGGGAGATAATTTAGAATTTTTTAAAAAAAATCATGTACCTGCAAAAATAT
>Ga0222631_1000279_pt1 | contig 15649 bp, 5 predicted proteins | sample AntAcemetagenom5_FD_179826 | JGI IMG/M metagenome (GOLD analysis project Ga0222631, IMG submission 179826) | Saline water microbial communities from Ace Lake, Antarctica - #5 | ecosystem: Environmental > Aquatic > Non-marine Saline and Alkaline > Saline | place: Antarctica: Ace Lake | collected... | reverse complement strand
AATGGATAAAATCGTAAAATATGGCTGAGGTTAAAAATATTTTTGTGGGGGCTAAGATGAACAAAGACCTTAACCCAAGACTTATATCAAACAACGAATACATAGAGGCAAGGAATGCTTCTATAATCAACTCGGAAGGTAGCGATTCTGGAATGGTTCAAAATGTTAGTGGTAACGCATTGCTTACTGACTTTGGATTAACTGGAGTGAACTTAGAAATAATTGGATTTTATGCAGACACTATGAATAATAGATTGTTTGCTTTTATTACCGATTGGAACGACAGCTCCCCTAACAATATGTCAAACTTTGCAGCACCTCAGTCTCATCACTACATTTGTATGTACGATGTTCAGACTGAAACAGGTACTACTTTAGTTTCGGGAAACTTTTTAAACTTCTCTAAGACTCACACAGTATTAGGTATAGATTTAATTGAGGAACTTTTATTTTTTACTGACAATAGAAATCAACCTCGAAAGATAAATGTAGAGACAGCTATATCTAATAAGGATTATTACTCCGAAGAGTCAGATATTTCTGTTGCTAAATATTACCCTTGGAAAGCACCTAGGTTATCTAAAAACAATTCTTTAGGCAAGCTTCAACCTAATTCCCTACTACAGCAAGATGTTATTTTAGAAGACACTTTTGGTGGAGCAAGTCCTTACACTATTACTGAATACACAGTTAGCCCTGCTGGTGGCTCAGGCGCTACACTTAAAGTTTACACTTCGGAAGGTTGGGTTACAAAAGTAGAAGTTGTTGATGCAGGAAGCGGATATAGCGAAGGGGATGTTATTTCTATTAACTCAGTTAATAGTGGTAGCCCCCAAGAAAACCCATTATTGTGTACGTTAACGGCAGATAACTTTCAAAAGGAATCTACAATGTTAGATGTAACTTCTGAGAACTTGCCTTTGACTCAAACCTTGCTCGTATATAGCGTTCCTGACGATTCTGTAACTGAGTTTAGTACACTAACTGCTGTCAACTCTAATTGGGTTGGGACTACACTTACTGTTAAAAGCACAGATGGCGTTTCTCAAATAACTTCAGATAGGAAAATAAAAGTAACTGCCGTTGGCTCAACTAGCCCTTATTTAATTACGCACACAGAAGTATCTACTCCAATTGTAGAATCAGATATCGTAACTCTTGGTGCTAATCCTAACTACAATTCATCGTTTATAGGAGATACAAATTTTTTATCAGATAAGTTTGTAAGATTTAGTTATAGGTTTAAATATTACGACAACGAATACTCTTTAACTGCCCCATTTACTCAGATAGCTTTTATTCCAAAACAAGATGGATACTTTTTAGAGGACAAAGTTCCTACTAACATTAACGATGATGATGCTAACTCTGATGAGAATAACGCTGTTAAAAGCACAATTATAAATTTCTTTGAAAACAAAGTAAACCAAGCTGAAATAATAATTCCAATGCCAGAGGGAGTTTCCTCAGTCGACAAATTGCAATCAAAATTAAAGGTTTCCGAGATAGAGGTATTGTACAAGGAATCCGATAAAGTAGCAATACAATCATTAGGGTTTATTTCAAGTTCTGATTTAAAAGCAGAAACTGGTTCTGAGTATGTATACAAATATTCCTCTCAATCTCCAATTAAAACGTTACCAGAAAAAGAGACAACAAGGACTTCGGATAAAGTTCCTATAAGGGCTAAGGCTCAAGAAATCACTGGCAATAGAGTTATATATGGAAACTACTTAGTAAGAACTACTAGACCTCCTGAATTATCTTACACTTCGTTTATTAGTGAGAAATCACAACAAGGACAGTTAAACTCTGTAAATGAAATAGAATATCCTAATCACGTTTTAAAACAAAACAGGTCTTATAGAACTGGAATTGTATTGGTTGATAAATTTGGAAGACAATCAGACGTAATAACATCGAAAAACTCTACGGTGTATTGCCCTTACAACGAAGCTACTGGTAGCTTTATAACAGACGAGGATGTTTATAGAGGTAGTTCTTTAAAAATCTTATTTAATAGCAGGATACCTTCTGAGTTAGATATTCCAGGATATGCAGGGTTGTATAGCGAAACAAACCCTAACGGTTGGTATAGTTATAAAGTTGTTGTTCAACAAAAAGAACAAGACTACTACAATGTTTTTTTACCAACAGCTTTAAATAACTATCCTAAGTATACTCCTGATAATGCTGGAGTGGTATCTCAAAGCACTGCTTTTATAACTTTGTTTTCGGACAACGTAAATAAAGTTCCTAGAGATTTAAAAGAAGTTGGTGCTCAAGATTTGCAGTTTTCAAGTTCCGCTAACTTATATGGTAGGGTATTTAACACAACATTTACGGCTGCTACCCCAACAAACTCTCAATTTATTCCTAGCACTACTCCAGACAAGGTTGTATCAATAGGTCTAAGGGACGAAATTGGAATGAATCGAGATGCGGATGGAGTATTCTACGCAACGTCTCCTTTTTATAGTATCCCTAGTGTATTTCGAGAGACTCCAGAAGAAGCGGATACTAATAATACTGGAAGCAATCCTTATATTGCAAAAGTTGCTACTAAAAAAGCTATTGGTTCTGTTGGTGGAGACTTAGCGACAGCGTCTACGGAGCAAGTTACGTTTAAAAATGTAAGGCTTAATGTATACGAAACAGAACCTTTTAATTCTAACTTAGATATATTCTACGAAACAAGTACTTCTGGATTAATTTCGGAACTAAACGACCAGATAAATATAGGTACTACAGATTCGGTTCCTTTTGCAATTAGCGGTTGGTCTTTTAGTTTGAGTGAATCAGATGAGCCTGAGTCTTATGTTACGACTGCACCATTTGACATACTAAATGCTCAAGGACAATCTTTGACTTTGCAAATAGCTGGTCTACCTGAACCTAATATTACTGCAAGGATACTTTCAGTAAAAACAAAGGATGGTCAAAATATTATTCAATCAGGTAGCTCAAACCCTGTTTTTATATTAGAGCAGAATACTTCGGATAGAACTTGGAGTATAAAAACAGCTGCATCTCAATATTTTACATATACTTGGGGTAGCGTTAGTAGAGGTAAAGATGTTTTCCAATTCGAATTTGAGTTTACAAATACAGTTTTAGGTGTGGAGTATGTTTCAATAATTAACCAAAATGATTTGTCAAATTCATTAACAAACGAAGAACCTATAGAGACCACTGTTTTTTACAGAGGCCCTAATAAAACATTGCCTTACCTCAAAAAAACTTTGCCGTTGTTCCCTTATTATGGACAAACCTCAATTAACCAACCAAGAGAATGGATAGGGTTTGAGTCTGGTAAAACAGAATTAAGTTGGGGTATGGTATCAAAAAATCAAAACAAGAATAACGGATACACTGACGGAGGTTGGAGGGATTTGCATATATTTAATTTTGAAAATGGTTCAACAAATCCATCAGTATCAACAAAAAAGTCTGGATTAGAGGTGGAAATAACAGATGTGTGGGTCTGGTTCGAAAATTTACCTACTCCATTTATACAAGGAACAAATTATTCTAAATGGATTTCTTTAAAGTATGAAGAATATGGTTTCTTTATCCGCCAAATGGATAATTTATTTAGATTAAGAAAAAAATTTAGCCTAAGAAATAATTCTACAACAAATCTCAATGAAATTTTGCAAATTAATCTTCAACATATAACATATATTAAAAGAAGCAATCAAGGGCCAGACACTATACAAGCGCCTTTCGATGACGCAACCAAGTACAAAGTATTTATGAACGTAAAAGATGCTAATCAAGGTCAAGGATTTAAGCAAATCAGGACATTCTCTATTGACGTTAGCTTAACCAGTGTATTAAATATAGATAATTAATTAAAATGGCTGTAACTAAAGAAATAACATATTTCAACTCTTTTTTAGTAAAGAAGGTTATTCAAAAAACTGGAGCATCCTATCCTACTGTTAGTAACAAAGCAGCAACTTGGCCAGCTCTGCCTTGGAATCCAGAGGGGTATCCGTTGTTCCCTCTACTTGCTGACACTGATAATGATGCAAACTCTTCTTGTTGGTACATAGAAGAATCAAGAATTAGAGGTGGGTATAATAACAAACAAATAGATTTTGGAGTAAAAGCCTACTTAACAGAAGATGAAGACAAGGCTTTGACATTGACTAATGGTTTAATATATTCGGGGCTTTATAATCTTAGAACTGGGATAAACCAAACAAACGTATTTTCTACGGGAGAGAATATAACGAAAGAACTAGACCCTAGTTACGGAGCCATTCAAAAACTATTTGCATCGGATACAAACTTAATAATATTCCAAGAAGACAAAGTAAGTAACGCTTTAATTGACAAAGATGCAATCTACACAGCAGATGGCAACCCTTCTCTTACAGCAACGCAACTTGTTTTAGGACAGATAAGTCAGTATTCAGGAGAATATGGCATTAGCGACAACCCAGAGTCGTTCGCTTTCAAAGGATATAGAATGTATTTCACCGACAAAAATAGAGGTGCTGTAATGAGGTTATCTAGAGATGGTCTTACCGAGATTAGTTCTTATGGAATGAGGGATTATTTTAGAGATAAAATGTCTGATATTTCAAAAACTCCTCAAGCAACAGAGATAGAATTGAATTTAGCAGAGCCTCAAAACCAAGTGTTAGGAAATGTGTTAAGTTTGTCAGATTCTACTTCAAACTTATTTAGTGATATAGAATATGGTATGACTATTTTTGGTGGGGCAATTAGCCCTAACGGTTTGTACGTTATTGATATAAATTCAAGCAATAGTACTGTAACATTAAATGCAGACATTGTTAGCTTTAACAATTCCCCCACTACAACTCAACTTTACAAGTCTAAGAGAGATAGAATAGTAGGGTCTTACGACAATTACAATGATAAGTACGTAGTGTCAATGCAGAATGTTAATGCTTCTGAATACAACACATTATCTTTTAATGAATCAAATAATGGATGGACTAGCTTTTGGGACTACGACCCAAGTTTTGGTGGTACTTTAAATAACACATACTACACTTGTAAGTTAGACGGAATATGGAAACATTACGAAGAATCAGTGATTAATAATAATAGAGGGAATTTCTATGGGACTTATTACCCAACATCGGTTCAATTATCTTTCAATCCAAACGTTTCTTTTTCTAAAAACTTCCAAACAGTAAACTACGAAGGAAGTAACGGATGGCAAGTAGATTCATTCCTATCAGACCCAACGGGAGCTTTGCTACCAAGCAGTTTAAATAATAGCTACAAAGACTCAACATCTTCTGTTTTAAGTTACAACGAAGGTGCTTATATTGAAGCAGGAACTACTTATAGAGCTGGATTTAATTTGAGAGAAAATAAATACTATGCTAATTTAGTTAATGTTGGAACAACGACAAATGGGGATGGGTTAATTTTACAAGGTATGCCAGGACAAGTGCTCCCAAATACTAGCGTTAGCGGAATAAAAGGATTCTTTGCGACAGTAACAATAAGCACTGACAAAACGACAGATATAGGTGGACAGAAAACATTGTTTGCAGTGTCATCAAATTATACAAAATCTTAAAAAATAAAAAATGATAGGAGCAATTCTGCAGGTAGGTGCGATTGGAATGAAGGTGTTTGGAGCAGTAAAAAGTTACAACGCATTAAAAGACCAAGCACAGAAAGATAAATTCAATATGAATAGGCAACAAGATTTGCTTAGAGACCTTGAAAACTCAAGACAAACATTGACAAATCCTTACGCTAATTTAGGTGTTGCTACACAAGCAGCCGAAATGGAAATAGAGCAAGCAGATATTGCGTTGGCAAACACCCTTGATACTATTAGAGCTACTGGTGGAGCAGCAGGTGGTGCTACGGCATTGGCTCAAGCAGCGTTGCAAAGCAAAAAAGGTGTTGCAGCTAGCATTGAAAAGCAAGAGGCTAACAATCAGCAAATGCAAGCTAGAGGAAAAGAAAGAATGCTTATTATGCAAGAAGATAGAGAGAACATGGGTCTTGACAGACAAGCGGCATTAGCTGACCAAGCTGCGAATCAAAGTAGGGCTTCTGATACTAACCAAATATTAGCACAGCAAGCGTTGTTTGACTTAGGTGGAGATGCACTACAAGCTGGTGCTTACGGAGCAAGTTTAGGTGGTGGAACTCAGACTAACCCTTACGATGGTTCGGTAACAGTAGGAGGCGTAGGCGATTCAAGTACAGGTTTTGGAAGCGGAAATATTTCCAAAGGTTTTGGAGGTCAAGGTTGGTAAATAAAATAAAAACATGAGTTATAGAAACCCAAGAGTAGTTATAGATAATAGATTAGGTGAAGCTTTCATTCAAAATACTAAAGATTTTGGAGAGAGTTTGACAACAAGTGCTATTAGTGTAGGAAAGCAAGTTCAAGCCCGTAGAGAAATTAACGCAAAGATTGTTAATGATATAAATAATTATCAATCAAAAGTAGATGATAACTTAGTAAAAGTTGCAATCGAAAATAAGACCGATGTTAATAGTTTTATTAACGGGACAAAAGATATGGCTAAGTTATTTAAGCAAGCAAAGTTTAGAAAACTAAAAAACCAAGGGTCTTATGAGGGGATGGATGAAGATGAGGACTTAATTAGGTCTTATAGCACATACGTTCAATCTGCTGGTAGTTATATGGCTGCAATGTCTTCTGCAAGCGAAGAGTATTCTACCACACTGGATTCTAAAGGAATGGGTAAAGCTCCAGGACAAATAAGTTCAGATAGCGACTCTAGGTGGATTATTGCTAATAACTTAGCTAGGAGTGGTAATAATTCTTCTGGCAAAATAGAATACAAAACCGTTTATGGCGGGCCTGCTTCTGGAGTACAATTAATGATGGTTGTCTCTGGGGAATCTATCAAGAAAGCTAATGAAGAGTTAGCGGAAAGAACTGGAGATAATAGTTATCTTGAATCTGGAGACACTTACACATTGTCTGCAAATGATTTGGCAAGCAGAAACACTGGAAGTGACGCTAGTCCTTTTTCTAAAGGGCCTTATTCTATTAACCCAGACATGATTGGTTCAGGAGAAGAAGGTTCTACTGGAGTTTTAAAAGATTTTATTGCAAATGAAGTTATAGATAAAAATAGAAACTTGACAGACGAGTATATGTCTCAACCAGAAACTGTTATTAGAAGTGTTACAATTAATGGTCAAACACAAAGGTATTATGCAGAAGTCAATACTCCTGACACAAAGAAAATCGAAGATAACATTAAGTCAAGCATAAATAGTTACATTAATTCTACAGCTAGACTAGGTGGTAATGCGATGAATAATTTGTTAAATGGTATAGCTAAATCAAGAAAAACTGCAAGTGGAGAAATAGAGCTTTATTACAATCCCGCGTTGAGAGACGAAGATGGACAGCCACAGAGAGATGAAAGCGGTAAGGTTTTGTTTGGCCCTGAAGTAATACTTAGTGACGATGGCACTTTAGAAACAGATTACAACGATGAAACATCGGGTACATTTGGGTACACTCCAGAGGTTATGAATAAATTGAAAGATTTTGCTCTTCATTTTGCTGTTGAGAATGTTGGTGGATTTAACGACCCTACTGAAACAGAAAACACAAAGAAACAATTTATTAAAAAAGATAAACCAGATAAAATAGAACCTGCTTCACCTCCATCAACAAAGGATAAACAAGTAGCTTTTTCTCAAGACAAAGTAAATCAAGCTGTTCTTTCTATCGAAAAGTTTGTAAAAGACAAAGGCAATCTTCGTTTGGATACAGAAGAGGATAAACAAAATGTAGTAAGTTCTTCTGACGTTTCTTCAGACGATGCTGATGATTTTGTAACAAACAACAAATCTAAATTTAATGACTTAGGGATTAAAGTTGTAACAAACGAATACAATAAAATTACTTTATCTTCCCTTAATGACGATAGAGTTGAACCAACAGATTTTAAGATAGACGCATTTACAGATGATGGAGACGAAGAATACGCAAAGGCAATAAATGATTGGGTTAAGAAAAATGGTTCGTTTGCTAAAAACTCTGATGAAATTACAAGTCAATTAAAAAGAGATATTGGAGCTAGTATTGATGGATTAGATGACGTTACTTATTCAGTAGATGAAAATAATTTAAAAATTACTGTACCAAAATCAACTTGGAATAAATCTACTGAGGATTCTGGTAATTTTAAAGAAATTCAAATTGAAGGCTCTGATTTTATTGTAAAGGAAATACCACTTAACGATATTAAATCAATTAAAAGTTACTTACAAAACATACATGTTAAAGAAGGACAGTCAAGCAAAAAGCCATCAGTCAATGTGTCTAGTATGAGTTTTGAAGAGCAATTAAAATATTACGACGAATTAGCAAAATAAAACAGAATCTAAATGGATGAAAAATTAAAAAGTATCGTCAAAAAGATGATGGAAGACGGAGCTTCTCAAGAGTCTATCGAGGGAGTTATTTCCGCATACAAAAATAGATTGCAACAAAGCGACACAGAGTCGGGAAAGCCAAATGTTGTTGCGAAGGAAGATGTGACCGTAACAACAGAAGAGAATTTAGCATCTGGGGATGGAGAATTACAATTAGCAAATCCTTTTGACAAAGAATATGTTCCGCCAAAACTAGAGTCTTTTGGAAACGTCAATTCTTCCGTAAAAGAGTTTAATCCAGAATCTGATTTATACAAGCAAGAAGATTCTGAATACATTCAAGAGTCTGGGGCTTCCGAATTTATTGAAATTAAAAATAAAATCAAAGCCAACGAAGAGTTGGTTAGTCAAGGGATTAAAGATTACGAGTCTGTTGTTAAAGAAACTTCTCTTGAAGATTATCTCCAAATTAATGTAGAGAACGAAGAAAATATTAGCAATATATCTCCTGAGTCCTTTAATACATACGAAGTTTATTCAAAAGAAAATCAAAATTTAAAAAATAAGAAAAACGAATTATCAATAGTAATAGCAGATAAATCGGAGTCTAATGATTACAATAAACTTGATGAATTATCTGAAGCTTACTCTGATTTAAAACTTTACAAGCCAGAGGTAGCTGTAAAGTTAAGACCTCTGTATTTAAAAGCAGAAAAAAGGATAGTAGATAATCTTGATAAAAACATTAACGAATTAGATATTAGTAAATTTGTTGAAAGGAATTTTGATGGGTTTTTAGTTGCTGATGATGCTAAAATTTCAGATGCGGCAGATTCTTTTATAGGAGAAAATAATTTAGAAGATAATGTCCAGTCAAGAAAGTTATTTACAACAAGATTAAGAGCCAAGGCTTCTAATTACGAAGTATCTCAAAAACTTAAATCCAAAATAAAGTCTAACACCGAACTTAGTAGTTTTTACAAAAGTTTAGAGCCAAAGAAATTAGACCACTTATTAGGTGTTAGTCCAGAAGCGTTAGATGCTAAAGTAAATTACACTTTTGGAGTAGATTTTATAAGTGAATCTACAACTTCTAAATTAGAAGGGTTAAGTCAATCTTATCTTGAATCTTTAAACAAAAACCAAGAAAGTCTTCAAGTAAAATACAATAATGGAAGTCTGTCTAAAGAACAAGCCAACCAAGAACTTTTAAGTTTAAACAAAACAGCTTATGATTTACACCAAAAAAGAAGCCAAGATTTAATATCTAAATACAACATAAAGCAGTCTGAACTTTTATCTACATTTAACGATGTTCTGTCAACGGAAGATAAAAAATACGATTACGAATTTACTGCCGAAGAAGAGAGTAAGTTGCAGGGAATTATTTCAGGACTTTATTCGGAAGTTTCTAGCGAAATGAATGCAAGTAAAAAAGAAAGCAGAAGGGTCGCTTCTTTAATAACAAAAGCACCAGAACCTATTATTGGTCTTATTAAAGATTTTAATAATATGTTTTTTGATAGCGTATCTAATATGGGTCGTGCAATAGACTCTCCAGGAATGGCTGAGTTCGGAAACGAAATGAAAGACTTATGGAGTCCTGCATACGAACCAATGGACAACTGGGATGATTTGTATGACCCTACAAAAGTTATGAAAAGTGTTGGTAGACTTATGGGTTCTGCGGCTCCTGGGTTAATCGCAGCAGCAGGAGTTAGTATAGCTACTGGTGGATTGGGAACATTACCTACTTTAGCGTTAGTGTCAACGACTGGTTGGTTGTCTGAGTCAATGATTATGGCAGGCAACATGGAGAGGATGATAATGGAAGAGACTGGAAGCGCAATGAAAGCGAAAGAAGGTGTTAATGCAATGTGGAATGGTCAGATAAAAAATATGTGGACATACGCATTTGACGGCATACCTTTTATTGGAAAGACAGCTAGACTTGGCGGCCCACTAGGTAGAGTCTTAATTTCTGGAGGAATAGAAGCAGCAACCGAAACACCACAAGAGGTATTTCAAACGGCTCAAGAAGAACAAATAATGGAAAGTGTTCGTTCTGGAGGTAGAATTACCGAAGAAGGATTTATGGGTAAGATTAATCCCAAGATGATTAAATCTACTGTATTAGAAGTAGGTTGGGGTTCTTTGGTTATGGGTGGTGGAAGTAGGTTTATGACTGAATCTTCATTAAAAAGCAAACAAAATCAGATTATTGCACAAATCAACAATGAAGTAAAGATAAACAAAGAGCTTGGAAAAGTTGATATTGACAATTCTATTATAAAACAAAAGATACTTTCATCCGTTGCCGAGTACGGTAAAAACTTTACAAATACTTGGTTAGGCTCTTTGATGAATGCACAATACATAACTTCTGACGAGTTTAGTAATTTGTCTAGGCAAGTAGATGTGGCTCAGAATATGGTTAAGAATAAAAAAGCCATTGGCAATTTAACTAACGACCAATTTTCTGTATATAGCTCAATAATAAATAGAGTAACAGAAGCAGAAAATAAAGCAGAGGAAATAAAAGGAGACCCAGTTGCTAAGAGTATTTTAAAAGACAAAGCTAAAGAATTAAAGCTTGAAGCAAAATCTTTTTTAGAAAATCCATCTACCGAAGGAAGGTATGTAACAATAAAAACTACTAATAAAAACTTTGTAGTTCTTGATGAACAGCAAGCTACTAAATTGTTTGCAGAAAACCCAGAGTTGTTAACTCAAAATATTCCAGGAGTTACTGTTAAATTTTCAAAAGCACTTGAAGGTTCGTTTGTTCCCGCTAAAGCAGAAGTACAAGAAGATGTTGAAACCGAAGCAGGACAAACTAAGGAATCGGCAATGGTTGAAGTTAATCAATACATTGAATCTTTATCTAATACAGAAATATCTAAAGATATTGTATCTAGCATTGAAGCTAAAATGAATAATGCTGACTTTATAAAAGAAAGCGAATTAGATGCAGGAGTTGGAAGGATATTTGACGAAATAGATAGAGTTGAAAATTTAAACATATCTCAGGATTCTAAATCTTTAATTACAAAAGAACTATACGAAACTGCAAATAAATTAAATAACTATGAATTTAGAACAAAGACTGTTAATAAAAACTCTACCGATGGAGCAACAACTGAAGGTAGCGCAAAAACTAAAAGAGAAATACCCAAGAAAGAAACAAAAGCGGATGTCTCAGGTGTCGAATCAAAAGTAGTAATTAACAATGATAACACTTTAACTATAACCGAAACTAAAGGTAGTGGGGTTACGTTTAAATCAGTAAAGTATAGCTTTCCTGAAGAGTTTGTTTTTACAGACGAGAATGGCAGTTTTACAGCCATAGAGCTTCTTACAGATGACGGAAGGACTGTTTCTATAACAGACCCAAATATAGGCATCCCAATGGCTTTAAATAGGCTAATGGAGACAACTGAAGATGTAACAACGGAACAGATTACCGAAGAAATAAACTTTATACAAGAATCGGTTGCAGAAAAGAAAACCAAACCTATCGAGGAAGTTTCCAGTAGCAAACCTAAAGAAACCGAAACAGAAAGCAAAGAAGTAAAAACTCAAGTAAAAGAGAAAGTATATCCTTTAAAGAACTTAGAGGCTGAGGCTGCTAATGCTCAAGTGTCTTTGTCAGTTATTGCTCCAGATGTAAAAATTGTTATCGCAAAAACAGAAGAAGAATACAAGTCTTTAGTCAAAGAGTCTGCCGATAAAAACAGTGGTGGAACTTTTAGTGATAAAACTATTTTCATTAATCCAGAAAGAGCTAACAAAAGAACTATTGCTCACGAAGTTTTTCATGCTGTTTTATTATCTAAAGGAATATCGGACGCTCAAGCTTCTACAATAACAAGAAAGATGCTTGATGCTGTAAGCAAAACAGCTTCGCCTAAGTTACTAGGCAAGATTGCAAAGTTTTCAGAGAAATACGAAAAGGCTTTACAAAGTGAAGAAAGCATAGCTGAGTTAGTGGGTATACTTGCTTCTAACCTTGAGACAATAGAAAAATCAAACAAAGGGTTAATTAAAAGATGGCTTGATAAATTAGCTAAGTTATTTGGTCTTAAACCATTTACAGATGCAGAAGTTATTAATTTATTAAATACAATTTCTGATAAAGTCGCTATAGGTCAAGAGATAACTAAAAAAGATATTAAAATAATAAAAGGTTCTAAAAGCAAAGAAAGTCAGTCAGTTCGTAATCAAGAAGTAGATAAAAAACAACAAGCAGAAATAGCTAAAATAAACAAACTACTAAACCCAAACAATTGGAGAGAGAAAAGCAATGACAGAGGCACTCCAAGAAAAAGAAAACTACCTAAAGAAACTATTAACGAATTAATTAATATAAAATCAACTTACACTCCTAATGTTTTAGAAGGGTACTCAACCAAAGACCTTATTGCATTAAATGAGTTTATAAAAGAGATTCAAGATTTAGGAAAGCTTACCATAAAGGATGCAAGAAAAATAAAGGAACGATTACTAAAGGATAAAAGAAATTATTTATCTACAATAATAGCGGATAAAAACAATTTAAATGTTAGCTTTAAAGGTCGAGATGAGGCAATAAGAAGACTTAGTGATGGAAACTTAATTAAAGTGGGTCAATTAATATTTAGTAAAAAAGATTTATTTGAAGCAGCATTCCCAAAAGGTAGTGTCGTTTCTGGTAGTGTTATTTTTATACCAAACCAATCTTTTTCTGTTAAGACTTCCAAAAAAGGGAGACTTGATAAACTATCTAAAAGTTTCTTTGATTTAGAAAGCTTTACTACAATATTTGCTGGAACCAATAAAACGCAATCTTGGCTAATGGATAACATAGTTATGCCAGCAAGTGATAAGCAATATCAAGTAGATTCAGATAGCAATATCTTAGACAATCAAAGAAAAGATTTATTAAAAGAATCATTTCCAGATAACAAGAAATTAAAAAACTTTTACAAAAATAAACTTCGAGAGAAAACTGGAATAATATTAAATAACGAATCAAAAAATACAGCGTCTCGAAATTTGACAGTATCAAATATTGTTTACTTATACAATGTAATTAAAATGAGTAGTGGTGCTGCTCAGTTTTTAGACTCAGGTTACTCAATGAGTAGCATGAATGAAATTGTTGACTATGTTAATAGTAACTCTGGCATTAAAAAATATGCTGATGGCATTGTAGAAATATATAAAGGATACTTGCCAAAAGTAAATGAAGCTATGTCTGCCGAAGGATACGAAGAACTTGGTATAAGCCGAAGTCTTACCAAAGAGGAATTGGAAGCTATGGAAGATAAAGATAAGCGTCTTGATTTTGCAAGCAAATACACTAAAGTTCTTGAAAAAATATATGGTAAAGGTGGAATCCCTTTAATAGAGAGTTATTCTCCAACATCTGCTATGAGTAAAAGCAAAACAGATGAAATGCAAAAGATGGGGATATTTGAAGAAAAATTTTCAGTATCTGCATTTGCTGCTAACTCAATAGAGAAAAAAAGAGGTGGAGTCTTAGCTATTAGAGATAATGAAGTTATGTTTGAAAAATACGTTAACGGCATGACAAATATGGTTGGCGCAATAAGGCTTATTAGTTCTTTTCAAACTATGTTTTCTAAAAGGAATCTTAGTTTAATTGAAGACCAATATGGGAAAGGATTTAAATTGCAACTTCAAAACACTTTAAATGATGTAATTTATGGTTCTGCGCAATCAACAAAAAGCAACGAGTCTGGTAATCCTACGTTCACTAGATGGCTAAACCAAGCAAACGCTGCTATTATGTTTCTTAACATAACATCTATGCTTACTCAGCCATTATCTTCTTTAAATTACGCATTTGAGAATGATATTGACGCAGCAGATTACATGAAAAACATTGCTACTTTTCGCTCTAAAGAAATGGTTAAAGCAAGAGAAGAATTGACCAGCGACCCTTCTTTTAAACAAAGAATGGAGAAGAGTTTGAATAGTGTTGAGATGCAAGCTTTAAAGCAATCTGAATTTGCAGATGTCAGTAATTCCGAATGGTTCAGCAATGGCTTAAACACCTTACTTCAAAAAGGGTATTTTTTAACAACACAAGCAGATGCGTTTGCAATTGCTTTTGGAGGAACTGCTTTTTATAAAAGCAAGACTGACGAGTTGATTAGAGGAGGGATGCCTGAAAAAGAAGCTAAAGCAAAAGCTATTAAACTAACTTACTTTGCTTCCAACAAATCGCAGCAAGCGTCTAGCCAAAATAGAATAAGTGCTGACCAAAAAAATGCGGGAATGAGGATGCTATTAGGTTTTAAAACTACCTCTATGCAGTATAACCGAATAATGTTTGAAAAAGCTTCTGACATAAGAAACGGCAGAGGTAATTTAGGAAAGAATCTTGCTACAATAGCTTATTACGGTGGATTGCAAAGTATGATGTTTCATCTTGTTAAGGCAATTCTGTCTTCACTTGGAGATGATGAAGATGAGGATAATAAGATTTTATCTAAGACAACAGCAAATAGGCTTTTGGATTCTTTCTTAGCTGGATTTGGAGTCTACGGGGTTGGCGCAGTTGTTCTTAAAAATTTAACTTACGATATTGTAGAGTATGTTGGGAATGGGGGTACATTTTCAAAAGAAGCGGAAAATATACTATCAGATGGATTAGGTATGGATTTTAAAAAGAGCACTTATGGCTCTGAGCAAGGAATAATTTTAGATGCTATAAAAAACGTGTCACCTTCTATTGGTTATAAAGCAAGCGTTGCCGTAAACTCACTATATGACTTTAACCAAGAAAAATATTACAGTGGATTTACCAAATTAGCCCAAGCGGGAACAAGCGTCCCTTTTTCTCAACTTGAAAACATATCTGATGCTTTCGACAGTAAACTTAGTTACTACGAAAGACTACTCAGATTGACTAACGTTATGAAAGACTACGAAGCAGATGAGATAATAGAGAAATCAGAAAAAAGAAAGGCGAGAAACAACAGCCAGAATACGGGGCAAAGAAGTCGTTCGCAAAGTACAAGGTCGCAAAGTACAAGGTCGCAAAGTACAAGGTAACAAAAACATAAAACAATAAACATGAAGTATAAAATGAATGGTTTCCCTCAAATGGGAAATGGAAACGGAAATAGAAATGGAGAAGAAGAAGAAGAAGAGCAATCTCAAGGAATGAGAGACTTAAATTCGTTAAGAGATTCAAGGACAATCGACACCACTGCCAATTCTTCTAGTTTAGTTATGTTTGATGAAAATTTAGATGGAGGAGAATGGT
>Ga0222631_1000277_pt1 | contig 15680 bp, 16 predicted proteins | sample AntAcemetagenom5_FD_179826 | JGI IMG/M metagenome (GOLD analysis project Ga0222631, IMG submission 179826) | Saline water microbial communities from Ace Lake, Antarctica - #5 | ecosystem: Environmental > Aquatic > Non-marine Saline and Alkaline > Saline | place: Antarctica: Ace Lake | collected... | reverse complement strand
TAAAGATTTTTTAAATAAATTTAAAGGTAAAATTATTAATATTCATCCTTCCTATCTTCCAAAATACAAGGGTTTAAACACAAGTGTAAGGGCTTTGCGTAATAATGAAAAGTTTTCAGGTTGTACTGTTCACTATGTGAGTTCAAAACTTGATTCAGGTAAAATAATTATGCAGAAAAAAATTAAGATTGTAAAAAAAGAAACTGAGACTTCTTTAAATAAAAAAGTTATTAAAGAAGAGCATAAATTGTACCCCTCTGCTATTCTAAAAATTTTTAATTAATCTTTAAAAAAGAAATCAATTTCTATTTTAGCATTTTCAACACTGTCTGAACCATGAACAGAGTTTTTATCAATGGAAATTCCATATTTTTTTCTTATAGTTCCTTCTGCAGCATCTTCTGGTTTAGTCGCACCCATTAACTCTCTATTTCCCAAAACTGCATTTTCTTTTTCAAGCACCATCACAACTATTGGTCCAGATGATAAATATGTGCATAAATCATTATAAAAAGGCTTTGTTTCGTGAACTTTATAAAATTGTTCTGCTTCTGCTTTTGCTATCTGAATTTTTTTATCTTTAACAATTTTAAAACCTTTATTTTTAAACATTTCCTTAATTTCGTTATCTAAATTTCTCTCTACTGCATCTGGTTTAATTATTGATAGTGTTTGTTCTATATTACTCATAATCATCCTCTATTAGTTTGTTTAATAATCTTACTCCATAACCAGTTGCTCCACCTGAGTTTAAGGCTCCACCATATTTCGAAAAGGCCATACCAGCTATATCTAAATGAGCCCAAGGTGTCTTGTTTAGAATAAATCTTTGTAAAAATTGTGCAGCAGTTGTTGATCCTGCTCCACCAACATAATTTATATTTTGCATGTCTGCATTTTTAGAATCAATAAGTTTATCAAAGTTTTTATGCAAAGGCATTCTCCACAATTTTTCATCAACTTTTTCACCTGCATTCAATAATTGTTTTGATAGCTTATCATCATTTGAAAATAGTCCAGCATATTCAGAACCTAATGAAACTATTATTGCACCTGTCAAAGTTGCAAGATCTATCATAAATTTTGGTTGAAATTTTTTTTCAGTGAATGTTAAAGCGTCTGCTAAAACTAACCTACCCTCTGCATCTGTATTTAATATCTCAATTGTTTTACCACTGTAAGATTTAACAATATCACCAGGTCTTTGAGCATTGCCTCCAGGCATATTTTCTACAAGTCCTACAACACCTACGGCATTAATTTTTGCTTTTCTTACTGCTAAATTTTTCATTAACCCAACCACTGTAGCAGAACCAGCCATATCATAAGTCATGTCTTCCATGAATTTTGCTGGCTTAAGTGAAATACCACCTGTGTCAAAGCAAACTCCCTTACCAACAAATGCTAAAGGTTTAGAATTATTTTTTGCTCCATTCCACTCTATAGTTACAAGATATGATCCTCTAATACTTCCTTGTCCAACACCCAACAAAGCATTCATTCCTAATTTTTTTAATTGTTTGTCATCATAAATATTTATTTTTAACCCAAATTTTTTAAGTGCACTTAATCTTTTTGCATACTCATCTGGATGTAAAATATTCCCTGGCTCTGATACTAGGTCTCTTGCAAAAAAAGTCCCTTCTTCTAATGCTTTAAATCTTAATTGACTCTGAGTAGATATTTTATTTTTACTTCCAATTACATTTATTGAAATAAGTCTTTTATTTTTTTTTGATTTATAAATATTAAACTCATAAGATTTTAATTTTAATCCATGTAGAAAATGTCCTAAAAAATTTTCTATTTTACTGTTTATGCTGTCAGAGTTTACAAAATAATCATTTTTCTTATCATAATTTATATGACTATGAAATTTAGCCCCTAAACTTTCTATGTCAGAGGTTTTTAAATCTTTTTTTATTGATACTAAGAATATTGTTTTTTTTGAGCTAATTTTAAAAAAGAGTAAGTTTTTTTTTAAATCACTAGTTTTTAGTAAATCTGATATATAAGATAATTCTTCTCCAGAAACATATTTTTTTAAAGCAGAAATATTAAAATTTTCATCAGTAAAAAGAATAAGATTGGTTGGAAATTTTTGAGAGTTACTGTTTTTATAATTAATTTGAATAGACATAATTTTTAAATACACTCCTTACGTGTTCGATGGTATATATGATTAAAATTATTACATTTCAATGAAAAAATTAATTTTTAGAAAACTATTAAAAGATATTTTTGTTAATTTTATAATTATATCAATATCGCTATCGTTAATAGTGTGGGTAATTCAAGCTGTTAATTTTTTAGATTTCATTTCAGAGGATGGTCATGGATTTGGTGTATACTTTTCTTATACCTTGTTAATTTTTCCTAAAGTTTTTACAAAATTGTTCATTATTGTATTTTTTATATCTATATTTTACATAATTTTAAAATACGAGAATAACAATGAATTAATCATATTCTGGACATTAGGTATAAGCAAAATAGAATTTATAAAAAATATAACAAAATTTTCACTCTTAATGATGTCTGTTCTATTTTTTTTTACAACTTATATGGCTCCTTACAGTCAAGATACGGCAAGATCATTTATTAGAAATTCAAATATAGATTTTTTTCCATCATTGATTAAAGAAAAAAAATTTATTGATACCGTAAGTGATTTAACATTTTATATAAATGAACAAAATAGAGACGAAGGTTTGATGACAAATATTTTTTTGAAAGAGCAAAAAGAGGGAAGTAAAAAATTTAGAATAATTTTTGCTAAAAAGGGGCAGTTAATTAATAAAAATGGAAAAAATTACTTTATCTTAAAAGAAGGAGAAATTTTTAATAATAATGCTAATAATGATTTTACAAATATTAAATTTGAAAATTTTGAATTTAACCTTTCCAATTACACGACAAAAACTACTACTATTCCTAAAATACAAGAGATAAATACACTCAATATGTTTAGATGTTTTTCAAATAATAATTATAAAAAAAAATTTGCAATATCAAGAACTGAATTTATTTGTCAAGAAGGAAGTAATAAGGTTGTTATTCAAGAGCTATTAAAAAGATTATACCTTCCTCTTTTCTTGCCATTAATTGCTATAGTTGGTTCATTATTAATTTTACAATCTAAAGCTAAAAAAAGTTTTAATAAATATAAATTCTTTGTTTTCTTAATTGGTTTTTTTATAATTTTTGCATCAGAAATATCAATTAAATACGCAACTACAAATATCAATGCAGCCTATTTATTTTTTTTAATACCTATTTTTTTATATTTTTCAATTTTTTCTATATTTCTAAAAAAACAAAATAATATTTAAATAACAACTAATGATCAAAACATATCAAAAATATATTACAAGAAACTATTTAAAAACAGTATTTTCAATGACTGGTATTTTTTTTTGTTTAGTTTTGATTCTAAATATTTTTGAAGAAATAAATTACTTTAAAGATATAGAGATCACTTTTTTATTTCCTTTATTTTTAAATTTTTTAAATGCCCCATCAATTTTATACAACATTTTTCCTTTTATTTTTTTAGTTTCATCACAATTTTTTTTTTTAAATCTAATTGAAAAAAATGAACTTATAGTCTTAAAAAATTTTGGAATAGATAATTTTAAATTAATAAAAATTCTAACTGCACTTTCGTTTATACTTGGGTTACTTGTGGTATTAGTATTTTACAATCTTTCTTCTAATCTAAAATATATCTACCTAGATTTAAAAAGTGACTATTCAAGTGATGATAAATACCTAGCAGTAATAACAGAAAATGGTCTTTGGATTAGAGATGAAATTGATAATAAAACAAACATTATAAATGCTGATAAAATAGAAAAAGATTATTTAAAAGTTGTTACAATCACTAGATTTGATTCTGATTTTAATCTTATAGGATATATTTATGCAGACGAAATTAACATCAAAAAAAATGAATGGTTTATAAAAAAAGCAACGGTTAACAATAATGAAACAAAAAACACTATTAAAAATAATTTTTTTTTTCAAAGTAACTTTAATTCAGAAAAAATAAATACTCTTTTTTCTAACCTTGAATCTTTAAGTTTGTGGGAACTATTAAAATTAAAAAGGGATTATAAAGATGTTGGTTATTCAGTCTCTGAAATTAATATTCACTTGCAAAGAATATATTCTTACCCCATATATCTATCAATAATGACTGTTTTATCTGCAGTAATAATGCTAAATATTGGACACAATAAACCAAGAATATTTTACCTGTTATTGGGTATACTTCTTTCTGTGATAATATTTTATTTAAATCGTTTCGTTAATTTACTTGGTGAGAATGAAAAGCTTCCAGTAAATCTTTCAATATGGCTGCCTCATATTATAATGTTTATTTTAATAACAATAGGTTTAGTAAGAATAAATGAAAAATAAATATAAAATATTCTGTATCTGCATTTCAATATTTTTATTTTTTTCAAATAATATAGCAAACTCGGACCAATCTTTTACTTATGAGGCTCAACAAATAGAAATTTTAGATGATGGCAATACTATAAAAGGTGAAAATGAGGTAAAAATTACAATAGCAGATAACATTACTATTACTGCAAATAAACTTGAATATAATAAGTCTAGTCAATTAGTAAAATTGATTGGAAACATAAAATTAGAAGACAAAGTAAATAAAATTACACTTAACACAGATGAACTATTTTATTTAAAAAGTAAGAATAAAATTTTTTCTGAAACTAAAACAAATTTTGTTTTTAATGATAATTATTTTGCAGAAACTAAAAGTTTTGTTTTTTTTCCTACACAGAAAAAACTTAGCTCAAAAGATCAAGTAGAAATTTATGATGACCTAGGTAACCTTTTTTCTATTAATGAATTTGAATATGCAATTGATAAAAAAACTTTTCGTGGCCTTAATACAAAATTTATAGATTTAGAAAAAAATGAATTTCTAATATCAAATACAATGATTAATCTGGAAACTAATCAAATTTTTGGTAAAGATTTAATGATTAATTTTAACAAAGCTTCATTTGGAAATTTAGAAAACGACCCAAGATTAAAGGCAAGAAGCTTTGTAAATAAAGATGGTGTAACCTCTGTTAACAAAGGAGTATTCACAACTTGTAAAAAAACTGATACTTGCCCGCCTTGGAGTATGTATGCTGAAAAAATTACACATGATAATGATGAAGAGACGATGTATTATAAGAATGCTTGGTTAAAAATTTATGATATTCCAGTCATATATTTTCCAAAATTTTCTCATCCTGACCCTTCTGTTAAAAGGAAATCTGGATTTTTAACTCCTTCATGGACAGATTCTACAAACTTGGGCTTATCTATTGATTTACCATATTTCTATGCAATATCTGATAATAAAGATCTTACATTCAAACCTAGATTCTATTTTAATGATGAGATTATTTTACAAAATGAATATAGACAGGTAAATAAAAATAGTAATCATGTTGTTGATTTTAGTTTTAACACCAATAACTATTTATCTTCTAACAAGCTTTTAAAAACACACTTATTTTCTAACTCTATATTTGAAACAAATTTTGAAAATTTTGATAACAGTAGTTTTGAAATAAATTTTGAGACTGTTTCTAACGATACTTATTTAAAAACTTATAAGATTGACTCTCCTTTGGTGAAAAACGAGTCCTTATTAAACTCGTACATATCATTTAATGCGGAGAACGAAGATTTGCTCTTTAACACTTCTTTGGAGGTTTATAACGATCTAGCTAAAGACAAAACAGATAGGTATGAGTTTATTTATCCTAATTATAAACTAGAAAAGTATATTGATTTAGATAGTGAAAGTCTTCAAGCTTTGAATGTTTCTTCTTATGGTCATCAAAAAAAATATGCAACCAATATTTATGAAGGACTAATTATTAATGACTTATTTTTTAAAGGTAACAATAATATTTTTGACTGGGGTTTGAAAAATAATTTTAATGCAATTATAAAAAATGTTAATAAAAAAGGAAAAAATTCTACAATATATAAAGATAAGTTTGACCAATCTTTATTGTCAGTATTTACAATTAATAATGAGTTTCCACTTAAAAAGTTAGGAATAAATTATGAAAGCAACTTTACTCCAAAAATTTCTTTAATGTATAGCCCCAATAAAACAATTAATAACAGTAATGATGACAGAAGAATTAATGTTGGAAATATATACGACCTTAATAGATTGGGCTACAGTGATACAGTAGAGGGTGGAGCTTCAATAACAATGGGTACAGAATATAGACGATCTAGTAATATAACTGGGAATGAGCTTGTGAATTTTAATTTAGCAACAGTTTTAAGAAAGAGTAAAAATGAAGACTTGCCAATTATAAGCACTATAGGGAATACTGGCTCAGATATTTTTGGAGATTTAATGCTAAATATAAATCCAAATATTGAGTTAAATTATAATTTTTCCTTAGATAACAATCTTAATGAGACTAATTATGACTCAATTAAATCAAAATTTATAGTTAACAATTTTGTGACATCTTTTGAGTATTTTGATGACAAAAGCAGTTTAAATAACAAAAGTTACATTTCAAATGAAACAAATTTTATTATTAACAAAAACAGTTCAATAGGGTTTGACGTAAGAAAAAATAGAAAAACTAATGCTACCGAATATTATGATCTATTTTATAATTATACTAATGATTGTTTAGTTGCCTCGATTAAATTTAATAAAGAATATTATAGTGATAGCGATTTAAAACCTGAAAAACAAATATTACTAACACTTTCAATTGTTCCTTTTGGAAAAGTTAGCAATATAAACTTAGCATCTGAATGAAAAAACTAAAAATATTACTTCTAATTATTTTTTTATGTTTTTCATATAAAATTACTTATTCATATGAAAATTACATTAAGTATAAAATAAATAATGAAATAATTACAAATTTTGATTTAAATAAAGAAGAAAAATATTTGATAGCATTAAGCCCTGAATTAAATAATTTAGAAAAAAAACAACTAGAGAGTTTAGCAAAAAATTCTATTATTAATGAAAAAATTAAAAAAATTGAATTAGAAAAATTTTTTGAATTAAATAAAAATCTAGATGATCCAGTATTAAAGTCAATTATGAAAGGTTTATTTTCTAATATTGGTATAGTTGATGAAAAAAATATTATCAATCATTTATCAAATCATGATTTAACTTTAGAATGGGTGCGTAAAAAAATAGAAATTGAAACTTTATGGAACAACTTAATCTTCAGCAGATACAAAAATCAAATAGTATTAGATTTAGATGAAATAAAAAAAGAATTAAAGAATGAAATAAAAAATAAAAAATATTCCAAAAGTTATTTTCTTTCTGAAATATTTTTTAATCCTACAAATGAGATTAGTTTAGATGAATTGAAAAAACAGATTAAAAAAAGTATAAAAGAGAAAGGATTTAATAATACAGCTACAATCTTTGGTATCTCTGATTCAGCAAAAACTGGTGGTAAAATAGGATGGGTTGATGAAAGCTCGTTATCTCCTTTAATCACTAATAAAATAAAAGATTTAAAAATTGAAGAGATTACTAATTTTATTAAGTTATCAAATGGTTACATAATTTTGAAAGTTGAGGATATTAAGATAATTCAGCAGAAAATAAATGAAGAAAAAGCACTTGAAAATAAAATTTTTTTTGAAAAAAATAAACAATTAGGACAGTTCTCACAAATTTTATTCAATAAAATAAAACAGGACACTTCAATTCGTGAAAATTAAACCGATCATAATCGTCTCTGGGGAGCCATTTAGTATTTTTTCTGAAATTTTTTTTAAAACTTTAAAAATGAAAAAAATTAAATCTCCTATTATTTTAATTGCTTCTGAAAAACTTATTTATGCACAGATGAAAAGATTAAAATATAGTTATAACATCAATATTATTAATAAAAAAAATCATATACCTAAAAATATTAATAATGAAAATATAAATTTGATAGATGTAAATTTCAAATTTAAAAATATTTTTGAAAGAATTTCAGATAATTCTAATAAATATATAAAGGATTGTTTTGATGAAGGTTTACGTTATTTAAAAAAAAATCAATGTTTGGGGTTAATTAATGGTCCTATTTCTAAGAAAAATTTTTTAAAACAAAAATTTTTAGGTATTACCGAATATCTAGCACACAGAACATCAAAAACTAATGTAGCAATGCTAATTTACAATAAAAAAATTTCTGTATGCCCAATTACAACTCATCTTCCATTAAAAAAAGTTCATAAAGAAATATCCAAAAAGAAAATAATAAATCAAATCAAACTAATTTCGAAATTTTATAATAAAAATTTAGATAGAAACCCAAAGATAGGAGTTACTGGCTTAAACCCACATTGTGAAAGCAACTTCATCTCTAGTGAGGAAAAATTAATCATAGAGCCTTCTATTAGATATCTTAAAAAAGAAGGGTATAATGTTAGTGGACCCTTTCCTGCAGACACAATTTTTTTGGATACTAATATTAAAAAATATGATGTTATTGTTGGTATGTATCATGATCAAGTACTCACTCCTATAAAATCAAAGTTTGGTTTTGATGCAATAAATATTACTTTAGGATTACCTTTTATTAGAATTTCACCAGATCACGGCCCTAATGCTGAAATGGTTGGCAAAAACATCTCTAACCCTCAAAGCTTGATTAAAGCTTTAGAATTTTTAGATAAATAAGTGATCAGAGCTAAAAAAAGTTTGGGACAAAATTTTTTGATAGATCAAAGTGTTCTTGAACAAATTACTAATGCTGTTGAAATAGAAAATAAGGAAGTTTTAGAAATTGGACCTGGCACTGGAAATTTAACAGCTCATATTTTAAAAAAAAATCCTAAGAAATTTTACGTGATTGAAAAAGATGATGATCTATCTTTGTTATTAAGCGAAAAATTTAATAATCAAATAGATATTATTAATGATGATGTTCTAAATGTTTCTACAGACAAGATATCAAAAGAAAAATTAACTGTTTTTGGAAATTTACCTTACAATATTTCTACTGAAATTCTTTCACAGTGGATTGTTAATCTGGGTAAAGAATGTTGGTTTGATAGCCTTGTATTAATGTTTCAAAAAGAAGTAGCTGATAGAATTATTGCACCATATAACACTTCTAAATATGGAAGATTGTCAATTTTATCTAGCTGGAAATTAAACGTTAATAAAATTATTGATATTAAACCGACAAGTTTTTCTCCTAAACCTAAAATTGATAGTTCACTATTAGTTTTTACACCAACAAAAGATTTTTTTACATTAAAAGATCCAAAAAATTTAGAAATGATAACTCGTATTTTTTTTAGCCAAAGAAGAAAAATGATTAAAAAACCATTTAACCAAATTTTCAATAATACTAAGCTTTTATCTGAAAAATATAATATTGATCTTAATTTAAGACCACAAAATCTAAAACCCGAAATATACTTTAAACTCACAAATGAATATGAAAATTTAAGAAGTTAAAATGTCAACGTGCCTTCTAATAAAATCTTTATCGTAATCTTTTGAACCATCACTTATCTCTGCATCAATTAAATTACAAATTTTCGTATAGCACTCATCAAGGTTATCATTTACAACTACGTAATCATAATTGATCCAGTGCAACACATCTCTACTAAAATCTTTCATTCTCTCCTCAACTATTAATTTGTCTTTCATGTCTCTGCTTGACAATCTATCAAATAAAACTTTTTTACTGGGTGGTAGGACAAAGAATGTAATTAATTTATAATTTAATTTTTTATTCTTAATTTGATCTGCACCTTGCCAATCAATATCAAAAATTACGTTTTGACCTTTTTCTAATTTTTCTATTACTGGTGTTCTTGTTGTCCCATATAAATGGTTAAAAACTTTCGCATATTCTAAAAACTCTTCATTTCTTATTAATTGTTCAAATTTTTTATTATCTACAAAAAAATAGTCTTGATTTGGAATTTCACTAGATCTAGACTTTCTTGTGGTATGAGAAACTGAAATATTAAATTTTTTCTTCCTTGAGAGAAGTTTTACTAAAGTGGTCTTACCTGCCCCTGATGGGGATGATAAAATTACCATTATCCCATCTTGTTCTGTGGACATTTAAATAAATCTAGTTACCTTTTCCGTCGATAAACTTAACAGCATCTCCAACAGTTAAAATTTTTTCTGCCTCACTATCTGAAATCTCTGATCCAAATTCTTCTTCGAAGGCCATAACTAATTCAACTGTATCTAAACTATCGGCCCCAAGATCATCTATGAAACTAGATTCATCTTTTACTTTGGCCTCATCTATACCTAGGTGGTCTGCAACAATTTTTTTTACTTTGCTTGAAATCTCATCTGACATATTGTTCCTTTTTTGTTATAATTCGTTAATAGTTTAAAAAGCGGTTTTGTCAACCCAAATACATGCCTCCATTAACATGTAATGTTTCACCATTAATATAATCTGATTGATTAGAACTCAGAAAAGTAACTGCATTTGCAATATCTATTGGTTTACCTAATCTGTTAGATGGAATTTTAGCTATTATTGCTTCTTTATGCTTCTCATCAATTTTATCTGTCATTGCAGTACTAATAAAACCAGGTGAAATACAGTTCACATTTATATTCTTTTTTGCATATTCTATGGCTAGACTTTTAGACATTGCAACAATACCTGCTTTTGAGGCTGTGTAGTTTGCCTGTCCAGCATTACCAGTGTGACCAACTACTGATGTGATATTTATAATCTTTCCAGATTTGTTTTTAAGCATTTTTTTTATGGAATATTTGCACATTAAAAATGTAGAGGTTAAATTGATATCTATAACTTTTGTCCATTCCTCTAAGCTCATTCTAATTGTTAAATTATCTTTTGTAATACCAGCATTATTAATTATACAATCAAGTGATCCACCCAACTCTTCAGTTGCATTGTTTATAAATTCTTCAATTTTATCGTGTTGAGAAATATCAAACTTAAGTATTTTGATATTGTTAAATTTTGCTTTTAACTCTTCTAGTTTTTCAACTCTAGTTCCAGTAGCTAAAATGTTAGCTCCATTCTCATGAAGTTTTTCAACAATTGAATTGCCAATACCTCCCGACGCACCTGTAATTATAATATTTTTATTTTTTAAACTACTCATTAATATCAATTAGCTTTATATCGTCTTCTGTGTTTATTGCACTAACTTTAACATTTCTATCAATTCTTTTTATTAAACCAGATAAAACTTTGCCTGGTCCAATTTCTATAAATTGATTAATTCCTTTATCAATCATTAGTAAAACACTTTCTCTCCAACGAACTCTACTTTCAATTTGCTGAACTAATAAATCTTTTAATTCATTAGAACTGGATATTTCTTTTCCAGTTACATTAGAAATCAGAATATTCTCAGGTTCTTTAAAATTTAATTTTGTAATCTCTTCACTCATAACAAGTGTTGCTTTATTCATTAATTTGCAATGAAATGGGGCGCTAACAGGAAGTTTAATACTCTTGATATTAGCAGATTTTAAATCAATCATCATCTTTTCTAGGTCTTCTATTTTACCACTTAATACTATTTGACCCACAGAGTTATCATTTGCGATATAACATTCATATTTAGTCTTATTTTCATTAATCAAATTTTCTATTGTTTTAATTTCAGACCCTAAAACTGCTACCATCCCACCCACTCCTTTTGGTACTGAACTTTGCATAGCCTTTCCTCTAATCTTTAATATTTTTAAAGTATCAGTAAATGATAATGCTCCAGATGAAGCTAGTGCTGAATACTCTCCCAGGGAATGTCCTGCAAAAAAATTTGCTTTATTTAGGTTTATATTGAATTCTTCCTTAACTACTTTAAATATTGAATAACTTATTAGAAATATCGCAGGTTGAGTATTTTCAGTTAAATCTAGGTCTTCTTTTGATCCATTGAGAATAAGGTTTGATAACGAAAATTCAAGAGTTTCATCAGCCTCTTTAAATAAATCCTGAACTAGGCTATATTTATCATAAAAGTCTTTACCCATTCCAACTAATTGTGAGCCTTGACCTGGAAAAATAACAGAAAACATTTAATTATCTAAATTTTATTATGGTTTTAAGTGTTGTAATTCAATTGTTATAATAGTATATCCTCACTTTTTATTAAAGAACAATTATGAATTTATACGAACACACAATAGTTGCCAGACAAGATACTAGTCCTGCCCAGGTTAAACAGTTAGCTGAGAAATATTCTAAAATAGTAGAGAAAAATGATGGTGAAATTGTACAAACTGAAGACTGGGGTTTGCTAAACTTAGCCTATATTATTAAAAAAAATAAAAAAGGCATCTACATGCACTTTAAAATTAAGGGTTCTGGAAAAATTATAAAAGAATTAGAGAAAAACGAAATTATTGATAAAAATCTTTTAAGATACATGACTGTTAAGGTAAAAAAATTTGACTTAGAAGCAAAATATTTTTCAAGGAAAGATGAATATGAAAAGAAAGAATATAAAAAAGATTATAACAGAAATTAATTATGCCATCAAAAAAAAGAGCTGGAAATAAAAAAAAAGGCAGCCAAAGTAATTTTGCAAAATTAAGCATTTTTCAACCAAATAAATATAAGTTTAAAAAATCCTGTCCACTATCAGTCAAAGGTGCTCCAAAAGTTGATTATAAAGATATTAGACTATTAAGAAAATATATGTCTGAAAATGGTAAAATTTTACCCTCAAGAATTACAAATGTTTCACAAAAAAAACAAAGAGAGCTTTCATTGTCTATTAAGAGAGCTAGAAATTTGGCGCTAATTTAAATGAAAGTTATACTTCTAGAAAATTTAAGAAGAATTGGATCTATTGGGGAAATCATAGATGTAAAAAGAGGTTTTGCTAGAAATTATTTAATTTCAAATAAAAAAGCCCTTTATGCTTCAAAAGAAAATATTGCTGAAGTTGAAAAAATTAAATCTGAATTAGGAAAGAAAGATGCCGAGAAAAAGAAAGAGGCGCAAAAAATTTCAGAACAAATTAATGGTAAAGAGTATGAAATTAAAAAACTAAGCACAGAAAATAAAGAGCTTTACGGTTCAGTTAAACCAACAGAAATCGCAAAATTAATACAAGAAAATAATAAATTAGATATCAAGCCTTCAATGATACAGCCAATAACTGAAATTAAATCACTTGGTAAATTTAAGGTAAAAATTATCTTACACTCTGAAATAGACTCTGAAATTACTATAAATGTGGTTACAGCAGAAACTATTCAATAATTATACAATTTTTTCCCCAGCATATATTTGTTATTTTTTAAATTCTTATTTCAGATAAGATTTAATCATGGAAAATAACTTAAGTATTGTTAAAGAAACCTTTAAAGAGCTCCCTAACAACATTGAAGCTGAACAGGCAGTAATTGGATCAATACTAGTTCAAAATGAAATATTTGATGAAATAAATACAATCATTTCTAGTGTTAATTTTTTTGACCCGATGCATCAAAGTATTTTCTCAGCGATTGAAAGTCTCATTTATAAAGGGATGCTTGCAAACCCAATTACTTTAAAAAATTATTTTGAAAATGAAAAAGATGAATTAAATGTTCCTGAATATTTAGTTAAAGTTACAAAATTCTCTACACCTCCAAGACAAGCAATAGAGTATTCAAGAATTATTTATGATATGTTTGTGAGAAGAGAATTAATTAAAATATCTGAAAACACTATTGATGCTGCAAAACTAAATGCTCTTGATGTTAATGGACAAAATATAATTGAAAACTCAGAAAGATTATTGTTTGATCTTGCTGAAAAAGGATCTTTTAATTCTTCTTTAGTCAAATTTGATGAAGCAATGAGACAAACTATTGAAATGGCTTCTGTAGCCTATAAAAATGATGAAGGAATTGTAGGTGTGCCAACTGGGTTAAGAGATTTAGACGATAGATTAGGAGGTCTTCATAATTCAGATTTACTTATTATAGCTGGTCGTCCTGGAATGGGTAAAACTGCCTTAGCAACAAATATAGCTTTCCATGCTGCACAAAAACTCCAAGAAAGTGGAAAAAAGTCATCAGTTGCTTTTTTTTCACTAGAGATGTCCTCTGAACAATTATCAACTAGAATTTTAGCAGAACAGTCTAGAATTAAATCAAATGATATCAGGAGAGGAAAAATTACTGATGAGCAATTTGATAAGTTTATTGAAACTTCTAAAAATATAGCTGAGTTACCTTTATATATTGATGAGACACCAGCAATTAGCATTGCAGCAATGAGCAACAGAGCCAGACGTATTAAAAGGTTATTTGGTTTGGATTTAATTGTTGTTGATTATATTCAGTTGATGACAGGTTCGCTTAATAATAGGGATGGCAGAGTTCAGGAAATTTCACAAATAACACAAGGTCTTAAAGCAATAGCAAAAGAGCTGAGAATTCCTGTTATTGCTCTTTCCCAGTTATCTAGACAAGTAGAACAACGAGATAATCACAAACCTCTTTTATCAGATCTAAGAGAATCTGGATCAATCGAGCAAGACGCTGATGTTGTAATGTTTGTTTATAGGGAAGCTTACTATCTAGAGAATAAAGAACCTCAACCTGCAACTGTTGAACATGCAGAGTGGCAAGCAAAAATGAGTGAGATAGCTCACTTAGCCCAAATTATAATTGCGAAACAACGGCATGGCCCTACTGGCAATATTGAGGTTGAGTTTGAGGCCATGTTTACTAAATTTAAAGATAAAGATACTCGAAATTAATATTTTTAAATATATAGTATTAATAAATGCTACCTAATTTTTACAAAAATATAGTACTCAAAAATCCTAAATCAATTTTTATATTACTTTTAATTACACTTTTAAGTTTTGGATATTTTTCTAAAGATTTCAGATTAGATGCTTCTTCTGACACTCTTTTAATTGAAGGAGACCCTGACCTTGAATATCTAAAAGAAATTACCGAAAGATATGGTTCAAGAGAATTCTTGATTTTAACCTACACTCCTAATGAAGAAATGATCACAGAATCATCAATAAACAACCTTTTAAGTTTAAAATACAAAATTCAAAGTTTAGATTGGGTTCATAGTGTTGTAACCTTATTAGATATTCCTTTACTAAATAACTCCAAAGCTCCTCTTCAGGAAAGATTGGAAAATTTTAAAACATTAAAAGATGAAAATATAGATACAGAAAGAGGCTTTCAAGAAATACTAAATAGTCCAGTCTTTAGAAATTTTGTAATTAGTGAGGATGGTAAAACAAGCGGTATAATTGTTTATATAAAAAAAGATGAATTAAAAGATATAGATAACAGAGATGAAAGAGAGATAGAAATATATAAAGATAAATTAAAGAAAAAAAATCATGAAAATATTACTCAAATAAGAGAAGTAATTAAAAACTACGAAAATATTGGAAAAATTTATCTAGGAGGAATTCCAATGATAACTGATGATATGATGTCATTTATCAAAAGTGATATAATTATTTTTGGTTTGGGTGTACTTCTATTTATTATTGCAACTCTTTGGTTTATATTTAGAAAGTTAATTTGGATCATAATACCAATTAGTAGTTGTTTATTTTCAGTTTTAATCATGACAGGTCTTCTTGGTCTTTTAGGTTGGAAGGTTACTGTCATTTCATCAAACTTTATTGCATTAATGCTAATA
>Ga0222631_1000273_pt1 | contig 15794 bp, 21 predicted proteins | sample AntAcemetagenom5_FD_179826 | JGI IMG/M metagenome (GOLD analysis project Ga0222631, IMG submission 179826) | Saline water microbial communities from Ace Lake, Antarctica - #5 | ecosystem: Environmental > Aquatic > Non-marine Saline and Alkaline > Saline | place: Antarctica: Ace Lake | collected... | reverse complement strand
TGGTAGTCGCCCTTCTGTTAACATCACCATCAGCGGTATTGGCGGCGCAGAACCCACCATTATATCAGATGACTACGAAGACGCAAACGACATCTCAGGTGAACGAGAGCAAGATTAGGAATATAATCAAAGCAACAATGTTACCTCACACAGCGGTGGTGGCATTGATGGCAAACATAGCGGTCGAAACCGGTAACACATTTGATTATAAGATTAAGCAACGCGGGGCACGTAAACCAGCTCATGGGTTGTTACAACTAGACCCTAAAGGTAAGCTGCCGGATTACATGTTATACCTGACAGCTAATGGTTACAAGGATAGCGCAGAGACTCAGATACGTTACTTTATGGATACCATCTACGGCAGCAACAAGGCTGAGATAGGGCATGGAGTGGCCTCTAAGCTACGCGCTATAATCGCCAGTGGAAGTCATATACAGATAACAGTAGCGTTGTCCGATATGTGGTTCAAACCTAGTAAACCGCATCTCATTAGACGCTTGGCTCAGGCTAACATACGACACTCGTCTAATCAATCAGCGGCGGAAACCAAACGACTCAGGAGTTTCATATGATACCCTTATTAACTACGCTTGTACAGATAGGCGGTAACTGGCTAGATAACAAACAGAAGGTAGCTCAAGCCAAGACAGAGGCCGAGATTGTTACTATCAAAGCCACCGCCGACCGACAAGCATCAGCACAAGAACAGAACTACGATCTCGACCGCCTAGCAATGGAGAACATGTCGAAGAGCTGGAAGGATGAGGTTATTCTCATTGTGTTCCTAGCTCCTATGATTATGGCCTTTATACCCGGCTTAGAAAATTACGCGCTGGCGGGGTTTGGTGTTATGGATAAGATGCCGGAATGGTATCAGTATGTTATTATTGGCATGATCGTGGTTATCTACGGCTTGCGTGGCTTACTTGAGAAAGTATTAGCCAAAAAGGGCTTTTAATGAAACTCAGCAACAACTTCAGTTTATCTGAATTTACAACGTCACCTACAGCAGAACGCTTAGGTATCGACAACACCCCCACTAAAGAAGTAACAGATAACCTACAGGAGCTTGTAACCTTTGTGTTGCAACCTGTACGCGACCGCTTTGGCTCTATTACCATTTCCAGTGGCTACCGTAGTCCTGAGTTAAACAAAGCCATTGGCGGCTCTACTACGAGCGACCATTGCCTAGGATGTGCTGCCGACTTTGAAGTTCACTCGCAGGATAACAGAGTGATGGCTCAATGGATTGCACATAACCTAAACTTTAAGCAACTAATCTTAGAATTCTATCATGCTGGCGATATGCACAGCGGATGGATTCATTGCTCTTATAAGCAAGGGCACAATAACAAACAAAAGTTAAACGCCTTAAAGGATGGTACTAAGACTATCTACACTGAAGGTAAGTGGTAATGGCAGAGTTAAACATCGACCTCCTCCCTTGGCAACAGACAGTCTGGAATGACACCACACGATTTAAAGTGGTTGCAGCCGGTCGCCGTACAGGAAAAAGCAGGTTGGCAGCGTACCTTCTAATAGTAAGGGCATTGCAAAGCCAAAAGGGACAAGTGTTCTACGTTGCTCCTACACAGGGGCAAGCTAGAGACATTATGTGGCAGACCATCCTAGAGGTGGGGCATAGTGTTATCGTCAGTAGCCACGTTAATAACCTCCAGTTCAAATTGATTAACGGCTCTATGATAAGCCTGAAGGGTGCTGACCGACCAGAGACTATGCGAGGGGTGTCCTTGAAGTTTTTGGTTATGGACGAGTATGCCGACATGAAGCCAGAGGTCTGGGAGCAAATCCTACGACCTGCACTAGCTGACTTGAAGGGTGATGCCTTGTTTATTGGTACACCGATGGGACGCAATCATTTCTATGACTTGTATCAGCATGGGATGTCAGGTGATGACCCAACCTTTGCTGGCTTCCACTTCACCTCCTTTGATAACCCCCTACTTGACCCTGAAGAGATTAATGCTGCTAAAACCAGTATGTCATCTTTTGCATTCCGTCAAGAATTTTTAGCTTCCTTTGAGGCTGCGGGTGGTGAGTTGTTTAACGAGAAGTGGATTAAGTTCGACAAGAAAGCACCAAAAGAGGGCGAATATTACATTGCCTGTGACTTGGCTGGCTTTGAAGAAGAAGGCAGTAAGGGTGTTAAGAACAAGAGGCTGGACAACACAGCCATTGCCATTGTTAAAGCAAACGAAGACGGCTGGTATGTAGAGAACATCATATACGGACGCTGGGATGTACGAGAGACAGCCAAGAAGATATTCGATGCTGTTGCTAAGTATGAGCCGGTGGCAGTCGGGATTGAGAAAGGTATTGCTAAACAAGCGGTGATGCCTTATCTGTCAGACGTTATGAAACGGACTCAGACATTCTTCCGGGTTGATGAGTTAACTCACGGTAACAAAAAGAAGACTGATCGTATTGTTTGGTCGTTGCAAGGTCGTTTTGAGAATGGCTACGTTACGTTGAACAAAGGCGATTGGAACGCTGAGTTCTTAGACCAACTGTTTCAATTCCCCAACAAGTTAGTACATGACGATTTAATTGACGCACTCTCATACATTGAACAACTGGCTAAAGTAGCTTATGTGTTTGATTTTGAGGAAGATGACTACGAACCTATGGACGCTACGGCAGGATATTAATATGTCTAAACAAAACGATAGTTCAAGAAAAGGAATGTTTGACCCTACTATTTTGTACCGTCAACAACAAGAACAACAACTCACCCCCCCTAGAGCTAATACTATGTTAAATAGTGCTTTTGGTGCTTATTTACCGGATTACAATATTTTAGCAGCTCCTAGTATAAATGATAAAGATACAGGACTAACAAAAGAAGGATTAAGAAGTACTCTTGCACATGAATCAACTCATGCGTGGACATCAAACATTCTAGTTCCTTTAATAAAGGAAATTAGTGAGAAAGACGAACCAACACCTGAAGAAAAACAATTTTTAGAGGCTTCTAAAAAACTTTCTAGTGTCCTTCCTTATTGGGACTACGGTTCTAAAAGAGAAAACATTAAGGAATACAAAAGTTACAATGCTTATATAAAAAAATTGATGGGTGATTCAGATGTAAGTAATGCACGAAAAGAATCAAGGGAAATACCTGCATATGCTATTGGTAATATGGCAGCAGGGGCTACTCCTGTTAAAGATGAGTATGGTGTAAGTAAAGGAGGTTCTCATCAAGATGCAACTATTACTACAGATTATTCCATATTAATGGAGATGATTGATAGACTTCCTGCTGAAACTAAAATTAATGCTGCTAACAAACGAAAAAAAGAATTAGAGAACCCAAAATCTTTTGCGGAACCCCCTTTAGTTAAACAGCTAAAAAGACTGAGCAAAGAAGATATGTCAAATCCGTTTTTTACCAGCGACGAATTTAAAAACCCATTACTGAAGTAAGGAATAATATGGATAAAGATAAGAAGTATATAAAGCAGACAGCCGAAAGTTGGGTCATCGATAAGGCCGACCAATGGCGCGACCACTACTCTAGTAACTATGAGAAAAAGTTTGATGAATACTACCGTCTGTGGCGTGGTATTTGGGCCGCTGAAGACAAGATTCGTGAGAGTGAGCGGTCGCAATTGATCTCGCCTGCCCTCCAGCAAGCCGTTGAGAGTTCAGTAGCCGAGATTGAAGAGGCAACCTTTGGGCGTGGTAAGTGGTTTGACATTAAAGATGACCACAAAGACCCCGATAGCAAAGACATTGCCTACCTACGTGAGCAACTATCAGAAGACTTTAACTTTACTAAGACCCGTAAGGCTGTTGGTGAGGTTTTAATCAATGCTGCCGTGTATGGAACGGGTATGGCTGAGTTGGTTATCGAAGAAGTTAACGAGATGAAGCCAGCAACGCAACCTATTATGGAAGGTGCAATGCAAGCAGTCGGCGTTACCGTTGAAACTCGTGTTGTAGTTAAGCTGCGACCTGTTCAACCGCAGAACTTCTTGATTGACCCAGTAGCCTCCACCATTGAAGATGCTTTAGGTATCATTATTGATGAGTTTGTGCCTCGTCATCAGGTTCAAATGGGTATTGATTCCGGTATCTACAAGGATGTTGAGCTAGAAGACGCTGATACCGACACAGATATTGAACCCGACAAAGAGTTAAGTACCTACGATGACGACAAGGTGCGTCTAACCAAGTATTATGGCCTAATCCCCCGCCACATCTACACAGCTACGTTAAAAGAGTTCTCAAAAGACGAAGATGACGAAGATGACCTAGATAGCGAGATTGACCCAGAGACCGATGAGGACGAAGAAGAAGAAAAGGGCTACGTTGAAGTAATCATTGTTATTGCTAACGAAGGCCAACTGCTTAAGATTGAAGAAAACCCCTACATGATGCAAGACCGTCCTGTTGTGGCTTTCCCTTGGGACGTTGTACCCGGCAGGTTCTGGGGTCGTGGGGTCTGTGAGAAGGGCTACAACAGCCAGAAAGCCCTTGATGCAGAGCTACGCGCCCGTATCGATGCCCTAGCCCTCACAGTGCATCCTATGATGGCTATGGACGCTACTCGTATGCCTCGTGGTGCTAAGTTGGAGATTCGTCCCGGCAAGACTATTCTTACTAACGGTAACCCATCTGAAATCTTGCAACCATTCAAGTTTGGTAACCTAGATCAAGTCTCCTTTGCCCAAGCCGCTGAGTTGCAGAAAATGGTGCAGATGGCTACAGGCGCTATTGACGCTGCTGGTATCCCCGGCTCTATTAATGGCGAGGCTGCTGCCGGTGCGGTGTCCATGTCTTTAGGTGCAATCATTAAACGTCACAAGCGTACCTTGGTTAACTTCCAAGAGAGCTTCCTGATACCAATGATTGAGAAGACAGCGTGGCGTTACATGCAGTTTGACCCAGATAACTATCCTGTGTCTGATTATAAGTTTGTGCCTTCATCCTCACTTGGTGTTATCGCCCGTGAATACGAAGTAACCCAACTTGTTCAGTTGTTGCAGACGTTAGGTCAAGATAGCCCTATGTACCCAATGCTGGTATCTAGCGTTATTGACAACATGGGCTTAACAAACCGTGAAGAGTTGATGGAACAGTTGAAGCAAATAAACCAACCACAACCTGAACAACAACAGATGCAACAAGCTCAACAGCAGATGCAGATGGCAATGGTACAAGCTCAATTGCAATTGCTACAGGCTCAAATCGCTAAGACTAATGCAGAAGCTCAAGAAACGCAAGTGGATACGCAGATTGCACCACAGATTGCTCAGGCTAAATTGGTAGCGGCTTTGTCTAATAACTTAGATACAGGCGGCGGCGATGAGAAAGCAATGGAGCAACGCTTCAGAATGGCTGAGTTGTTGTTAAAGAAAGAGGACATCGACAGCAATGAGCGAATTGCCACAATGCAGATGCAAAACAAAGCAAAGCCCGGAATGCACAGAATGCCTGACGGTAGCATGATGGCGAATAATGATATGTAATTAGACAGCCCTAGGGCCGTTAGCACTCCGGGGGTAGTGTGTCGAAAACCCCCAACTAATTGCAAATAACACTTGACATTTTATACAAAGTGTGGTATAATAACAACATCTCTCCTAACAACGAAAGGAAAAAGAGATGGATAAAGACTTACAAGATTATTACGAGAATTTACTGGACTTGTTTACGACTCCGGGATGGAAGCAATATATAGAAGATATCTCCGACAATATGGAAATGCTTCAGGATATTACTACTATCCAAGATGAAAAACAATTCTGGCATAGGCGCGGACAACTCGAAGCGGTATCACGTATCATTCAATACGAATCTTCAATTAAAAACAGCTACGAAGATTTTGAGAAAGATGCCGATGACTAAACGTATTTACGAGTTTATCTGCCCAAGCGACCACCTTACCGATGCATATATTGACTCCGAACTCCGGATAACCAATTGTAAGGTATGTGGTCAACCTGCTAATCGCATAGTTAGCACTCCTATGGTCAAACTTGAGGGCGTGACCGGAGATTTTCCCGGCGCACATGCGCAATGGGAACGGAAGCGAAACGAAAAGATTAAAGCAGAGAAGAAGTACAGCCCCACCGAATAGGTATAAGGGCTATTTTAATTTCCACAATACATTCTATGTACGGAGAAAACATGGCAACATTTTTAGACGAGGGTGATGACCTTCAACCAGACGAATTCAGCTCAATTAATGAGGAACAAGAGGTAGAGACCCCTGAAGAGGATATTTCTCAACCCCCTGAAGAAGACGACATACCTGAAAAGTATAGGAACAAGAGCGTAAAAGACATTGTTCGTATGCACCAAGAAGCTGAAAGAGCTATGGGCAAGCAGGGTAGTGAAGTCGGTGAATTACGCCGTGTGGTTGATGATTTTGTCAAATCTCAAACCGTCAACAAAGCCCCCGATGTCGAAGAGGAACTAGATTTCTTCTCAGACCCAGATAAAGCCATTGCACGGGCTATCGATAAACATCCAAAGATTAAGCAAGCTGAACAATATACAGCGCAGATGGCAAAGGCGGAAGCCCTAGCTAACCTCAAGCAATCTCACCCTGATTTCCAAGAAGTGTTGCAAGACGCTGGGTTTGGAGAGTGGATTACAAAGAGCAATGTGCGTAAGGAATTGTTTCAACGAGCAGATCAACGGTATGACTTTGATGCAGCACATGAGTTACTGTCAACTTGGAAAGAAAGAACACAAGTTGTTAATAACACAGTGAAGGCAGAGAAGGCTACACGATCAAATGCAATACGAGCTGCCTCAACAGGTAGTTCAACAGGTTCTGGCGAGAGTCTCAAGAAAACATACCGCCGCGCTGACATCATTGATCTCATGCAAAGAAATCCTGACCGCTATCAAGCATTACAACCTGAAATTATGGCTGCATATGCTGAGGGTCGGGTAAAGTAAAATTTTTAAACTAAAAGGAAATTAAAATGGCCTATCCTACCCCCCAAGTTACCAAAGCAACTGGTGCTGTATTTATCCCTGAAATCTGGTCTGACGAAGTTATTGCTGCTTACAAGCAAAACTTAGTTATGGCTAACCTTGTCTCCAAGATGTCCTTCAAGGGCAAAAAGGGCGACACATTGCACATTCCAAAGCCAACGCGCGGTGCTGCTTCTGCTAAAGCTGCTTCTACCGCCGTTACTTTGATTGCTGCTACTGAGACTGAAGTTCAAGTTGTTGTTAACCAGCATTTTGAATACTCACGTTTCATTGAAGACATTGCTGAAGTTCAAGCCTTGTCATCTATGCGCCGTTTCTACACTTCTGACGCTGGCTACGCTTTGGGCAAGCAAGTTGATACCTCTATTATCGAACTAGGTGCAAGCCTACAAGGTGGTAACGGTACTTCTGCCTACAACGGCGCTGTGTTGGCTGGTGACGGCTCTACTGCTTACGTTGCTGGTACTACTGCTGGTACTGCATTGACTGACGCTGGTATTCGCAAGATGATTCAGAAGTTGGATGATGCTGATGTGCCAATGGACGGTCGTTCTATTGTATTGCCACCTGTAGGCCGTAACGTGATGATGGGTATTGCCCGTTTCACTGAGCAGTCTTTTGTCGGTGATACTGGTTCAGGTAACACTATCCATAATGGTCGCATTGGTGACGTATATGGCATGATGGTTTACGTGTCTACCAACGCTGCTACCTCTTCTACTGTAACTGACCGCATTGGTTTGATGTTCCACAAAGAAGCCTTTGTTTTTGCAGAGCAGATGGGCGTTCGCTCACAGACTCAGTACAAGCAAGACTTCTTGGCTACATTGTACACTGCTGACACGTTGTACGGTGTTAAAGAGTTGCGTGATGACGCTGGTGTTGCTTTCGCAATGCTTGGTTAATAGCTAGACTGGGGACTCTTTAGGGAGTCCCCTTTCATGTTTGTAGAGTTTATTTACAAAAGTGAATTCTACAAACAAGGAGAATATATGGTTGAATTTGTATGTAAGCAGGGAGGTTCTATAGTCACTTTTACTTTAGAATACGATATTAAGCAGATGAGAGAACATCCCGACTTTGTAGAAGTAATTAAAGATAAAGAAAAGAAACCTGTAGTTAAGAAACCAACAAAGGAATGATATGGCAATCTATCGCGGAATAGGCGGCGCAGGAGATAGTAACACAGATGCGGCTATAGCTGATGTAACAGAACAAGCAGTACTTGCATTTAACTCAGCCACAGGAGCAGCTCTAAGCGCCTCAAATGCAGCCGGTAGTGCGAGTACCTCTGACAACAGAGCAACTGCTTCAGCTAACAGCGCCACTGCTTCAGCTAACAGTGCCACAACTTCAGGCAACAGTGCCACGGCTTCCGCTAACAGCGCCGCTGAATCTGCGGCCTCTTACGACTCCTTTGATGACCGTTACTTAGGCCCAAAAAGTACAGCACCTACAACGAACAATGACGGTGATGCGTTAATTACTGGTGCGTTGTACTTTGACACTGTAGATGAGTCAATGAAGGTGTGGGATAGTTCTGCTTGGCTTGATGCATATGCTTCTTTGTCGCTTGCTTTAATTAAAACCAATAACCTTAGCGACTTACCTAATGTTGGTGTTGCCCAAACTAACCTTGGATTGGGTACTGCGGCTACCACAGCTTCAACTGACTACGCTACGGCAGCTCAAGGTTCTACGGCAGACTCAGCTACACAACCTGCTGACTTATCGGCTGCTATTCTTGTGGCTGTACCGGCTCAAACAGGCAACACAGGCGAGTTTCTAACAACTAATGGTACTGTTACTTCATGGGCGGCAGTGGATGCTCTACCCGACCAAACTGGAAATAGCGGTGAGTATCTGACAACTAATGGCACTGTGGCTTCATGGGCAGTGCTGGACTTAACAACTAAGGCAGATGTAGGTGGAGCAAACGCTACCGGCACTTGGCCTATTGCAGTGACTAACGGACTTATTAACACATCGACCATTAACGGAGGAACTTACTAATGGCAAATACAATTATTCTCAAAAACAGTTCAACAACCGGCTCTGTTCCCGTAGGGGGTGACCTAACGGTTGGTGAGTTAGCTGTTAACACTACTGACCGTAAGTTATTCACAAAAACCGTAGGAGGTGTTGTGGTTCAAGTGGGTGGTGGTGTAATAGGCGCTAAGAACGCCCTTATTAACGGTAACTTTGGCATCAACCAACGGGCTGTCTCAGGTACTGTTACGCTCTCTGCGGGTGCTTATGGACATGACCGCTTCAAGGCTGGTGCAAGTGGCTGTACGTACACCTTTGCAACAAGCAACAACATCACCACACTAACCATCACAGCTGGCTCTTTGATTCAAGTCATTGAGGGCATTAACTTACAGAGTGACACATACACGCTGTCATGGACTGGGACGGCTCAAGGTAAGATTGGTGGCGGCTCTTATGCTGGCTCTGGTGTTACTGGAACTGTGACTGGTGGAACAAACCTAAACATTGAGTTCGACACTGGCACATTGTCGCTGGTTCAGCTAGAGGCCGGAAGCGTAGCGACCCCTTTTGAGCATCGGATGTATGGGCAGGAGTTGGCGTTGTGTCAGAGGTATTTTGGCACAGGCGCATCCTATTTACAAACATCCGGCACTGCCCCCGGTGGTTCGAATCTTTTTAGTTCTACTTTTAAAGTCACGATGCGAGCAGCCCCAACAGTAGCCGTTGCTTCGACGATTGCTGGGTCATCTACAAGCATAAACTTTATAACAGTAGATCAACTAGCCTTTACTGGGATACCTGATGGTAACGGTAGAGTTGCAGGAACTTGGACAGCATCAGCGGAGCTATAAATGTATAAATTAACCAACGAACTAAACCAAGTGAAGCGCCTCGCAGACAACGCCTTCATCCCCTTCGACCCTGCCAACATTGACTACCAAGAGTATCTGAAGTGGCTGGCAGAGGGTAACGAACCAATCCCGGCTGATGAGTTATGACAAAAGAAGTAACACATGTTGAGATATACGAGCGCCTAATAGAGGTGGAATCTAAAGTAGATAAACTGTCCCAAGATAGTAATGAGGTTGTTGCAGCTTTCAATGCAGCCCAAGGAGCCTTCACTGTACTAGGGTGGTTAGCATCAGCAGCTAAGCCTATGTTGTGGATTGCAGGTATTGTTACAGCTTTCTCTTTTATGATTAGTGAATATAGGATGAAATAATGATTGCTGAACTCGCCATAGCCAACGCAGCCTTCGCTGTTATTAAGGAAACAATTAGCAATGGAGGTGACTTTATGGCGGCAGGTTCGCAAGTAATAGGTTATTTTAACAGTAAGGCTAAGTTACAACAAGACTTAAAGGCTAAGGGTAACAGTAGCGACTTAGAGGAATTCATGGCCTTAGCTACGTTGAAGGCACAAGAACAAGAGTTAAAAGAGTTATTCATATATCAAGGTGCTCCGGGAATGTGGGACGAATGGTTACAATTCCAAGTAGAGGCACGTAAGGGTAGAGAGAAGGCGGCGGCGCTTGTTAAGATAACTCACTTACGATTTAAACAGAAGGTTACAGATGCAGTTAACATCACCTTGGCTGTCTTACTGGTATCAACTGGTTTGTTTGCTGTTGTAGGGTTAGCTTGGGTAATATACACTAAAGGACAATTCTAATGCGAGATTTACCAGTACGCAATATGCGTAAGACAAGAAACAAGAAACCACCTAAGAAATAACTGGATAACATATGAACTCACCCTTTGATAATTTTATTCAAGAGTTGTTAGGCACTCCGAACCCCAAAGGCAACATGTTTACAGGGGCTTCAGCTCCTACCAATAATTTCTATACTCAAGCGTTAACCAGCGACTACTATAACAACCAGTTTAAGCGTCCAGATTCTATAGATGCTGGCATTGCTACAAGGGTGGAAGATGAGAAAACATTATACAAATTGTTAGGTCTTCCTACTACAACAGGTATGCTTAGTGGTGATTCAGGTGGAGGTGAAAACCCTATAGGAACGCCCCCTACAGACCCTGATGGCTTTGTTGATATAGATCAAATAAATAATATACTTAGTGTTTTTGACGCACTAACCAATTCTGTACCTACTCCAGTATCAATAGTCTTGTCTGCTTTAGCTGCTTATCAAGACCCCAATAGTCCTATTAACAACCCACATACCTTGTTTGAACAGTTTACTAATCCAGCACTAAACGCACACAGTGACGGCAGCGGTACACCTCAAATGGGAGAAACAACATCAACGCCACTAGGTGCAGTCACATCTCCAGTTGATATGAGCTTTAGCCCTAGTACACCAATAGGGCCAATGGATGGGTTTGACGGAGGTGGCTTTAGTGGAAGTGACGCTGGCGGTGGGGGTTTTGGCCCTAGTTCTCCCGGAGGTATGTAATGAAACATTCAATTGGACTTAACCCTGTAGCGACAACTCTTACAACCATCTTAACTGTCCCTGCTGGTTATAAAGCAAACGTAAGCACTTTGTTTATTAGTAATGCTACCGGAAACAACAAGCACTTTACAATCTATTGGCAACGAATAATGCTTGACATTTTAGCACAACTGTGGTATAATAGCAACAAAGGAAACAAACAATGACCTATTTAGATATTGTAAATAAGGTGCTACGGCGCTTACGGGAAACTGAGGCTACTACAGTTCAAGGGGCTGGTAACATTAACTCCTACACCCGTCTCATAGGTGACTATGTTAATGAGGCTAAAGCACAGATAGAGACTTCTTACGATTGGAGCGCCCTGCGTGACACCTTAACTCTAACTACAGCGGCTAACACGTTTAACTATGTGTTGGTAGGTGCAGAGAATAGTTTCAAAACGCTTGATGTATTTAATGACACCTCTAAGTTTGAGATGCGCTACCAGACTTCTAATTGGTTTAATCAACAGTTTCTACCAGATGCTCCAGCCAAAGGCGCACCAACCTATTACAACTACAATGGTGTGGATGCTAATGGTGACTCACAAGTTGACATCTTCCCTATTCCAGACAAAGTATACACGATTCGCTTTAACATAACTAAGCGAAACCCTGAGCTTTCAGCGGATGCAGACAAGGTAGTTATTCCTGTCCGCCCCATCATATTGTTAGCAGTCGCAATGGCGATTGAAGAGCGTGGTGAAGACGGTGGGCAACAAAGTATTAATGCATATCAGATGGCTCAAAGCGCTATGGCTGACGAGATTGCTCTGGACGCTGCCCGACATCCTGAAGATTCTATCTGGTATAGCGTATGAAACAACTAACACCTATCTCCATTGTAGCTCCCGGGTTTTTCGGGTTAAACACACAAGAGAGTAGTGTTACTGTTTCTGCCAACTATGCCCTCGTAGCTGATAACTGTACCATCGATAAATACGGTAGATTAGGTGCTCGTAAAGGCTGGACAATGCAAACCGTAACAGGTTCATCTGTTTTAGGCGGTCAGTATGTCGAGGGTATCTTTGAGCATATAAACGCTGATAACACTGCTGATATTTTGATATCCGGCAACAACAAGATATTGTTACAAGAGCCGGATAAAACACTAACAGACATAACTCCGGGTAGTTACGCTATATCGGCTAACAACTGGAAGAGTGCTACTATCTTTGACCACACATTGTTTGTTCAAAATAGTTTTGAGCCTTTGATCTTTACTAGAGAGAGTGGTTCACCTGTATTACACCGTGAGAGCGCTCATACGGCTCATGGCGGCCCTTACACTCCTAGCTTTGGTACTAGTTACCCTAGAGATGCAATAGCCGCCTTCGGTCGCTTCTGGGTGCATGACGGCGACACAGTGTATTGGTCAACAGACATAGCTGACAGCACTTTCCCTGCCTTTGCTGGTGGGTCTAGCGGTACACTGAACATTGCGTCTGTACTACCTAAGAATGTAGACACTGTTACCGCTCTAGCTGTTCATAACAACTTTTTAATTATATTCTGCGAACGTAACATTGTTATCTACAGTGGCGCAGATAACCCTTTAGGTAACTTTGTTTTAGCAGACATTATAGCCGGTGTTGGTTGTGTGGCTCGTGATAGCTTACAAAGCACAGGTGGTGACTTGTTGTTCTTGTCTGGCACTGGTATCCGCAGTCTAGGTCGTTTGATTCAAGAGAAGTCTTTACCAATGCGGGACTTAACACGTAATGTAAGGGATGATTTCTTAGACATTATGAACGCTGAGATTGCTAGTGCTGGCAGCTTAGAAAAGGTACGCAGCGTTTACTCTGAAGACAACGCCTTCTACCTCATCTCGTTCCCATCTACACTGACTATCTACTGTTTAGATATGCGGTCTACACTGGAGGACGGTTCATCAAGAGTTACAAACTGGCTAGGTAGCAAGATAACAGCATTCTTACGCACCAGAGATCGTGAAGTGTTCTTAGGTAAGGCTAACGGTATCGGCGTGTATTCTGGTTACTCTGACAACGGCACAAGCTACCGTATGAAGTTTTTCTCCAACTTTATTGATATGGGGGATGTAACGGTTAAGAAGATATTGAAGCGTATCAACGTAATTGCTATTGGTGGTAACGGTCAATCTTTTGTTATCAAATCAGGTTACGATTACTTTGGTAGTTCATTCTCTTACCCCTTTGTTATAAACGCAGGTGAGATATTTGAATACGGAATTACTGAGTACGGAATTGCTGAATATGTTGCAGGGGTATTAGTCGATAAGATTAGCGCACCAGCACAAGGCAGTGGAGAAGTAATTCAGATAGGTTTTGAGGCAGACGTTGCCGGTAAAGAATTAAGTGTGCAAAGAATAGATATATTTGTTAAAACAGGAAGGATTAACTAAATGAGTAACTATACAAAACTCACAGACTACGCCGCTAAGGATTCACTCCCTACAGGTAATGCAGGAAAGATTGTAAAAGGTGCGGAGATTGATGCTGAGTTTACTGAGCTACAAACCGTGTCGGCTACTAAAGCTAATTTAGCTTCTCCTACCTTCACTGGTACGGCTACTATACCTACTATTGATGGCGCGTCTATCAATGGTGGCACTTACTAAGGAAATATCATGGCATCATGGTGGGAAACAGCATTAGATTATGGTAAAAAGGCATTGGACAGCACTGATGCTTCAGACTGGGCTTCATTGGCAGGTAATGTGTATGGGGCAAGTCAAGCAAGAGGCGCAGGTAGAGACGCAGCAGCGGCTAATGCGGCGGCTGGACAACAAGCGGCAGCAGCGGCAGAGTTTAAACCTTATTCTATAACATCAGGGTTTGGTACTGGTTACTTTGATACGAATAAGAATCAAGCAGGTTATGAGATTGACCCTGTACTTAAGGCTTTCCGTGACCAGATGTATGGAGGGGCTGCTGACTTCATGGGGCAGATTACCACTGACCCTACACAAGCCGCGCAGAACTACTATAACCAACAACAAGGCTTAATGGCTGGTGGACGTGAAGCAGAAGATATTGCCTTACGTACCCAACAGATGCAACAGGGGCGTATTGGGTTGGGGTTATCATCACAGGCAATGGGTGCAGGTGGCCCAGCAGATATGGGTGGTGGCTACTTAAACCCCGGTCAATATCAACAGCAAGTATCTCGTAACATGGCAGATCAGAACTTAGCTGGTAAATCAATGCAGATGGCACAGGCTGACATCGACCGCAACATCAGCCGTGGTCAGGGTATGTTACAGACAGCCACAGGCTTAGAGCAACTGGCTATGACACCACTAACGATGGGTGCGGATATTGGTAGTCGTCAAGCTGTCTCTGGGGCTGCTCAAGGTCAAGCATTGTTAGCCGGAGGTCAAGGTGCTGCTAATGCTAACTTAGCTTCTAGCTTAGGTATGGCAGGTATGTTTGCTAATGCAGGTAATGCATTTAAGCCTTACCAACCAGCACCTAAAGCTCCCGGAAATATGCCGGGCTATGGTTATAATACAGGGTATTGAGATGGAACACAGTATAAAAGGAGTTAACTAATGGCTGGCTTATTTGATTATCAATCTCCAGAGAATATGAGGGCTGCACGTTTACAACCACTATTGGTGTCGGGCGCTCAAATGGGTCAGCAGCCATTGTTAAGTCAACTGGTGTCGCAGATGAGTAACGCCGGTGCTAACATTGGTGCTACTGGTGCTGGCATGTTAGGGTTGCAATTGCCGGAAGAGGCTCGTCAACAACAAGTGCAAGGTATAATGAAGAGTGTGGACTTAACAAACCCTGAGAGTATTATGAAGGGTGCTGACATGTTTACCCAAATGGGTGATAGCGCTAGGGCACTGGCATTAACTGAACAGGCTGATATAGTAGGTCAGCGTCAAGTGGCTCAAGAGGACAGGGTGGCTAAACAAGCTGCTGCTGCTAAAGCTGCACAAGGTAAGGCCGATTTAGTTAAAGATATTGTTAAACGCGACCCTAACATAACACCTGCTATTGCTGAAGTGTTGGTAGGAGATAGTAAGGCTTTATTGGACTTTCTAAACCCTAAAGTAAAGACAACATTCAAGAACGTTAATGGTCGTGTTGTTATGCTAAACTCTGATACAGGTGAAGTTCTAAAAGATATTGGAGCGGCTGCGGACACTTCACCAAAAATAACAAACGTCTTGGATGCTGGGGGTATGAAAAAGTTTGGTGGGGATGTTCAAGCGTTTCAAGATGCGGTAGAACCTTTTCTAAATACATATCATTCAGCACAAACAGCTAAGCAATCGGTAAATTTAGCTTTAAAATCTAATAATAATACCGCTTGGGAATCCGCTAGAACTCAAATTGCAAGGGCAGCGGGTGAGGGTAAGCTGTCTAATGCTGACATCG
>Ga0222631_1000272_pt1 | contig 15846 bp, 20 predicted proteins | sample AntAcemetagenom5_FD_179826 | JGI IMG/M metagenome (GOLD analysis project Ga0222631, IMG submission 179826) | Saline water microbial communities from Ace Lake, Antarctica - #5 | ecosystem: Environmental > Aquatic > Non-marine Saline and Alkaline > Saline | place: Antarctica: Ace Lake | collected... | reverse complement strand
GGTTTGCTCCTTGAAGCGGTCTTGACCGTTGAGGACAAGCTTGAAGGATTCGACGGGGCCGACGGCACCCGCACCAGAGGCACCTTCCTCGATGAGGCGAAGGGAACCATCGGAGGAGAAGAGGGGGACACCACACGCCTGGGTGATGGGCACGAAGCAGTTGGAGTCAACCATGGCAGTGGGGTCGGACTCGAGCACAACATCGGCGGCACCAACGTTGGAGGTGAAGTTCCACAGTTTGGCGTTCGCGGAGGAAGCGGGGGCGACGGCCCACACGAGCTCCTTGATGGGGTGGTTGTACGAAAGGCGGACCTGCTTGGTCTCACCCGCGGTCACGGAGTCAACACCAGTGTGCTGGACCTGCTCGATCAGGTATTCGTGACCCTTCTGGGCGAAGCGGCGACGCTCCTCGGTGTCCAGGTACACGTAGTTACCCCAGACCTTGAAGGTGTTCAGATTGAAGTAATCCTCGAACTCACTGGTCAAATCGAAATCGATTCGGACTTCGTGGTACTGGAGAGCGATCAAGGGGAGGAACAAACCGGGGTTGCGGTTGAAGAAGAAGATCAGGGGGAGGAACACTTGGCCCTTACCCGAGGTCATCTTACCCCAGTTAGCTTTCTTGGACTCATCCAAGTAAAGCTCGGAGTACATGCGCCACCATCTCTGGTAGTGCTTGTCAATGCGCTGACCACCGATGGACAGTTCAGCAGTCTTGATCGCACGCTCGGCGACCCAGTTGCAGTCGATGGCGTCGGCAGACTTCGTCCCGGTGACCTTGGAGGTCAATTCAACGTACATGTCACCGATGAGATCACCGTTACGGGCGACAGTCACGGAGATGCGGCCGTTGTTGGAGGGGTTACCGTTAGTGGTTTGTTCGATGTTCTCCATCGCGAAATTGGTGTGGCGTTTGTAGACAGCCTGGAAGAAAGTTACCTTGGGGTTACCCGTCAGGTAGACGTCTTGGGCGCCGTAAGCTACGAGTTGCATGAGACCACCGGCCATTATGAGAGTTTTGTATTATATAGTAACATTTTAATTTGTCCTGATACCGCACGTCGCGAAAAATGGACATTGGTCTTTTCTTTGTATAACACAAATGATCACCGACACCGACGAAATCGAAGAAGGGGAAATTCCCCAAGAGGAGGAAGAGGAGGAAGAAGAGGAAGAGGAGGAAGAGGAAGAGATGTTCATAGATGAAGATGCTGGTATCGACTTGGTCGATATCCTCACAACCCCCGAAGGTGATACAGTTTGTAGTGCCCTTGTTGGTTTGGTACAGCAGATGCAGATGCAAAACAAAATCCTGATAAAGATGCTTGGAAAGTTAGCTTAAAAAATAGATGCGAGTATTAGTAAATCGAGGCATGGCAACCCACTACATATCCGAAGATGCCGACGAACTTCAATCGAATATGGAGATTATAAAAAATAAAGTCCAGTCCATCAATTCTGATGAACTCCTCAAACTTCTTGAACAACAGGAAAAGGAATGGGATATGGGCATCAAAAATAATACATCGATCCCGTCAGAGTTGGGATACAAACGTTTTTTTAGACCCGAAGAAATCAACCCAGTAACGGGTAAACCATTCCGTGTCGACATGGAACATACTGCTTCTTCTCATCGCCGAGTCATCTCGTTGATGGGTCAGATGTTTCATCGAGCGACCGCCCTGGAAATTTCTGATTACGAACCCAATGACGATGGCCTGAACGTTTCGTTTAGAATCAATAGACTGATCGAACAAGTGGATGACGCGTTCCAAATTGTTTTCAGACATGCGAGAATCTACGAAAGAATTAATAATCCCACGTGTCAACCCTTGAACACGGAATGTGACCCGGTATTATATAGATGTAACACTACCGCACTTGATACATTATCCCCTTATCAACAGTCCCTTATTTCTTTCCTCAACCATACATACACCAACAACATTCGACGGTATAAGGGGTACTGCTGTACCCAAATAATTACACCGGATGGGTATACAACACGTGCGTGGAAACCAAACCGATCAATCGAAACTGAAGTGTTCATGTTTTCCCAAAAGGAAACGAATCGTGCGAACTGGGAAAACTTAACATCCCGTGGTAATACGATTAACGACGTCATTCGTTTCGTATCGAAATGTCACGATATGCAGTTCCCTGAAATCTCCAAAAACCGCCATGTCTGGAGTTTCAAAAATGGTATCTTCATAGGTAAAGACATAGCTAAAGAACGGGTCCCGGCCACTGGTAAGTTCAGATCTAACTTCTATAGTTACGAAAGTAAAGAGTATAAATGTCTCGACCCCACGATCGTAAGCTGTAAATACTTTGATCAGATGTTCGAAAGTTACGATCACCTAGAAGATTGGTGGGATATTCCAACACCATATTTCCAGAGTATCCTGGACTATCAGGGATTTGATAAGGATGTATCTAGATGGATGTATGTAATGGGGGGCAGACTTTGTTTCGATGTAAACGACCTTGATGGTTGGCAGATTGCTATGTACTGTAAGGGTGTGGCGAGAACCGGTAAGTCTACATTATTGACGAACGTATTTCAGAGGTTTTACGAGGCTGAGGATGTCAAAACGTTGAGTTCAAACTCAGAAAAACAGTTTGGTCTTTCCGGTATCTACGATGGTTTCATGTTCATCGCACCCGAGTGTAAGAATAATATGAGTCTCAACCAAGCTGAACTACAATCTATCATCAGTGGTGAAGATGTTAGCGTCGCGATTAAACATGAGAAACCTAAATCGATTAAATGGACTACACCTGGCTGCATGGCCGGTAACGAACTCCCAGATTATAAAGATGCATCCGGATCTATTTTGAGACGTCTGTTGGTCTTCGACTTCCCCAAGCAAGTAAAGGATCATGATGCTGACCCACGCCTCACCAACAAACTCGCCAAGGAGATCCCAGCAATTCTACTCAAATGTGTACGTGCCTATGTCGAGTATGGTCAGAAATATGCCGATCGAGACGCATGGGCGGTTGTTCCCGCGTACTTCAAGAAGATTCAAAAACAAGTCGCGATGGTGACAAGTTCCCTGACAAACTTCCTCGAGAGTAGTGCAGTTGATCGAGACCTCAAATTATTCGTACCCCAGTCAGTGTTTACTCCAGCATACACTTTACATTGTACGCAGACTCTCAATATGGGAAAGCCACGCTTCAATCCAGATGCTTACGCTGGACCCTTCAGTTCATATGGCATCGAAGTACGTGAAGAAGCAGTTACATACAAGGGTCGCTCGTACCGAAAGCAACCAGTGTTTTATGGTGTAGATGTCATTGATGAAAATGAAGAAATATTAACCAATGGATACTAAAAAAAAATATCATCATCTATTACTATGAGCCAGAGGATAAAAGAATTTGTCCGTCAGTCTGGTGTCGAGATTCAACGATCGAACTCGAACTCGGACAATAATTTTGCACGAGAACTCGAAGAGAACATGCTTCGAAAAGAGCGTGAACGTACCGTACTCCCTAGAGATGTACGAGTCCCCCAACTTCTTCAGAAGAATATGGTCAATAACCAGTCCTACGAAGGAGCTTTCAGAGAATTTGAAAACAATGAGTTTGGGGGCTTGACGAACAATAATATTCGTCAATTATTGGCATCGAGTGACATTACGACACTCGAGATGACTAAACTCAATCCTGGTATGTTCAACGCAACAGTAGATTCCGGATTCGGTCAGAAGGATGCCATCATCGATATAAAAAAGATATTGATGAAAACCCCCCTCCCAAAAACAGCTATCGGCGAAGGTCTTTATTTAGACACGACAGAGATCAAAGGTTGGTATGGATCTATGCGTGAAGGGTTTTCCCATACTCGTGAAGCGGGTCCCAAGGGTAATATCAATATCGCGTTTTTTACGGTACAGTTTAAAATGTCACTGTCCAACGACTTTGGTGAAAGTAAGGGAGTGACTGTTAATATCTACAAAAATGGAAAAATTAGGTTTTCAGGTGGTTTCCTTGGTACGAATATCGCCAATCAACCCGAACTCATCCGTCGTTATGTCGTTAATACGTATACGGATCGTCAACCATTTTTCTACAATCCTTTCACCTACAATAATCTGAGTGGTCAGTTTAGGGTAAACGGTGTCTTTAAAAGTCTCGTGTACATCAGTCAACGTGCTAGAATGTATGGTATCACGACTGCTTCGTATGAACCAGAGCTTTCACCATTCTTATACATCTATATGAATGACGCAAAGTTTATAGTCACTACGTCTGGAAACATCCAAATATCGGGAGCGAAAAACCCCGCGGATTTGTTGAAGGCTTATCAGATCGGTAAGACGTTGGTTGAAAATTTAAACAGTGATGGTCAGGTTCAAGTAACTGGTAGATTCGATGAAGGGGTAAAGGCTCGGACCAAGTCTAAACCAAAGGCGAAGGCGAAGGCGAAAGTTACACCCCCGCCTAAAAGAAAGTACACGAAGAGACTCCTCAATGCCAAAACATGTTTACGCATGAAGAAGCCCGAACTCATCAATCTTGCACGTCGTATGGGTGTAGTTAATTTCAGAGTACAGGGAGAAGATGGATTCTTCCGTGTCGCAAAGAAGGATGAAATCTGTGAAAAAATATTGAATAAAACAGGTAACAAATCAAACACTAATTTCCGGGTCGGTAAGAAGATCTGTCGACAAATGAAGAAATCAGAACTCTTAAACACTGCTACAATCATGAAGATTGATGTCAATACGAAAGATACGAGAGATGTTATCTGTAATAAAATTGAAAAGGTTCAAAAAATACTCGAAAATGCCAAAACTAAAGTGAAGGCGACGCCGATACCTAAGACGGTATCGCCTAAGAAGCCTAACATGACCGTTCTTAAAAAGAGGGGTCTGGATGAGAATTCTATTCGTAAAGATATCGTGAAGTTGTACGGAAAACGTTGGTTGGGTCAATACAAGAATGTAATGCCTTCGTTGAACAACGATGTCCGTGAAATGAAAACACGTCTCAATAAGCTATCCAGTGGTAATAGGGCGGGTGTTCCATTCAAAAAGAATGTTGACCAAGCCAAGAAGAAACTCGTCGAAAACTGGAAAAATCAACGTAAACGCGACCTCGAAAAAAAGATGATCATGAAGACGTTGAATGTTAACGGTATACCTCGCAATATGGTTTCAACCTACAAAAATAATGCACTCAACTACATCATGGTACATAAACCGACTGGTGCGAAACTTGTCAAGTACAAGAAGGCGTGGTTAAACAATAAAAAGAATACAAAAAAAGTTAGCCCCAAACCAATCGTCAAGGCTAAGCGTGAACGGATGATTTAACAGGAAACGAATTTGTTTATAGATTTATTGGGTTCAGCTGCCTGCTTGAGATGAGCGGTATGGTAGGAAAAGTCGTAGCCCATGAAAAGATCTTTGATTTGCTGAGACATACTTGTCGCTTCACCAAGTCGGGGGATACCTGTACATACAGACACTCTTTCCAATTCCAAAAGGTAATCTTCCATGATGACGAAACGTTTAAGGTTTTCGTCAGACATGCCCTGTTCCTTCATGAGTTTATACATGGACGCTGATGCTCCATCGGAGAGATGGAAATTCTTAGACCCCGAAACCTGGTCGGACGGTGCGTTGAAGAAGGCGTACATGAGAGCGGCTCCAATGAGGAGAGGTATCATTTATGTATATAGAGATAATGTTTATGACGACCATCCTTCATTAACAAGTGTGGAAATAACGGCACTACTAGAGTAGGCTGAACCACCAGCACCACCAGGTCTCCCAGCACCGCCAGTACCACCTATTTTTCCACTCCCGCCGCTGCCACCAGCTGTTGGAATCTGATAAGGAGGATTAGAATAATCAGAATAAGATGCTCGTTCTACTCCATTATCACCATTACCACCATCCGATGATGTAAGACTCGTACCATCCTGACCATCACCACCAGCATTACCATCCACACCAAAATCACCACCACCACCACCAGCCGCATAACCTAACCTGTTAATGGATTTACCACCATCACCACCATCACCACCATCGGTGCCAGTACCAGGACCATCAAGACCATCAGCACCGATTCGGGACGAATTTCCAGTAGCAAGTCCCGACCCGGTAATTGCGGTGTGATTTCCAGCAGCGTTCACCACCACCGAGCCATTAAAATATGCACCCTTGTGTCCATTGGGACCTGTGTGACCAGTATTCCCATTACTCCCAGTACCACCAGCACCACCATCGGCAGCAGCTCCTATTGTTTTCCTATAGATATGGTAATAAATTTTGGTGGCTGGCTCGCCGGAAACGGTCCCCACGTATGCTCCTCTTATAAACTCGACGTTCGCCACGGCGTCGTAATATACATTACCGAGTCGAAGCCCAAAGTAATCCCACGCACCGACCCCATTCGGAATCGATCTATTCCATTTTAACGCAGTGTATGAAGGACCCGCTTCAAAATCCAGCCAATAACTGTCATTGCTTGTGCCTTTCTGATATTGTAAAGCGACTGGAAGATTATAACCCTTTGCCCCAATACCGCCACCACCACCACCACCACCACCGCCTGTCCCACCACCACCACCTGTTCCACCACCACCACCACCACCAGGATTGAGAGTCCCCTCATTGAAAAGGTATAGTGGTGTATGTAGTGGGTAACCTGTAACCTGTAAACAATGACCACCATTACCACCTTTACCCGTCACGTTGTCTCCAGCATTATAACCGCCACTACCGTTCGTAGCATTGTCGGTAGCCGATATCCCATTACCACCTACCCCACCACTACCACCACTACCACCAGGACCACCAGAACCACCTACCCCACCTGCACCACCCCCTCCATATATAGTTGACTCGTTGTGGATTATGAATATTGCATTCGAGTCGCTACTATTTAGAATAAATGCAGAATCATTGTCGGATACACGATATAATATACCATTTATAACCATTCTGAAAATACGTTTATATGTGTTCGCATTATGGGCTTGTAGATTGTAGCCACTACCAGAAACATTAAATACAAACTCTTTAGCAGCACCACGGAATTTTAACATTTCGATATTTCCAGTAGCTGCTATATCTTTAGCGGTGTTATTAGCCGCGTAAACACCTTCTCTGTATGTATCACTAGTCACGATCGTGCCGTCTCTATAATAGTCACTCAAATTTCCTGATGCGTGTGTCGTACCTGCCTCGTTACCATACATTTCTCTAATTTGTGAGAATTTGATATCCGTAGTACCAGTTGGTAAATAAAAATTATTATTAATATACACGGCCATGATATACTAAAGTAGAATAATAAAATATTTAAAAGAGAACTACGAGTGTATAGTATATGAAGAGTTTAACGGCTACCTTAATAGCACCCTTCATAATTAAAAATTCACGTAAAAGAAAACCGACAAGGTCTTCTCTCCTGGATCACCCACCACCACCTGTTGTTACATCGACGGAGTGGAAGTTCGGACCCTACTCCTGGAAAGTGGTCGTAGAGGCCCTGGATGATAAAGGTGAAATGTACCGATCATTTGTTGGGTACAGTCAAAATATGAATATCACAGACAGGACGGCGTATGCGTGTGATAGATATAAGAAACCTGGTACGACATGTGGTGAACCCATCGTTGCCATGAAAGGTGGTGACTGTGATGAAATTATTTTCATGAAAGAAAAGGATAGTGATCACATTATTCGTCTACTTTTATAGTAATCTCATCCCATGATCGTACACTAATATTCGTCTCTTCACACCATGGGTATACATTTTCACCAACAAAATGAACAGCATTGATTCCATTGTTGATACAATCGGTACAAATTCCGATATTATCATCAATCATCGTATCCAGGGCTAATGAACGGCATATATCAGACTTATCAATTTCAAAGGGTGTGAAACTGTTAGTTAATATGAGATCATCGAAGACATCCGGGAAATACTTTTCGAGCCACAACTCTGTCGTTTCTCGAGATATATTCTGCCGACCCGTCACTACGTAGATTTTATCTGTATGTTGACGAAGTGTTGAAAGTTTTTCATAAGCACCTGGTATAGGCTCTAAATTTTTAAAAGCCTTACTACCATAAAATGCTCGTACCACCTTTTGAGATTCCTTTTCTGAGATTGAAAAAATATCACGATAGAGGTATGGATATTTCTCTTTCCTTGGTAATTGGAGACCACGCCACTTCGCCATAGGAATCAAGAAAGACACGAGTACCTCATCAATGTCAACAGCTATCCGGTTCATTTGTTATAAGTGGGGGTTTATTATTTAAGTATTTCATACAGAGAAGTGATAATGAGAAAAGACCGGCTGAAGTATTTGCGACTATCATGGGTACGACGATGAAATAGATAGAATAGACGAGTCCTAGTATACTGGCGACAAAGTTGATCATGAGAAATGCGTAATTGATTGCGTGTGTATCATTCGTTCTATACACATGTATGATTTGAGGGACGAACATAATTGTGATGAGTATTGAACTGACTAGACCGATATAGTTTATAATTTCATCCATACTATTCTATCACTCGTAATCTCTAATTACGATTTTATCTTCTTTAATAAGGCGTTCCATTGTACGATAATAAAATATACGTTTTAAATAGATGTCCGATTTACCAGTTATCAATCATGGTAGAATGGAACGACTTAGGTTACCAGATGAACCCGCTTTTAGTCTCAATACAGCCTGTATTGTAGTAATATGTTTAGTGATGGTGGGTTTATACAAGAGACACGTTGACATTAGTCAATCGCGTGAACGATCTTATATTTTAGGCATTTAGACGAGGGAAGATAGATATCCTTCTTCATTAATTTTTTAAATTTATTCTCTGGAATTTTAGTTTTTTTCATATAAATATCTTTGATGGCTTTCATTAGTTTGGTACAGGACTTTACTTCATCTCTTAGTTCTTGGTAGTTACCCCAGAACTCACCAGTTGAAATCTGATGGATCAATATTTGGGCATTCGGTCCCATTCGTCTTTCCGACCCACCTAGTAGCATAAATGTAGCCGCACTACAACAACTTCCCTGTGCGATGGTCATGACTTTTACTCTTGATTTTTCAATAACATTCATAGCTGCTATACCAGCGAATAGATCTCCACCTTCGCTCATGATATGTACACGGACAGATGGAACGTACCCGAACATATCAGCAGCCCTTTTGAGTACATCAATCTCGAGCTTCTTGAAGTTTTCTGTAAAGTCGAGAATACTTTCCTGAGTGATCTCACCGTAAAAGAAAATTTCGTTACCGATCGTTTTCACGGTCGTATTAACTTCTTCATTTTCTTCTTTCGATTGCATGTTTGAGACCCTTTTTTATATTTGTGACGTCTCTTTGTTTTAACTTACTTATTGTTGCGAGGTGGTTAATCACGTCAAAATCTTGAGGTGTGATATCATAGTCTAATAGTCTATCAAATCTACCAAGTTCCGCATATCTCTTTAACAGGCACATTTCTTCGATACTCAAACGATTTTTTGATTTACGCCGTATTTCGTTATATTTTTTAAAACGCATTTTATAGTTTCCGAATTTCGTCCATGCACTCCCTGACCTGATTTTCTCGGGGTCGAGTGGTACTCCTAACGACGCCTTTGGAATTCGTATACCCGAATGGATGTAATATGGAAGTAAAGCCCACTGTCCATTATAGATACTCGTATCGATCATATCGGAAATGGAGAGTGCGTCGGTAATACGGGTAATATCCGCACCCTCTGAATCAATGTAGTTTTCCTGAAGTGTGTCACATATATGACCATGTTCAGCGACCGCATCTAACCACGGAAATGGTTCATCTGTGCATAGGATATCTCTGACGTATTCTTTCGATGTTTTGAAGTCGTCGATGTTATCGTAGTTTTCAAGATAATGTAAAAAATTCCGAATACACCCCTTTGATTTTGTCGCTGCATCGAATGCACCGGGGTTTGAATTAATTTTCAACAGTTGTTCTACTGTGAGAGGTTTTATGAATATGGTCTCAAAGTTGGGTAATAGGTATGCCGATATGGACGTGACAATCAGAGATCTCTGATTAATGGTACCATGTTCAACGACATGATCGATGATATTCTTGTATACAGTTGGTTCAGCATCGTAGTCTTCAATCACTATAGGGACATATGTATCACTGAGATAATCGACCATCGTTTTCTTATATACATCTATACATGTTTCAAGATCGACAACCTGTCGAAGGAGGTGTGACTTACCGATACCAGTCGGTCCACAAAGAAATATATTCTTATTCTCTGCGACCAATTGTTTCATCCGTTCATAGGCTCTTACATGCACCGTGTCACCTTCATGATTCTTTTTTTGTGTTGTAATTTTAATGAAGCGATCCATTGATGATCTTACTAATCAGGCGATAGATTTGGTGCTGGAAAATGACGCACTACATAAACGTGTCGTCGAACCTTTAAAAAGGAAAATACTTCCATATGCGACATGTATCCTCATCTTCAACGTCATCTTGTTTATTCTCGTGATTCACCTCGTTCGACGTCTATCGATCCTGCATGACTCCCTTCCTCTGACTGGAAAAATTTACCCACTTTAGAAAATGGGGTATCTTCCGTGATGGCTGCTATTATATGTATAGGTCTAACATCCAAGATTTCGGGTTTAACAAAGTCTGTTTCATCATCCGGGTAATTCGCTTCAAAATCTTTAATGATACGAATTGGTACACAGGGTGATTGTTCAATCAACCTATCGTACTCACCCTTACACTCTTCCACAAATTTCAGACCATCCTTCTTTCTTTCTTCCCTTGGGAGGGCTAACGTCAAGCGAATATTACGAGATAATAGGCCATACGCTAACGCTGCTGTCCTATGATTTTCCATGAGTTCGTTAATTTTCAGGAATTGCATGATTGTTGCTATGAGACCGGCTATGAGGTTCATACCACCAATAACTGCGGGTACACCACCCTGTATACTTTCTGGGAACGAACTTTGTGCGAAATTCGCTGTACCCGTGACGGTTGATAATACAATAACGGGTAGGGTAAAACGCATGGACAGAGTCTTATACATCAAATAGGCTCGATGGTTCATGAACCTGTAACAGGCAGAAGCCTCACCCCATTGACGTAAAATATTTTCATGTTGGTCGTTCCATGCTTTTTTCATCGTCTATTATATATGAACATTATCTTCTTCATTCACCTGATAATTCTAATCGCTGGTGTCGTTGTGCCGGTGTTCGTGAAGGATGTTCGTTGGCTCGAGATGTACTCCCTGTTTATACCGTTCGTATTCTTCCACTGGATCACGAATGATGACACATGTTGTTTAACACAACTCGAAATATATTTTACAGGTCAGGAGAAGGCTGATACTTTCATGTCACGTGTATTAGATCCCGTGTACAACGTATCAGACGACGCCTCTGGACGCCTGATAAAACTATCTGCATTTGCCTTATGGATGCTTGTACAAGTTCGACTTGGACGTATACACTCGATAATGGGACTTAAAAGGTAATCACCTTATATAAATATATGGAGGCAATCAGAAATTCCAGGATTATCAACAAAGAAAACTACGTCAACGAGATTGAAAAGATTCATACTCGAATCGACGAGCTTCATGAAAAGCTCGAAGACGTCGACGAGGATGATGAAGAACACATCAACCAAGTAAAGCTCGACCTATACCCTGAACAGGTTGAACTTCTCGAAGATAAGGCTGAAAAACTGAAGGAACGTTTCGAGAAGGATGAAGAGCGATACGAGAATCTATTAACTGAACTCGAGAGGACTGAGACGACTGAATTCAATATCGAATATCTCAAGTCTCAACCTGATCCTCGCTTTGAACTCGAATCCATTATTCGTTCTATCACTCACATTTTAGTAAACCTAAACGAATCAAATGAATGAACACCCATCTTAAAATTGTAATGTATGATCATACATAACGCATCTGCTATATCGTGCTGACGCTCGTATGGTATATCCTTTATGTATTTAGACGCGATAGCCACACTCCTTTCTTTCCGTTGTTCGTAGTCTAGATGACGCATACCGAAATGTCTATGGACACTATGAGGGGATATTAATACAACCTTATCCATAAATATATAGTGTAAGAGACTTTCAATATTTGTCATACCAGCAGGTGGTTGACGTTCAATAAGTATGACATCAGCCTCTTTAAATAAAAACGCATAGTCTTCTATAAATAAAGAAATGATCACGGCAGTATCGTTGGATTTTCCTTTATACTTATATTCACCCAGGTCAATTTTCTTTATATAATCGATATTGATCTGAGGCCCATCACATGTTGCCATTACTAATCCCATATTCGTATATCCAATATCGACCCCTAATAATTTCATGGCTTAATATAAAGATGAAGATTAACTATAAGCTCATCAACTCACTGGTTCTCCTTTCGATTCCCGTCATCATGATATATGCCATGGTGAAGAACCCAGTCGAAGTCGAAGTCGAAGTTCCCGTCGATCGCTTCGTCCCCGTTCAGATGTCACCCCAAGTACCAGAGTACCGTGGTCCCCCAATTAAGAAGTACAAGCCCGGACGCTTCCAGCAGATCGGTATTCTCACGAATGAAACGGGTGAGACTTTACCCCTGTACGGTCGTGAAGTGCGTAATCGCCGTGATCGGTATCATTATCACACAACCACACAGGGTGATCAAATCTACCCCATCCCCGTAACCATCGATGGTCGTGAATGTACAGAGGATATCGGATGTCCCGAACTTTACGGTGGTGAGAGTGTGTCTGTCTATGGAAAGGATACACCCTTCATTGTGAAGACGTACCGGACGGATAACTATTTCTAATGAGGTCGAATTCTCTCATGATCAGGTCTGATCCAGATTTTGATAGGAATGCCTTGATTTTCAATAAATGTAACACATCATCGTCATTCAAGTATTGTAGAAAACGTCGCTTTGCTTGAATGTCACCCATTTGGTTATTTTCTTTTTGTGACTGTACGTAGGGCCATGTGTGACGACGTAGTTCTTCGAGTTCACCTCGAATATTTACAATTTCCGGTAACACTACTTCTCTTATGAGACGATTCGTTTCTTTTAAATCGTCGGTATACGACATAGATGTATATCGTTTATTTTCTTTATAAATGATATATGGACTATCAGGAACTTAAGAAGCGAGTTAAATCTTCTGGACAACGCATTACGAAAGATGTTAAGGGTAAACGTGTTCGTCTTACGTCACAAGAACTTCGAAAAAAAGTTAGACGTGATATGATGAATCGTGTGAATGACGCCAAACAGACATTAGGTATGTGTAAATCTCTGTTAAACGTGACTAAAAACCGAAGGGTCCCTGCCCCACCTCCACCTCCACCTCCACCTAGAAAGGTTCAGACGAATGTGCGTCAAAAACTCATCGCCGAATTAAAGGCAAATCTTAAACGTCGTGGTATTAGTAAAAACTAACACCAAATCGTTTCGTGATGTACTTCTTCGCCAACGGTAAAGAGGGTTGACTCCAAAGTAACCATCTCGACCAAAACCCTGGAGTCGCAATACCATTGCTACTCCATTTCTCTTTATCACTTCGTGTGACATTTAACATTCGTTTATGAACACTTTGATCACCGACTGGTACATTCCCTCCATGTCGTTGAACATATAAACGCATTCGTGTAGGATCCTTGTGGATCGTGTAATCAGAATAGCCTCGACCACCAAAGTCAACTTCACGACCATCTTGGAGGATCGCCCTGAACTTCTTTTGGGGGTTGGGACTCTTGATGAGTCCGACCTTCATTACTATAATTAGACAAGTTTATTCTGTTTGAGGATGATGTACGCAAGCATGATAACCTGGACAATTTGGAACACGGTAAGACCGAATGGCATCTTGGGGACGACCATGAGGGTCTTGATCTTGTCGACGATCACTTCAGGTCCGACCTGGTATTTTTCGGAACGCCTGTACATTTATATAAAGGAAATAAAATAATTTCATGCACCGTTGCAGGCACTGCAATAGTTTTCAACCAATTTTTTCTCCTTTCCACGCTTAAGTAAGAAAATGTGATCATACATATGAAGAAGAGTCATCGCGACGGCCAAGACAATAGCCGGTCGGTTACCCAAGTTCTTTGTCGTGACAAGAATCAGTATAAGGATCGCAACCATAATAGTCTGGGGAATAGTGATTAACATTTGTAGTAGACTGAGAAATTAAATGAAATATTGTACGGTCACCAGCTACATGTCCAAGGGTCCAGGTGTCGTGAGCGATAACATATGCTGTTCTGAGCGAAGACTTCTTCGCACACTATATACGAGGTGTATGAAAAGTGGTAATAAACCACATCAATTCACTCAATGGCTTCATCGAAAATACGGTCAATTGATTATAACGAGAAAAACCATTTATGGTGACGGGATATCTTTACCGTGTGTACTATGTAGAAAAACACTCGATAAATTTGGAGTTCGATGGTCTGCTCATGATGGCGATAAATGGGTAGATAGTGGTTTGTGTATACCAGTACCTTCTCATTCAACGAATAAACAGAAGAGAGTTTTAGGGTTTAAGTTTTAATTTGAATCGAGGTGTTTTCTACAAACTGCTTTATACATATCACTCCCTCCAATTAATTCCAGTTTTAGATCGGGTACGGTTCGTTTCGTAAATGGTCCCACATTTCCATTACTGCACATCATACAAAGTGCCGACAATTTCGTAACATCACATGCGAGTGGGATACAGTCGATGAGTTCTCCAAACTTTCTCTGGAATGAATCCGCATCGAGACCGGCGAGGATGACACTTTTATTTTCAAGGAGACAATACTCTACAAATTTTTTCAGTCTTGGGAAGAATTGTCCCTCATCGATCGCTACGATGTCCGCAATCTGAAACGCTGGTCGTTCTATGAGACTAAAAAGATCATGCACTTTGTGACAATCAAAGTGTACGTTATCGTGCGTTTTTAGAACTTCATCAGGTGAACGCGTATCCTTTGCTGAATTCACAACGATTATATTCTTATCAGTCACTTTCAGACGCTTAAGTCTTCGTATCAGTTCTGATGTTTTACCTGAAAACATATTTCCCATAATAATTGAGAGACTCATCACTCCTTACATATTATAATATTGTATTTTTTATATGGGTGATTTACACAGAGCAACCTTAAATGGTAAGAATGGGTACTATAACCCTACAACAGGGGAGCTCATATTTGGGAAATGTATTTATTCGAGTATTGGGTCAGCTATAAAATATCTCAAATAGTATATGTGATAAAAATATTATTACAAAATAAGAATGCCTCAACCAAAACCCTTCTTTAATTATATAAGTAAACGTAAAGAACTTGATAAAAAAATAAAAAATAAAATTGATCAGTTAGTTAACCTATCTAGTCTAGCTACCAACCGTAACCGCGAGGCTGCGATTAAAATTCAACGAGCTTGGAAGAGAACAAAGACTCCTGAGCATAAGTTGAAACTCTCACAGTTGGTTGACAAGATGACTAAAAATTATATACAGATGAACAAAGTAAATGAAATATCACGACAGTTGGAAAACGTGAAATTATTCAACCGTAACAACAACGGAAACGCGGTGATGACAAATATAAATCTCAGGAAAAAGTAAGATGCCTCTCAGCGATGCAGCCATCACGAAAAAAGTTGGACAGTTGCGTAAATCTGAGGGTAAAATCTACGCACCCCTCAAATATTTCAGGGGGTTGGAGACTCTCACAGGGGTTGAGACACGTTATAAGAAAATGCTCAAACGGGACTACACCAATTTCCGAACGGACAAG
>Ga0222631_1000261_pt1 | contig 16326 bp, 13 predicted proteins | sample AntAcemetagenom5_FD_179826 | JGI IMG/M metagenome (GOLD analysis project Ga0222631, IMG submission 179826) | Saline water microbial communities from Ace Lake, Antarctica - #5 | ecosystem: Environmental > Aquatic > Non-marine Saline and Alkaline > Saline | place: Antarctica: Ace Lake | collected... | reverse complement strand
TTGGGTTCTCATCTGTTCGTTGGAAAGACCTATACCTATCAGGCGGTGTCTACTTAGGCGGCACAGGTGCTGCTAACAAGCTGGATGACTATGAAAGTGGAACTTTTACTCCTGTAATGGAAAACGTCACAGGATGGTCGGGCTCATCTGGTGTTGCTGGTACATACACAAAAATAGGCAACACAGTTCATGTGTTTATAATTATGGCAAGTAATGTAGCTTTAACAGGAACACCCACAAACACAATCACTGGGCTACCCTTCTCATCAGATTTAACCGAAAAATGCTCTAACGTATCTATTTCCAGAATGTTTGGCATAGGTTTAACGACAACGGATTATATCTGCGGAGTAGGTGGTTCAGAGTTACAATTCGGTTATGTAAACGGGGACAATAACGTAAACAATCTGACACACAGCGGAAGTACGCTCCGGTTTACCATTAGCGCAACTTATACAACAGCGGCATAAACACAACCATACGCCTATCGGACGGTAGGCACAGACAGGAGTAACACCATGGCATTGACACAGAAAGAACTTAAAGAGTTGTTGGATTACAACCCAGAAACAGGTGAGTTTATGTGGAAAGTAGAGCGTAGCGATAAAGTTAAGGCTGGAGATATTGCCGGAGGTTCAAACTTATCTAATGGCTATAAAAGAATCTGCATAAACTACCACAATTATGCACAGCACAGGATTGCTTTCTTATACATGACAGGCAAATTTCCTAATAAACTTGCAGACCATATCAATGGGAAAAGATCAGATAATCGTTGGTGTAATTTGCGCCAAGCAGATGATGCTCAAAACGCCTGCAATAAAGCAATGCAATCAAACAATAAATCTGGTCACATTGGTGTTTGGAAGCCAAAAGGAAGGGATAAATTTGTTGTACAAGTGCGCGGCAAGCATGTCGGCTATTGCGATACACTTGAAGAAGCTAAAGCAGTTTATCAGCGTGAAGCCTCAAAACAATTTGGTAATTTTTTTAGACAGCAGGAGATTGCATAATGTCACTAGTAGAAGTAACAAACACAACAGACAAAGTAGAAATCGTGGGTATTCACAAACATGTGCAGGTGCGCTCTGCAACGTGGGTTGAAAAAGATGGTGCAATGATTGGAAGCAAACAGTATCACCGCACAGTATTCGCGCCGGGCGATTCATCTGATAATTCTGAAGTTCAGGCCATTATTAATACTGTTCACACAGACGCAGTTATTGCTGCATACAACGCATCAATAGAAGCAGGAGAATAATCATGGCAGTAACTTGGACAATCGCAACACTAGAACGCAACTCATCTGATGACGGTGTAGTTGTAGCACATTGGCGCGCAGCAGACGTAGACGGAGAACACTCAGGCAGCTCTTATGGCACTTGTGGCTTTACGCCCGACTCTACTGCTAGCGGCTACACGGCATATGTAGATATTACTGAAGCTCAGGCTATTGAATGGGTCAAAGCATCTATGGGCGACGAGGCTGTTGAAGCTCTTGAGTCTAGCATCGCTGCTCAGATCGTAGAGTCTAAAGCACCAGCAACTACCGCTGGCGTACCTTGGTAATGGAGCTGCTTCTAAAGAGCTTAAAGTCTAAGACTGTACAGTTCAGTATAGCCCTCGCAGTCCTGAGCATCCTTCAGGGCTACGTTGGGTTCTTACCTGTGTCACCAGCAGGTCAGGCGGCGGTAGGTTGTGTCATAGCTTCATGCGTCACTGTGTTGCGGTTCGTAACCACCACGGGTATAGCTGACAAGTAAAGTTAACCAAAAGGTGCTGTAATATGTTAGCAGAAATAGCCGCTTGTAACGCAGCCTTTGCCATTATTAAGACAGCATTAGCTAACGGGAAGGAGTTGTATGATTGTACTGACGCTACTAAGGATTATTTTGAAAACAAAAGCACCGTAGCTAAACGTGTAGCGTCCAAGGGCAAAAGCGACTTGGATGCTTTCATGGCTCTTGAGAAGATTAAAGAGCAAGAAGAATGGCTGAAGGAATATATGATATATGCTGGCAGGGCTGACATGTGGCCTGACTGGCTTAGGTTTCAGTCTGACTGTAAGCAACAAAGAGAAAGAGCTGCTAAGTTAGCTGTGCTTAAAAGACACAATAATGTAAAGCTAATGAAACAATTTTTTATCTTTATTGGTGTAGCCTTTGCAGTAATACCTGTTTTTATCTACGCTTTAATTTACTTACTCAACAAATAGCAAGGGATTGTCATGGTCGAAACAACAAAGGAAGTACTTGACGTAGCCGCAGCTTCTACCGCTGTACTTTCAATGGCTGCTTGGTTACCGCCAGCAGCTTCCATACTTACAATACTTTGGCTTGGTATTAGGATATATGAGTCAGATACTGTACAAAGTATACTAGGGCGTACAAAATGAGCATATTGACTGCAATCCTTGGACCAGTAGCGGGTATAGCTAAGAGCTACCTAAACAACAAAGCTGAAGAAAAGCAAGCCGTACATCAGCGTAAGTTGTCAGTCATAGAGAACGACGCTAACTGGGAAGCTAAGATGGCTGAAGCGTCTAAGGACTCCTGGAAGGATGAGTTCTGGACTATTGTTTTAGCTATCCCTATCTTCATGATTGGCTACGCTATTGCTGCTAATGATGTTACAATCATAGCTAGAGTAGCTACAGCTTTTGAAGCACTAGAAAAATTACCTGAGTGGTATCAATACCTGCTGTTTATAGCTATATCATCTAGCTTCGGTATACGCGGAGTTAATAAAATAATGCAGATGAGGAAGTAAGAATGGGTCGTGGCAGAGGAAGACAAGAAGCAAGGCGACTTGCTGAAGAAGAAGCATTACGTAGACTAGCTGCTGGGACGGCTGTGCTGCCTCCTGTAACAGTTCTTCCTTTAGAAGCTCCAAGCACCGTAGCTAACCCTGTTAACTGGAAAAGCGCGGCTATTAACAAAGATGATAGTTATTTCTCTAGTCAATACGGTGTATATGGTTTAGACGCTCCTGATCCCGATAAAGAAAGCGAAACAGGTTCTATTGAGGCTGCTTTGTCTCGTTTAGCTAACGCGCCTCAAAGAGAAGCTAACTCTGCAATTTACAGCACGTTTACTGACGAAGAAAGAGTTCTCTCTACGCAAACTAATCTTCTTAAAAAATACGGTATTACTTCTGCAAACATTGGTAATAAAGTTTTAACTGACGATCAGATGTTTGAGTTAACTTCTAAGTTAGACAATGAAATTACAGACTGGCAGACAACTAACCTAAGCACTCTAGCGTCAGAAGATCCAGAAGCTTTTGCAGCAGAATACGGCAAGCTGTACGAAACATCACAGATAAAGTTTTTAAGCTCCTTGTATGAGTCAGGCGCTTTAGATAAAGACGAATACTTAAACGCTTCTGCTCAGACTTTAATGGCAGGCGATAAATATAATACAGATGTTTATATAATAGACAAAGGTAAATTGTACGCAGCTCCTTCTAACTCTGCAGGCAACCCTAATTTTTACAGTGAAGTTGTTTTGTTCCCTGACCAAGCATCAGGCCAAAATCAATACAACACTTTTAACTATAAAATAGGAAGTCAGTCACCTACCTCTGATTTTGATGCGAGCGGTGTAACTAAGTTCTTAAATAGCGCTCCTATTAAGATGGCTGCTTCAATGTTGGGGTTACCTGGCGTTGCTGTTTTAACAGGCTTGAAAGCAGCTAACGGAGAGACTCTACACGCAGAAGACTGGGCTACTTTAGCTATAGCAGGTCTGGGAGAGGTGGCGCAGGCTAAAGGTTTTGATGCAGCAGAAGCAGGTTCTAAAGCAAACGTAGCTGGTAACGCCGCTGTTGACTCTGCTATTGCGGAGTATAACGCATACGCTTCTGGGATGCCGGCTGGCACATTTATACCGCCGAATTACACTGCTGTATACGACGCAGCCTATAATTCTTCAATTGCAGCAAGTGGTGTTACAACTACTTTTATGGGAATTGATCTTGCTAAATTTGCAGAAAACGCTGATTTAAGCACTTCTGTAAGCCAGGATGTCTTAGACGCTGTCTCTGCTTTAGAAGATGCCGCTAAAGGTCAAGGAGACGGTGTTGTTTATAACTTTCTTGAGGATACAACAAACTCTTTAGGCGAAGACTTTAATGCTTCAAATATTGACCTTATAATAAGTGCTTTTGATACTGTTGTCAATGACAGGGTTGAAAGAGAAGCTAAAGCTGCTGAAGTTGCTAGGGTTGCTCAAGAAGCTAGAGTAGCAGAGGAAGCAAGAGTTGCTGAAGAAGCTAGAGTTGCTGAAGAAGCTAGAGTTGCTGCAGAAGCTAAAGCTGCAGAAGAAGCTAGAGTAGCAGAGGAAGCAAGAGTTGCTGAAGAAGCTAGAGTTGCTGCAGAAGCTAGAGCTGCAGAAGAAGCTAGAGTTATTAGGGACGCTGAAATAGCAGAAGAAGTTAGGGTTGCAGAAGTAGCGAGATTAGCTGAAGAAGCCGCTAAAGTTGAAAGAGAAGCCGCAGAAGAAGCTGCTAAATTAGCTGAAGAGGCTGCAAAAAAGGCTGAGGAAGAAGCTATAGCTAACGCTGAAGCAGAGAAACAAGCAGCCCTGGATCTAAAAGCTGCTGCAGAAGCTAAGGCAGCTCAAGAAGCCGCCGACAGAGCTGAAGCTGCTAGAGTAGAAGAAGCCAGGCTTGCCGAAGAAACAAGAGTTGCTGCAGAAGCTAAAGCTGCAGAAGAAGCTAGAGTAGCAGAGGAAGCAAGAGTTGCTGAAGAAGCTAGAGTTGCTGCTGAAGCTCAAGCTGCAGAGGAAGCTAGGGCTGCTCAAGAGAAAGCTGAAGAAGCTGCTAGAGTTGCTGCTGAAATAGCTAAAGCTGCTGAAGAAGAAGCCGCAGCAAACGCTGAAGCAGAGAGACAAGCTGTGTTAGATCTACAAGCAGAGGCAGACGCTAAGGCTGCTAGAGAAGCAGAAGCTAGAGCTGAAGCTGCCAGAGTAGAGGCTGCTAGAGTTGCTGAAGAAGCTAAAGCGGCTGCTGAGGCTAAAGCGGCTGCAGAAGCTAAGGCAGCCAAAGAAGCAGAGGAAAGAGCTACAGCCAAAGCTGCTGAAGAAGCGAGAGTTGCTGAAGAAGCTAGAGCTGCAAAAGAAGCTAAAGACGCCGCAGACGCTAAAGCTGCTGAAGAAGCTGCTAAGACAGCCGCTGAGGTTAAAGCTGCTGAGGAAGCTCAAGCCGCTGCTGACGCTAAAGCCGAAGAAGATAGAATAGCTGAGGAAGACAGAGTAGCAGAAGAAACTAGGCTTGCTAGAGTTGCTAAAGCTGCTGCAGACGCTCAAGATGCTGCTGATGCTGTAGCTAAAGAAGAAGCTAGAGTAGCTAAGGAAGAAGCAGAAGAAGCTTCTAGAAGAGCTGCTGAGATTTCTAAAGCTGCTGAAGAAGAAGCTAAAGCAAACGCTGAAAAAGAGAAACAAGCAGCCCTAGACTTACAAGCTGAAGCAGACGCTAAGGCTGCTAGAGAAGCTGAAGCTAGAGCTGAAGCTGCTAGAGTTGAAGAGGTAAGAGTTGCTAAAGCTGCTGTTGATGCTGCTGAAGCTGCCAGAGTTGCAGAGGAAGCTAGAGTTGCACAGGCTGCTGCAGATGCTCAAGCCGTTACTGACGCTAGAGTTGCAGAAGAAGCTAGAGTTGCTGAAGAAGCTAGAGTTGCTGAAGAAGCTAGAGTTGCTCAAGAACTAGCTGACGCTCAAGTTGCTGAAGAAGCTAGAGTTGCTGAAGAAGCTAGAGTTGCTGAAGAAGCTAGAGTTGCTGAAGAAGCTAGAGTTGCTGAAGAAGAAGCTGCCGCTGCCGAAGTAACCATAACTGATCCAGCAACAGGCGAGGAGATAATAGCCACTCAGCCTGATCAAGTTGAAACAGAGCAGCCTCTGCCTGACTTCGAGCTTGATGAAGAACCTATTGTCTTTGAACCACCTACGGACACTTCTGGAGGAGCAGCAGAAGGAGGAGCAAGTGCTGGAGGCGGGGCAGGTGCTGGTGGAGATGCAGGCGACAGTGCGCCAGTCTCTGATGACATAGTGTTAAGACAGGTGTACGAGGCCGTGTTAGCAGACGAGATTCCTATTGACGAGTACATTAGGATGGGAGGCAGGTTTGTCGATGAGCTACGAGCAGGAGTATCTTTAGAAGACGCTCAAGGTCCGTATGAAGAACCTATTATAGATGACACCCCTATTGAGCTTGACAAGACTGGCGAGCCTCTAACTGAAGAAGGTCCGTTGTTCCCTAGCGACTTCTACGAAGATCCTACAGATTCTTCTGTAGGTTCTACAATTGACTCAGATCCTGTAACAGTTCCAACAACAGGAACAGTAGACGAAGGTGTAGGCACAGGCGGTGTTGGTATGGATGGCTTAGACGGCCTTGATGGCACAGATGGTCTTGACGGTTTAGACGGTTTAGACGGCCTCGATGGCTTAGACGGCCTTGACGGAGCTGCTGGAGACCAAGGAGACCAAGGAGACCAAGGAGACCAAGGAGACCAAGGAGACCAAGGAGACCAAGGAGACCAAGGAGACCAAGGAGACCAAGGAGACCAAGGAGACACTGGCGAACAGGGGCTACAGGGCGAGAAAGGGGAACAAGGCATGATGTCACCTACTAGAACTACTGATATGGTGTTTGCAGACCTGTTTAAATCTAAAATAGACATTGGCAGTAACCAGGTAGTTTCTCCTTATGTACAGTTACAACAACGAGGCTTGCAAGCTCCTGCTCAGCAAGGAATGCTAACAAACTCTAACAATTTTAGAAGGCGATAATAATGACATACCTACAATTAGTAAACAGTGTTCTACGGAGACTCAGAGAAGAAGAAGTAAGCACTGTAGGACAGACCAGCTATTCTAAGCTTGTTGGAGAGTTTATTAATGATGCTAAGCGAACTGTAGAAGATACCTGGGACTGGTCAGCTTTACGAAGCACGTTAACTGTTACCACCACTCCTGATGTTTTTAACTACAACCTTACAGGCTCTCAAGACCGCATTAAAGTTCTTGACGTTGTTAATGACACTTCTGACTGGTTCATGGAGTATCGTGCAGCACACTGGATGACAGCAGCTTACTTGATTGAGACTCCGCCTCTAGGCGCTCCTCAGTTCTATAGCTGGAATGGTATAGACACTAACGGCGACAGCGCTGTTGATGTCTACCCTGCTCCTAACGGCGTGTACAACCTATACTTTAACGTGGTGCTGAGAACAGCAGATTTAGCAGAAGACACTGACAGGATGTTTATACCTTCTTCTCCTGTTATACAGCTGGCTACTGCACTAGGCGCTAGAGAGCGTGGAGAGACAGGCGGTACTTCTGCTTCTGAGTTGTTCTCACTGGCTGGTAGAACATTGTCAGACGCTGTAGCACTCGACGCTGCTAAACACCCTGAAGAGACTATTTGGACGACTGTATAATGGCTGAGCAACTACAGAATATTACAATTGCAGCTCCAGGCTTCTTGGGTATAAACACTCAAGACTCGCCTATTGGACTAGATCCTGCATATGCTTCTATTGCTGACAACTGTGTTATTGATCAGTTAGGTCGCGTAGGTGCTCGTCAGGGCTACACAAAGATCACTACTAACGGTGGAGATGTCTTAGGCACTAGCAGAGGTATTGAGAGCGTATTTGAGTTTATCAGTGTAACTAACATAACTACTGTGTTCTCTGCAGGCAACAACAAGATCTTTACAGGCTCAACTACTTTAACAGAAGTGACACTGCCTGCTGGTTATACGATCAGCGACAACAACTGGAAGATTGTATCTTTTAACAACGATGTTTACTTCTTCCAAAAAGGTCACGCACCTTTAGAGAGTGTTGGAGGGTCAACAACGCTTACGCTTTTAACAACTTCCGGTGGTAATCAACCTCCACAAGGTAACGATGTACTTGCTGCTTATGGACGCCTGTGGTCGTGTGACGTTGTTAACAACAAGTACACAGTGTATTGGAGTTCGTTGCTTGCTGGCGATGATTGGCATGGTGGGTCTTCAGGTAGTATTAACTTAACTACAGTGTGGCCTAACGGGTACGATGAAGTGGTAGCTCTTGCTGAACACAACAACTTCTTGCTAGTGTTCGGTAAAAGAAATGTATTAATCTTTACAGGTGCTCAGAGTCCTTCTTCAGACTTAACCTTACACGACACAGTTGAAGGTACAGGTTGTATAGCAAGAGATTCTATACAAAGTACAGGAACGGACTTGCTTTTTCTTTCTAATCGTGGTATAATGTCCCTAGGAAGGATAGTCCAGGAGAAGTCTCTACCTCTACGTGACGTAAGCATGAATGTCCGTAGTGACCTGCTGGCTGCTGTAGAAGAAGAAGCACACGCTAATGGTCATAGAGAAGAGATTAAATCTATCTATAGCCCTGTCCATGCTTTCTACTTGCTGACGTTACCGTCCAGTAATATTGTTTATTGCTTTGATGTACGTCAGCCTTTAGAGAATGGATCGTTTCGTGTCACTACCTGGACAGCGTTAGAGCCTGTTGCGTTTACTGTGTTTGCTGATGACTCTTTGTACATGGGACGCAATGAAGGCATCATACGCTACGGTAGCTATCTTGACGACACGGCTAAATATCAGCTTCGTTACTTTAGTAACCCTAACGATTTCCAGAGTCCAGCTAACTTGAAGTTCTTGAAGAAGTTTAACTTGACTATTATTGGAGGTCAAAGCACAGAGACTGTCTTAAACTGGGGTTATGATTACACAGAAAGCTACACAAAGCAAGCATTTATTTTTGGCAGCGGTGTACCTGCTGAGTACGGTATAGCAGAGTATAACACTACTGGCGAATACACAGGATCTGTTGTGGTTAACACACCTAAAGTAAACGCTTCAGGAAACGGTAATGTGCTGACAATAGGCATTGAAGCTCAAATTAACAACTCACCTTTTTCAATACAGAAAATTGACATACACGCTCTAGTAGGGAGAATGCTCTAATGTCCGATTATACGAAAACCACTAACTTCGCAACTAAGGACTCTTTAGCTTCTGGCAACCCTGCTAAGATTGTGAAGGGTACTGAAATTAACACTGAGTTTAACAACATACAGACCGCTGTTAACTCTAAAGCTAACTCAGCTAGTCCTACAATAACAGGAACAATGACTGCCGCTACTGTCAACGTAACTGGCACATTGACTGCTGACACAATTACTGGAGGATCCTACTAATGTCTTTATTTACAGGTAATAATATTTCAGACATGCTTGGAGCTGGTGGTGCTTATTACCTAGGCAATCAAGCTTCTGATATTGCTAGAGAAGGTGGCGATGTAGCGAGAAACTTAGCAAATGAAGCAGCTACTACTTCAAGAGCAGAGTCAGCTTTTCAGCCATACACTGTAACAAGCAACTTGGCTAACATAGGTACAACTGCTCAAGGTGGTTACAACCTCAACCTTTCACCTCAACAGCAACAGCTTCAAAACCAGCTTCTAGGGCAATCTCAGCAGTTGTTTGGACAGGTGGGTCAAGACCCCGCAGCTCGCGCACAAGGCATCTACGAGCAGATTAGGGCTACTCAGCAGCCTGGTGAAGAGAGAGACCGCTTAAAGATGCAAGAGAACTTGTTTGCAGGTGGTCGTGGTGGTATACAGACTGCACAGTATGGTGGTTCTCCAGAGCAGTTTGCTTATGAGCAGGCTAGAGCAGAGTCACAGAACACTGCTGCATTAGGCGCACGAGAGCGTGTGTTAGCAGAAGAAGCTCAAGCGTTGACCTCAGCTCAAGGTTTGATGGCTTCTGGTTACAACCCACAACAGCAAGCTCTATCGCTTCTGGAAGGTAGTCAAATACCTGCTGGTTATGCTTCTGCTGGTCAACGCACAGGCGCTGAGCTAAGCAGTCAGTTACGTGGTAGAGGAATTGAGTCTTACGTACAAGGACAGGACTTAGGTAACAGAATTGATCTACAGACTCAAGACGCTATCTTAGGTCTATTGACGGGTCAGCAGATGTCTCCGCTGCAGCAAGCGCAGATAGCTGAGATCTATGCAGGTATGGGTCAAGAAGCGCCAGGTGGCGGTGGTCTTATTGGTAAAGGTTTTGATTGGTTATTTGGAGGCAACGGCAACAGCGAGTATGGCAACATTGGCGATCCTTTTGCTGATAATTTTGGAGGTACGCAATAATGGCTAACATAGATTACGCAGGTTTATTGACAGGCATAAGCGGTCAGAACCAACGACCAAGTCCGTTTACTTCTCCTTCAAGAGATCAACAGCTTCTAGGCTTTGCAGCTAAACAGAACGAAGCATTGACTGGCCGCCTTGGTGGCATGTTTGGACTACAGCAGCAAGACCCTGTAGAGCTTGCTAAGACAAAGCTAGTGGGGCTAGATCCTACAAACCCAGCAGATCAAGCACAGTTTATACAGCTGTTGAATATTGTTGATCCTGCGAAGGCTGCTCAGTTTAAACAGCAGTTGGATTCTAAAGCTACTTCGTTGACTAAGAGTACAAATGATGCTACTACAGTGGCTGACGCATTGCCGGCACAGTACGCATCGTTAGCAAAAGCTGTTCGTAATAAAGTACCTGGCGCTCTTCAAAGAGCAGTTGAAATACTAGGAGCTGCTCCAACAAAACCAGAAGAAGACCCCGCTTTAGTTAAAGAGTATAGGTTTGCGAAAACACCTAAAGGAGGAAGTTTTGAAGGCACGTTACAAGACTGGGCAGAGCTTAAAAAAGCTAGAGGAACAGTTATAAAAACTACTCAAACTCCTGCAGAAAAAATGACAGAGAATAATTTAGAGCGTCAAGCAAAATATGTTGATATAACTGCACCTGTAGCTGCAACGGCTGTCACGGATAAGCAAGCAGCAAACGCTATACTGAATGAAGTAGAAAAAGGTTTTGACACAGGCATGGTTGCTAATTTTGTAGCTAACCAATCTAAAAATTTACAAGGTATTTTTCAACTAGCGGGCGTAGCTTATCCGGAATCTTTTTCTGAGAAAATTAAAGATCAAGCTGTTCTAAAGATTTTACAGAACGAAGCTATTATACCAATGATGGATGCGCAAGGTAAAGGATTTACAGATAAAGATTTAGAATATCAGCAGGACGTGCTACCTGGTTACACCCAGCCTTGGCAGTATAACGAAGCAGCGGCAACAATTAAGTTACATAAAGCTGTAAATCAGATTGAAGAAAACACTTTTGCTAATCAACGTGCTAACTTATCTGAAGTGACTCCATTAGACCATACTACTTTATGGGATGATTATTTAACTAAAATCCCTAGAAGTAAAATAGCAGCAGCTAAAAGAAACGGTATTGATTACAAAAGAATGGAAGTCATACAGGACAGTGCTAATCTTTCACAATACTGGGTAAAAGATAAGCCTAGAGGTTTTACCTTGTCGATCAAAGGCGAGAATAAAGATGTAACTTGGGCTGATATTAAAGACACTGCCGCAGCTAATGACATGAACATTAGAGAATTTTTAGCAGCTTATGAAAACCAAGGTTTAATTGTAAAAGGCGTTTACTAATGGCAATATTCGACACTTCTAACGTAATCTTTGAGTCAGGAGCTTCTAGCAATGGGGTTGTTTTTGATACAGGTATTGAGTTCCCTAACGAAGTCATTGCAAGACTAGCTGGCGAAAAAAGAATAGAAGAGCTGCAAGGAGGAGCAACACCGCCTACATCTTTTCCAGAAGTTCCTGTTCTTTCTGATCAAGGCACTAATGTTACTCCACGCCCAGAGGAAAGTTTACTACAACAAGCAGGAGAAGAGCTACGCTATCGTACAGCGCCTGTTGTAAATCCTGTAATGGAAGTGGTAGACGCTATGGTAACGCCTATTTATAGTTTTGGCTATGACATGGCTGTGCGGGTTCCTACTTACTTAGCTACTATGGGAACTAGAAACTTAGAAAACCTAGCGGAATCTTCTAACGTAAACATAGACATGGAGTGGGAAGGCGGCTACGACATAGGAGTTCCTGATTTATTCAGAAACAAGAGTTTTGTTAATGATGCTGAAACTGAACAATTCTTAGACAAAGGCGGTTTTTACGCTTCTCTTGGTCTTGGTATTACCAGTGCTGCTCGTGCTTCAATAAACATGTTAGGCGCTGGCTTTGTCAACTACGGGAAAAGAGGAGTCGCGCTAAACCCTAAAACTGGTCAGCCTTTTGTAGGAGTAGAAGGAGCGCGGACAGGTATCACAAGGTCTCTAGCAGAGTCTTCGCTACCTACTGAAGCTAAAGTAGCGTTAGCTATGGCTGTGGCGGGAGAAGTAGCTTCTGCTGCTACTGGCTCAGACAGTGCTCTTATAGCTTTGCCTGCTGAAATTGCTGGTGGTTTTGCAGCAGCGCGTAAACCAGCTACTTATTTAGAAGCTGCTACTGGCATTATTAAGTACGCAGACACAGGTGTTGAGGTAGTAGGTAAGAAAATAATAGACGCTTTTGATGCTAAGTTTGGGGAAGACGCAGTAACTTTAGCTAGTCAACGAATTAGAGGAGAGAGTGTCAGCCCTTTAGAAGCTAAACTAGCTTTAGAAACTGCTGACGATGCTTCTATTTTATCTGTAGCTCAACAAACAAATGACTCAGGTATCCTCACTTTAGAAAGAGCGTTAGCTGCTGAGGACAGTGTTTTTGCAGGTTTTGTAGACGACCAAGTTGATCAAGCTCAGTACTCGTTAGCGAGAGAATTAGAAACTCTAATGAATCCAGAAAGCAGTTCTTTAGATTGGACAGCACTAAAAGACTTCTTGCCTAAGATACAAAACGACTTGATAGCTCAAGTAGACGACAGAGTTATGATTGAGACAGAGAAGCTTACTAAGCTTTTAAAAGTTTACGATGGCGATGTCACTAAAATGTCCAAAGAGTTTGAGGAATCTTTTAATAAAATATACGCAGATGTTAAACAACAAGAAAACAACCTCTGGCAGCCTATAAACGACTCTGTAAAGATACCGACTAAACCTTTAGTAGACGCTGTTGAAACAATTGTCGCTAACTCCAGCTCACAAGCAGTGCTTCCTGCCGAGGAGTTTGCTAACATTCTAGGAAAAGGTGTTGCACGTACAGGTAAAGGCTGGAAGACGTTTGAAGTTACTCCTGATAACAAGAAGCGGTTAGCTGAAGCAGGCGTAAAAGTTAAATGGCCTGACGCACCTCTACAAACTGTAGAAGCTCCTCTAGTCCTTAGAGATTTAAGAAGCAAGCTCAACTCCATGGCTAGAAGCGCAAACGCAGCGACAGACCCTACTTTTCAATATAACCAGAAAGCTCTAGGGGAAGCTCAGCAAGCTGCTTTAGACAATATAACACTAGGTGTTGAAAGTGTTAATCCACAGCTTCGTGAGTACTATTTAGCGGCTACTGCTTTCTCTAAAAAAATACACGACACTTTCACTAGAGGAACTTTTGTACCCAAAGCTAAGAAGGCGGTTAAAGAGAAGAAGCTAGAGACAATGGTAGGCGGTCAAACAGCCAAGCAAACTGACATGGATATTGTTGCTAGGGAGATGGAAGAAGTCTTTAATTTAGCAACGTCTGGCAGCAGCGCCGCCCAGTCTAACGCTTTAAAACAGGCTGAAGGCTTTCTTCTTGCTAAGTTCCAGGCTCAGGTAAACCCTAATAAACTAGAAGATTTCAAGGCGTTTGAAACTTCCCACTCGTCTTGGATAGAAAGATTCCCAGCAGTAGGTGAAGCTATTAAAGCAGCAAAGAAAAAGGCGAGGTCTCAAGGGAAAGTAGTACAGAACGCTGAAACAGCAGCGGAAGTGGCGCGTTTGGACGACTTCTACGGAGTGGCTAACATGACGCCAGAGCAGGTTATGGATGTTATTCTTAAATCTTCAAGCCCTACACAAACTTCTGCCAGGTTCCGCAAGCTTTTAAGCACTAACAAAGAAGCTCTTGCTGTATTTAAAGAACAGGTTGCTAATCGTGTGGTTGCGCAATCAATGAAAATTGTTGATTCGCAAGTAGCAGGTAAAGGCAACGTAGAGCTTATTGATCCTGTTAGTTTTTCAAAAATTCTAAAAGATTTTAAGCCGTTGACTGCCGTGTTTAACACTGCTGAACAGAAAGGTTTAGAGCTGTTGCTTAGAGATGTAAGCAGTATAAGTAAATCTCTATCTGCTAAAAGAGGATATACAAAAGTTGCACCCCCTAAAACAAGTGCTGGTCTAATACTAGCGGCTAAGTTAGCTGCTTTGAAAGGCGTTAACTTACTAGCCGGTTCTTCTTCTATTGTGTTGGCGGGCACAGCTTCTAACGCCGCAACTAAAGCAATACAAAACTTAGGAGTAGAAGCGTCTAGTAAAGTTCTAAAAGAAGCTTATAAGAACCCAGAGCTTATGAAAGTTCTCCTTAGTAAGGATATCACAAGGAACCAGCTACAACTTTTGCAGTCAGGTAGGTTTAAAACAGGACGTATTATTTATAACGCTTTAACAGAGAAGGCAACTCAGCAGTAATAAAAAAGCCCTATAGAATCTCTCTATAGGGCTTTTACACTTTTATGTACCAATAAATGCTAATTCACTACACTTTTTACACTATTTCACATGCTCCACCAGTACACGCTAACTCTTGTGACCCTGTGGTGTTGTCTTCTTTCTCGAAGTTACCCAGGTCAATCCACTCAACACCTTGTGGCATAGCTGCTAATAGCTCTTCATACTTCTCAGCAGTGATGTCTTCATACGGAGCTTGCTGATACAGATGATCACTAAACGGCAACAAGCTGATACCGCTACAGATGTCAAAGTTATCCCAGATCCATTGTGCTACCTGCAGGAACTCATCATCGGTGTAGTATACAGTGATGCTTGGCTTATGTTCACACCAGTGGTTCTGATATGCTTTCCAAAGCTGTAGCTGTTCCATAGCTCCTACCTGGCTCACTGTAACGCTTGTCTCTGGGGCTTTAACAGGGAAGCTAAAGACAGAGGAAGCAGGACTCATTACATCTTGTTCAACAGGGAATCCAGCTTCGGCCATGAAGATAGCAAGTGGGTCTTTCTTGTCTGAGCGTACACGGCGGATGTAATGCTTAGAGAAGCGAGGGTGAATGCCACTAGCGCTATCAACAAGCTGAGACACAGTACCAGACGGCTTAACAGCAGTGACAGCAGTAGACTGATTAATACCAAGCTTCTCAGCCCACACCTTATTTGTTTCAACAGCCACATCTCTAACTTCCTCTAACCAACGCGCTAAGTCAGGTGAGTCTCCTTTACTCAACAAGTAGTGATCCATAATACCTGTCATGCTTACACCCAAGAGCGCCTCTTCTTCTGTGTTCTTCTTCCAACAAGCTCGTAAGTATCTGAAGTCTGTCAGTGTAGCCTGCAGTGTGCCTATGATCGCTGCTACCTCAGCCTTAGCCTTGAGTGTCTTGAGTGTGTCATCTGCCCGTACAACGATCTCTGATAGGTTACAGAACTGGTTGCTGCGTAAAATTATTTCACTGCAAGGATTCGTCCCGAAGTCATGCTTAGCGTCACGTCGTCCGTTACGTGCTGCAATCTTCTGAGCTGCAACGCGACTAAAGATACCACGCTCGCCTGCTTTAGACTCATACATGTTAGCCATCTCTGCCAGGAACGACTCAAAGTCTGGCTTCTCAGTGTAGGCTACAGAGTTGTTAGCGAGTCTGCGCTGACCTTCTAATTCCCACCAGTTACCGTTCTTAGCTTTAGCCATACGAGGATCTGACAGGTTAGACAGGCTGATAAGAGCTGATCTACGTACACCGCCTACAACAACAATGTCTGCAATCTTACAGCAGATGTCATGGCACTCAATGCTTGTTAGCTTACGACCAGCAGCTTTCTGGAACACAGCCATACAGAACTTAAACAGATCTTCCAAAGGCTCTGGCCCTGAAGCTCTACCGCCAAAGGTTTTAAGACGTTCGCCAGCACCGCGTACCTTGTGTACGTCATACTTAGGTATCTTGCCAGCGTATAACATAGCAATTAGCTCACGGAACGCAGAAGCCCAACCAATCTTGCTGTCAGCTACAACAATAACGCTGTCTGTCTCGTGGAAAGTCTCAGCCACTACTGGTAGCTTGGTGATGAAGTTACGCTCTACGCTGAAGCCTACGCCTGTGCCGCACATCAACACGTACATTAGCTCGTCAAAGCTACGTGGTGAGTCAATGTGTAAGTAGCTACAGTTGAAACCAGCTACGTTGTCTTTCTTTAGTGCTTCGCCTGCTGTCATCATGCAACGCATTGAAGGCATAACTTCTAGGTTGTGGATGGCGTTGAACAACTGTAAGGCCACCTTTTCATTTATTTGGCCCCG
>Ga0222631_1000256_pt1 | contig 16473 bp, 21 predicted proteins | sample AntAcemetagenom5_FD_179826 | JGI IMG/M metagenome (GOLD analysis project Ga0222631, IMG submission 179826) | Saline water microbial communities from Ace Lake, Antarctica - #5 | ecosystem: Environmental > Aquatic > Non-marine Saline and Alkaline > Saline | place: Antarctica: Ace Lake | collected... | reverse complement strand
GTTTTCTAGCGTGATAGCCCGACCGCCTATACGATCTTGGTACGCATCAAGCTGGTTCTTTGCCGACGTTGCATCAACTGAGGCACGAGCCTTTATGGCGTTATCCGCAATCCGGTCAACCGTGGCCTTAGGGTCAAACGACTCACCCCTTCTAATTGCCTCGTTCTGCGCGGTCATAAACTCGTTTTCGTACTGAGCCATCTTGCGGGCATAGTCAGACTTAGGGTCAATAGTAAACAAACCCTCAGGCACATTGGCAGCTTGCTTGATCTTGCGCTTAATGTAAGTGCCGTCTACAGACGAATACAAGCCTCTAAACTTATTAAAAATCTGTCCAAGACCCGTGCCGCTTACGCCGTACTTGTCTGCCGCCTTGTGCAAATCCCCTTCGGTGGTAATCTGACCGTTGCGGACTAACCCCTCAACAATGATCTCTCCCTCAACAGATGAGTCAAAAGACATTAACGACTTGGCCTCTGCCAAAGTTAGGGAAGGGTGGTTAAACATCTCTGTAAACAGCTCTTGCTTCATCGCTGGGTCATCTGTCATAGCGTACTGCACATACAAATCCGTAAATTCCCGCTTGCTACTTACCGCGCCTTCCTCTGCACGACGCTTTTGCAAGGCATAATTCTGGCCGTCAGCAGTCATGTACGCGGCTACCACTCTTGCTTGGTCCTGTGGCAACAGCGCTTGATAAGCGTTGCTGGCACTACCCGCATCACCACGCGACAACCGCAAGACAGCGTTCGGGTCATTGGCAAACCTAGCATCGGTAGTCAGATACCGGGAAATGGCATTAACTTTTGCCGTGTTAATGTCATCATCAATGTTGGCCAAGTACTGCGTTGCCCCAGTAACACCAATCATCGCTTGCGTGTTGTTAAGGAATTTTTGTTTAAGTGCATCAATGTAGACGTCGGCAGGAATCTCTTGTCCGGTTTCTTGGTCAAGCGGCATCTTTGTCGTGGCGGCCAAGGCAATCTCTTGCTGTAGATCTGAGTACATGCGTTGCACTTTCACCGTGTTCGCAATGGTGCGGCGCTGAGAATCTAACTCACCGACCTTTTCCAATACCCTGTTGCCGGTAGCCGCAGCTGACGCACGGAACTTAAAAGACGCATCAGGGTCAATGCCCGCCAAAGACTCAGCGTAGCCATTGGTGATTGCAGTAATCCTGCCATACACTTGGTCCGCGTCCATCTCGCCCATGTTGGCTTTTTCTAGCAGCCCCAGCATCTCTTGAGTGGCTTCAGCCTCAGCGTGACCCGACACCTCAATAGCTCTGGCCTTTCGCACAGCGGCGTTAAACACATTTAGTGGCGAGCCTAGGTTGACATCGCTCATGTCGCCTCTAGACATAGCCTGCATTTGCTCAACGGTCAACGGGTTCTCTGCGGCAAATTGCGCACCCGCCCGCTGGCTAGAACTTTCAGCAAGGCCAAACACTGCTTGCGTCATTCTGCCAATTACGTCGCTTACTGCGCCCTGATAGCGTGCTTGCTCGCGGCTAGCGGAACTAACATCGCGCTGGCCAAAGCGAACCTCTGGCAACACAGCGTTAGGTGGAGCCTGTACTTGGACGCCTCGGCTGGTAATCTGCGGTAATCTTGTTGCCATTTTTGTTCCTATTGCCCTTATCCGAACAACGGTTATGAGTTCATAAACGCGCTTGCTTAAGCGTCCGTCATGTCTGAGCGAGTAGTAAAGCTGGTTGGCACGGTTCGTCCAAACTGCACCGCACCCTGAAGCAACGTAGCATTGGCCAGTAAACCAGACGTCTGTTGCGCGTACCCACCGGCTTGCAGCGCCGTGTTTGCGCCGACCAAGGCTTCTTCGCGGGCATAGAACGCATTGTCATACCCAGCGCGCAGTATGTTTGTCGCGTCGTCCATGCCGAACACTCTAGCGGCCAAAGCGCTTAACTCGACCATACCGACGTCCTGATACGTCTGACGCACGTTTTCTCTCTGGATGGCATAAGCAGACCCGCTACCAAGATCAAGCCCACTGGCGGCCGCTCTGGCCCTTACAGAGGCATTACTGCGGCGCAGGTTGTCAAGCAGGCCGTTGGCTTGTACTTTGTAATTTAATTGCTCAATCTGGTTTTGATACTTGCGTCGGGCAAAACTCAGCTCTGCGTATTCTATTTGCTTGTCCGCACGCAGACCCGCCAATTGCAAGTTAGCGTTTGCCTGAGCCGCGTAACCGGCTTGCTGGATATAGCCTTGCGCTTGCTGAGAGTAAGACTGCGCAATGCTGCCAAACAAGCCAGCCGCTGCGTTAAACCCCCCTGTAACTGCCGCTACTGATATTGCCATCTCTACGTCCCTTGATGCACAGCTAGTTTATATTCTAACCCTAGCAAAGTCATCTTTAACGGTAATGTCTGAGTCACTTCCACGCTTATTTCTCTGCTGTAGCCGCGAACCCCATCTAGCCGCTTAAGACCAGAAAACTCTGGAACCGGCTCATCAAGCAATGGGTTGTCAAAGTTCCTAAATGGAACTGCATTGCCGTTCATATTCAAATGCTGGCTATCGCTTACAACAGCGTTGATCTGCACCAAACGCTTCTTAAATGAAATCCTAGTACCTGTCTGCAACCGCAGCTCAATAGGCATGGTTCTTGCCAACACCACAATAGGCAGGCCGACCTCGTAGGTAGCCGTACTTGGGCGCTGAAAAGTGATAGCACCAGACGCCACAACCTCTTGGCTTTGCACGGCACCGTCGCATATAACGTCTAGGGTCTTGCCCTCATGGGGCAAACCCGTAGCACCAGACGCCGCTGTGCCCGTAAACGCGCAGTCAGTAAACAAGCCGTCCTCAAACCGCTCTAGGAAGTAATGATCTGTGGCGTCAAATGTGCGCTTGACCACCGAATAAATATCAGTGACGTCCACGCCTACGTCTACGTATTCGCCGTCAGTCAAATACTCGCTAGGTGCCACAACCTGCTGGCTACGCAGTAGCGAGAACACGGCCATGCCCCCATCGTCGGAGTTGACGATAAACATCAAGTCGCCCTCATCGGTGCTAGTAGCCCGACGCAAAGCAATCCTAGTTGGCCCTTTGAGCAAATGCCCGCATAGCAGTGAGATACGCTGAGTAACATAAGTCAGCTGCGCATCAGAAAACAGGAACTCATTAAGCGCCTTGCCCTGCCTTTGGATAAACAGCGTGCCAGATTCAAGCGGCTCGACTAGCGTGCCAGGCTTCATGCCATTTCGGCTGATCGCCTTAAATACAAACGTGGCGGGTGTGATCGGATCAGTACCTGCTTGAGGCACGTAGAACTCGCCCCCAGTGGTAAACACCTGTAAGTCCCGTCCACTGATTAGGTCGACAATCACGTTCAATTGGTTCGTGTCTAGGATAGCCTCAACCGAGTCATCATCAAGCGCCTCGTCTACCTTGAAGCTAAAGTACAGGCCAATCTTACTGCCCCACACCGTAGATGGTCTAGACTTGCTCCCGCCAAAATACAGCCGCCCCTCATGGAACGTCACCGATCTCGGCCACCCACGGGTAGCCGACCACACATCCTCGTATCCCGATTCCAAGTCCCAATCGCCGCTTGCAATGGCCGTGGTGTTAAAGAACGGGAACTCCATGATTGCGTCTACGCTCGTTGTCGAGGTAAATGCCACAATCCTAGCCCGACCCTGCGGTTGAGCGTTGATGTACTGACCAACATTGCCGGCCGAGAAAACGGCGGCAGACGCGGTAATAGTGACGTTACCAGCAACAGCGGACGGCGTGATATCTGCCGCTGGGTTTGTGATCGTCAACGTAAACGCATACTTTGGAATACTGTCAAATGTAACCGTCGTGTACGTCCATGATGCGTCTGTTGCACCGCGCAATAACCGGATAGTTTGCAAGTCTGGGTGGCACACAATCATCGTGTCTGCCGACTGCGTCCAGTTAATCTCGTTAAGCATTGCAGACGTAATAGTGGTCACAAGGAAGTCGTCACCCGTGCCGTTTATGTCGGTAATGAGAACCCCGTCTTTGAACACATACATGCGCAGGTTAACAAACACCAACATATAGCTGTCATCAACTGAGAACTCAAACGGCACCAACCGCACGCCATCAGCCGCACTGGCCGGCAACTCAAACAAATGTCTGGTGCCTGGCCTGCGCTTTATGCCGCCTTGTGGCTGCACAACCACGTTTGTTGCTTTAGCGAGCGCGTTGTTGTACTGCTCTAAATCGACGCGGGCACGCAACAGCGGGTCTAATTCACCCGTTGTAAAATTCGTTTGCAACTGAACGAAACGTGCCATTAGTATCGCGCCTCAATCAAAGAGAAATCTTCAATTACTTGTGGTGGCTGGCTCTGGCCGTCAATGTTAGCCGCTTGTCTAAAGTACCCACCGCGCCCTGGTCCAACTGCAACAGCTTGCCAATAGGTGGTTTTTGCTTCTTGCTCAGTAATAGGATACGCCAAATGCCAAGCCATCATGTACTTTATTAGCTGCACAAAGTACGGTGGCATAGAAAACTCTGGCGTGCTGTACGGGTAGTCAATGACAATGGTCTTCTCATTAGTCAACAACTTGTCGCCCAGTATCTCCCACTCTTTAAATGGTCGAGCGCTAACGCTTTCGCTAGAGAACACAGCACGCGGGCCAGCTAGTTTGTCGCCTGGCAACTGATACTCGTAGTTCCATTCGTTAACGGGCGTGGTAAGCAGCCGAGCGAGCTTGAGCTTCTTGTATGAAAACGACCAAGGGTACATAGACAAAGTCATGTCCCGCACATTAGGGTACAGCCGGTCGCAAGTATTGGACTCGTCTGTGCCGTCAGTAAACGATGAAATAGGCTTTGCGCCCAATAGGAGCAAGGCGTCTGAACAAATGGATACTGCGGAATCACCTGCTGCCATAGCAACCTCTCAATATAAAAAAGGCCAGCCACCTGGGTTAAGTAGCTGGCCTCGGTTCACTAGCGCCTACCGTTAGTCAGTATCGGTAGCGGCAAGCGTTGTGCCATCATTTACATCAACTACTCCTGATGCATTAGACAACACATATACAAGCGTGGCAACAGCAGTTGTGCCGGTGCTTGTCACGCAGTAGATCAAATCGCCAACAGCCAACGTGTCGGACAGGTCATTAAAGTACCCAGCCGTGTTGACAGCCGCAATGGCGTCGGTGGTTTTGTAGGCGTATACGGAAGGAGCATTGCCACGCTTAGCGGCAGTTGCTACGGTCCAGCCTGATAATGAGAAAGCCATTTGTCATTCCTCCTAGTTACGCTTCACGGCAGGTGATTTTGACGATACCTTCATCGTCAATCGCAACTGCGCCGGCCGAGAACATGGATGCAACCAAGAAAGACGTCTTCTCAGGAACATAGTTGATCTCGGTTTTGGGGGAAATGCCCTCAGCCATACCGAGCGACTCACGATGAAAAGCGAAAACAGTACGGTCGCTAGAGCCATCAATAGGCAAGCCACCCTCATCACGATCACCGAGTGTGTGGAACGTAAAGCCCAAGAACGTGTTGATGTCGCCCTGAACCAACGCCTTAACGGTGTTGAAGTCCGAGCTAGTAACAGACGTCTCGCCCAATAACGAAGCCAAAGAATCGGCATGGATGATGATGTGACGGTCACGCATAGGAACGTTTTTGGCGTCCAATAAGCGCTTGGCCTCACGTAGCTTAGCCACGTTAAGGTTGCTGTCAGTACCACCAATGTCATTTGCAACAGTCAAGCTGGTGCTCGATGCGGTCAATGCGTCCAAGATCAACTGGTCTTGACGACGGCCAATTGCGTTTGAGACAACCTGCACCAACTCGGTACGCTCGTCAAAGTTGACTTTCTGCTGCATGAAAATGTCGCTGTATTCAGCAGCGATGTAGTCAGCAAGCGTAACAGTCACTTGACCATATTCCACATTAAGTGGGGTTACATCAGTCTGGGGTACGCGAACCTGCGCAACACCACGACCAATCTTGGGGAACTTATAGGTAGCACCTTCAACACCTGAACGCAGACGGACAGCACCGCGTAAAATGGCCTGAGCCTGATACGCTTGTTTAACTTCTGCATCAAACAGGGTGACGAAGGCAGTAGATAAATTAATAGCCATGTCATTTCCTTTGAAAAGTTAAGTTTAATCGCTATCGGTGTGCCATCTGGTGATGGGCCTACGCTTGCATTAGGGTGCCAGCCTGCGGACTACCGCAATCACAAGGGTCATATGAATATGATTGGCCTTTGGGCAAATAATATACCGCTTGTGGATAACTTGCAAGTGCCCTGTGTATAACTTTCAAAAAAAACCCCAGCCAAGAGACTGGGGCGAGTTCTGAACTAACAGAAAGGAGACAAATTAATTATATCTGGCATTAAATAACTTCTCAACCTTTTGTCGATAAGCCGCATCAGATTTATATTTTGGGTCACCAACCATTTGTTGCAGCTCTTGGTCAGTTGGCATACCCTCAATAGGCATTGACTCAGTAGGAATCGAGTTGCCCTCGTAAGTTTCACGTAATTTCATCAGGGCTTTGATACCTTTGGCTGTACCGCCCATCACTTTGAACTCGTCAAAGTCCTCAGATGACCAGATACCCTTGTTGACTAGACCTCTTGCCCAGCTAACCATGCCGTTAATTACCGCATCAGCATTTGGGCCAAGCGACTTTTTCTCTGCTGCTGGGTCAAACTGTTGTTGTTGTGACGCAACAGCTTCGGCTGCCATGGCTGTTAGGTCACTAGCAAGCGAGTCAAAAGCCGTCTGTGACACGCCATTTTCTGCCGCCCACTTTTTAAAAACGGGAACCATTGGCTTGTTTTCTGCGTCATCACCAAATGCGCTTAAGTCGTACTTACCTTCTGGGGGCGCCTTATGCTTGCCTTGGCTGATCTGCTTGCGCAAATCCATCCACGACTTTGCGATCCCCTCTAGATCAGGCTCAGAGCTGTCTTTCTTCCAAAAATTTTCTGGCCACCAGTCAGGCCTGTCTACTGCTTCGTCTTCTGGTATTGATTCATCAGAGCGGTGCTCTACCGCAGTGTCCTCTGGTTTAATATCCTTCTGGCTGTCATCATTTGCTTCAACTGAGTCCAGTAGGCCGGTTTCTTGGATGGGTGCTTCTTGTCCTTCTTCGGGCTGAACTGCGGTATCTTCGCTCATTTACAGTTTCCTTGCTCGGTTGAGTCGGGCTTCAAGCTCCTTGACTAAGGCGCATCTGCCCTCTAAAAAATAGCCGTAGGACGGATCTGTCCCAGGCGTCCATGCAGCCTGCTCAACTGTCTGCTCTCGCAACCACTTAAACAGTTTCTGCCCCTCTTCTGTGCCAAACACTCTGAGGCACAGTAAATCAATGTCGTTAGCTGGCGGCGGTGTCAACGCTTGTTGAACCGCATCTAGTTCGTCCCATCCCATTTATAAATCCTTTAAGATTAAAACCTCGTCAATCTTGTCTTCGTCTTTTTCGTCAGTAGCGTGTACACAATACCAAGTGCTGTTTTCTACTGCATAAATTTCGTGGAGCACGTTAGCCTTGATAACGACGCAAGCCGGCGCCTCGTAGAATTTTGTTTCTGCGCCGTCGACCACAACCCCAACCTTGCCTCTGGCGAGGATAGAGAAATGAGTAAAGGTGTGTTGGTGCTTTTGTAACAACATGCCAGCAGGAATTCTAGCTTCTTTTGCATATAAACCGTCTCCGAAAAAATGCGTGATGTCAGGTTCCATGCGGTTTTACTCCATAGGTGGCGCCGCTTGAGCGTCCATTTGGTTTTGAGCAACGGCTTGTTGCTGACCCGCCATCGCCATCATAGCTTGGTCTTCTTGAGCCAGCTTCCTTTGCTCCTCAATCAGGTAAGCGCGCTCGGCCGCAGATGTTCTCAGCTTAGCGGGCACGCCTAGCTTTTCGCCTAAGTAGTCAATCAGGTCGCCAGTCTTAACTGCCAACGCGCCTTCGTTGCCTAGAGCGCTTGTTAGCTGCATAAACTGCACAATGCTGTTGATCTCCTCCATGTTCTGCGCCATAGCTAGCGGGGAAACTGGTGACACTTTGACCTCAAGGCCATTGACCCGCAACGGCAAGTCAATCAGACCGCGCTCGTTCATTACAGACAGAATGCGCGTAACCAACGGGATCATTGTCTCGTCAATCAAGCGACCAAAGGCTGATCCTAGGTTCTGAGCCAACTCACGCATACGCTCGACCACCTCTGTGGCAGAACGCGCAGACATGTTGTCTGGCGGCAGCGACTCGTCTAGCAACACACGCTTAATGCTCATGCGCAAGTCATTGACCACGATCTGAGACACGTTAAAGTCACCCGCCCTAGCGAGTGGGCGCAGTGATTCGCCTTGTGGCCCACCGTTTCTGGCCACTGGGATGATCGCACCTGGCACAATCTTGACAGTCTGTGGGTTTAGCACCCCATCATCAGCCGCAGTATAAGCACCAGACACCGCAAGCGAGGCATTCTTTAGCACTAGCTCAAGCGTCTTGTTAAGCGTCTTAATATCAGGCAAGGCAGTGACCAACGGGCCACGGCCATAGATCTCACCGGCTACTTTCATGTAACGGCTCACAACCCAAGGCGATGAGTCCATGCGGCGGTACACAATTTCTTCTTTACTGGCTTGGTCAATTACGTGATAGCACCAATCGCCACGCTCCGAGTCGTGAATAGTCGCTTCCAACAGGTCAACATCGTCTGTTGGCTTTTCTTCGTAGCGTTGCTTGACCGACTCTGACAGTTCTGCATCACGCCATTGCTGCGAAACAGCCTCAGCCTTCATGCGAATCTTACGGTAAACCTTGTCGACCTTACCGTTTGCGCCTTCCTCGTATGCCACCAAAAACATTGGCACAGGAATAAAGTTAATTGGCTTGACGTCGTCACCAGGCAACACCAGCATAGCAGCCGTACCAACGCACAGGTCTAGCAAGAACTCGCCAATGGCAATGTCAAAGTTTGACTGCTTAATAAGGGCAAACATCTTGTTGTTATAAAAATCAAGCACAGCTTGCGCCTCAACTCGGCGGTCTTCAGGGATGTCTTGCCCAGGATCTAGACGACACCAGTTGCGCTGAGGCGGGAAGATACCGGACTGTAAGCGGTTCGCAAAACGCTGCGTGGAGTTGATCGCTGTAGAGTCAAACACACGGGTCATCTTTTTGTTGCCAACGCTGTTGCCTTCCCAGTGGCCATAAAGCTGACGCTGAGGCAGGGCAAACTCATAGCAATCGCGGTACAAGTCCTCGAATAAATCTTTTTTGCGCTGGGCGAGGTCGGCTCGTTTGATGATTTCACCAACCGGCAACTTTTTGCCTTCGTACTTCATCTTAGCCATTGTCTTTCACCCTTGACGGTTTTGTAAGTTTACTCATACCACTCCAACAATATTTCTGCTACATGCGGGGTACCGGAATCTTTGTTAGTTACCCTGAATAAGTAGGTGGTTAGCGGTTTCAAATACAAACGACCTGAATTATCCCCACCACCACCTGCTTTTTTACCAATGCCCCCAAGAAGCAACTGCTCTAACACCAGAGTACCGGTGCTTGAGACTGTTGGTTGCAGTAAAGCCGCAGATTCGCTTGTTCTTGTAGATGTTCTTTTTAAATTAACTGCCGCGACAGTTGTGCCACCAGACACAGTGGCGCCCTCATACAAATAAGCAATAGCATTGCCACCAACCAACCCCGTTAATGTAATTCTTGGTGAGACACCAGTTGCCCAAGCGATAGCTAAATCAAGACTTGCACCGGCTGCCAGCTTGTTTTCAAAATTCTTTACTGCACCGATACCAAAAGTTCTGCCCTCAAACGTGCGCAATGCGACAATGTCAGCAACAGGCAACGGCAACTCCGAGCCGACTAGCTGAGGATTGTTGTTCTCATCAAGATACGCTTTGGTGACAAACCTAGACTTGGTATCAAGGGATTCTAACTTTACGTTAATGCTCACTTCTTCTTCCGCATTGCCGTCTTAGCTGCTTTGCGAAACGCTGCATCAGTAGGCGCACCCTTGTCGCCCTTGTTGCGCATCTTTTCTCCAGACCCAGCTTCTATGCGCTTGCGCTTGTCGTTCATGTTTTTGTACAAACCATCTTTCATCTTAAGCTCCTGTCATTAAGGGACGATCACGCATACGAAAGCGAGCGCGTTGCGTTGCTGCACGACGCTCACCTATTTCACGCTCCATGCCAACCTTGGCCTCTTGCGTTTCTTTTTGAAACCTTGAAACATCTTCTTGAAACGATGGCGCTTGTGGCGCTTTAGGCACAGGACGATCAAATGATTCTGTAAAAGAACCTGGATCTGCTGGTGTTGCGGGCACTTGTTCCATTGGCCGGTCTTCACCACCAAACATACGGGCTAAACCGGTCCAGTTAACGTATAAGTTAATCATATTTTGGTCTTTAACACGTTTGATTTCATCAAGCGTGCCAATATAACTATCAACCCTGCTAGCAAACTGGTCTGCTCGCTTGTTGTAGTTAGTTAATTCATCTTGGTATGAAGTCAATTGTGACTCGTATTGACTACTAAGATCAGAAAACTCTTGTGTTGCCGCTGTTTGTGCACCGGTCAACCTAGATTGCGCGCCCATCACATCTTCTTGATACTGGGATTGGATGGCTTGTATTTCAGCTAACCCGCGAGGACGTCTGCGAGCCTGCCTGCGTGCTGCCATTGTTTTAGATACTTGTGCAAAAGGCATAACCGCTCCTTATCCTAGACCGTTACCAGCGCCCAATTGAACAGAACCAAAATCGCCTAAACCGGCTTCAGGGTTTAATCTTTCTTGAGACAATAAAGATCGCCTACCACCGCGACGCAGTTGACGCATTCGATTAGATTCTTCCTCTGCCATCTCGCGTTGCTGGGTTTGCAGTGATTCCGCAGCTTGTTTGGCTTGCGTATCAAGCAATTGCCTTTGTTCAGCAGATTGGCCTACTTCAAAGTTCAATCGCTCTCTTGCTGTCTTGGCTTGCTCACGCTGGACAGACAACTGTTGAGCCGCACGTTGAGAAGTAGCAGCAGATTGCTTTTGTGCTTGGTCTCTTGCAGCACCCGCTTGGCGTCTTGCTTGATCTGCCGTGTAAAAAGAACCAGCTAAAGCCATACCACCAATAATTAAAGCACCAGTAATAAAAGGCATTGTCGACTCCGACGTAGTTATCCTATGCAAATTCTAAAGCATATTAATAATATTTGATATAGCTTATAGCACTACGGTATCTATTAGATATTTAGTTTGTAGTAGTAAGATCTGCTCTTTGGTGGACGAACCTAGCCTATCCTAGTGGAAGACTAAGTCCTTCATCCTGCTCTCTGGAGCCACGGAACCCGTCAGCCGTTCGGTGAAGGGCGCTAACTTCGCCACCCTTGTCGCTGTCTCACACCTGATCCCACAGTAGCGACTATCCCCAGACCCTGCCGTTATCTCTCCCGACGGTACTGGCGGTTGCAAAACAAAACCGCTTAGGTTCTGTTCCTTAGCAGAGCCACAGGATTGGCGCCCTGTGGTAAGAAACAGACCTAAACGGTCTCTGTCGCCTCTGCTAGCAACAGCTCTACTGTATCACACTAATCAAACACATTAAAATCAGTATTTGCATTTAATTGTCCTACAAAGTTGCTTTGAGACAACAGCGGAGTCTTGGTCATGCGCCTATGCTCGCCCCCACCAGTTAGCAAATAGCCAAATGCGTCACCAACGTGGGAGTGTTCGTTCTTATTTGGCGTGTCTTTAAACCGTTCTTGGCCTGCACCTACCGATACCCGCTTGAAATGGTAGCCACCAGCTAGAGACTTGCGTAATAACTTGCAGTCTTTGCTGACAATCAGGCCAGGCTTGCCCATAATCAGGCGTTGCATGGGTAATGCAGAGCCTTCACGCCGTACTTGAAAGTTATTACTAGGTGCGGGTTGCGCTCTTAGACCCAATGTACGCAAGTAATCAAAGGCTGTGACCTCATAAATGGCATCTCGTTGCATACCAGCAGGGTCACCCCAGATCATCATCTGTGCTTTAGGGTATCTGGCGTTCAACTCTGCTAGCAATTGTTGACCAAAACGCTCCAATCCCATGTCAAAAGTAACAATCTCATGCAATATTATCCAACGACCGTTGTTTAGACGCTGTCCAATGACAGCCGCTGGGGTCAGACCAAAGTCCAAACCCACTTGCAACGGCACCGATGGGTCATATTCCACTTCCCCAGCCATGGCATTGTCGTCATACTCTGGCCAAACGGGTCTACCCTCTTGCACATAGGTGTACTTACCCTCGGCATAGCACCGTATCCAGTCTAAGTTCTTGCCTCCTAGCATCTGCATGTAGTAACCAGGCGGCAGATTGTCTAAGTTTTCAGCCTTGGGGTTAATCTTCCACCATCTGCCATTGGCATAGATGTGGTCATTAGCCTCTGGGTTTTCCGGTAAGTCTTCAGAATCTACCTCTACCACTCCACCAGCTTGCTTGAAGAACTCCCAAGCGTATAGCCCTGTTAACTTGTCTTTTTCTGCAATCTTGTACCACCAATGGTCGTCATCCATTGGGTTAGTGTCCATCCACACCCCGCACCACGTAGCGCCACCGTCGCGCTTAGTAGGATATCGCCCCACCCTGTGCGTTAAGCCGTCAATCACCGCCTTTGGTAGCTCCCGTGCCTCGTTAACCCAAGCACCTGTTAGCTCTAATGACAGCAGTTTCCTGACGTCTTTAGGCTGGTCTAGGGCTAAGAATATAACTTCACAGTCAATTCCTGCTGCATCACCGCGAGCAGGCAGTCTAATGTGGTGAGTGATCGGGGGCGTCCACAACATAGAGCCAAACGTGTTCTCAGGGAACAAATCCAACCAAGTCTTAATAGTCGTGGTCTTAAGCATCGGGTAACTGTTCCTGACGATAGCAAAGCGCGTATAGCGTATGCCGTCTATAGGACTAGGCTTTTGCTTGACTGCTCGCAACATGATCTCAGCCGCGCATCCATATGACTTGCCAGACCCCACAGGACCCAATAAGCCACGCACAAAGGCATTGGACTGCAAGAACTTATATACCACTGGGCTTTTTCTGAAGTTCAGGTTTAGCCCGACTGCTGGCAACTCTTTAGTAGACCGCTCTTTAGTCCGTGCCATCTTTGACCTCTATGTCTTCAGGTGCTTGCACATTAATGCCTATCACACTGGGCTTATCAGACCCATCATCAGGGTTGTCTAGCAACCCACTAGCCTTAGCAAGCAACCTAAGCACACCCACCTTGTCATACAACTCTATCTCAAGCGTCTGCGCCCCGTCCTTGTCCTTTCTTACCTTTATATTCTTAATAGCCTGTAGTGCGTGTTCAGGGATATCATCACTGGCCTTGACCTGTACATTGCCTTGGTCATCCCACTTCATAATATCCGTTAACTTGGTGTTGGCCATGCACAACAAGGTATACGCAACAGCCTCACGGTTCTGAATAATCGTGTCTGAACGCCTTAACTTGTTCTGCACAGCTCTAACACCACCCCAGCCATCTAACTGTGGCACAACCCTTGATTGCCTCTGCCTAGTTGCCATCTAATAACTCCTTATGCCTCTGCTTATGGCAGGGCTGACACAACCACATTACAGCTAATGGCATGTCGTAATCTTCATGGTGGGCAAGGCTTTGTTCGCAACCGCACCGAACACAAGGCTGTGGCAACAACGTGCCTTTCCTTACCGCCCTTGCTACCGCATTATGGCAAGACGCTCGCCTCGTATCTTCAGCGCGCCATTTCTTTGTCTGTTCTAGGCTTAGTTTGACACGCTCAGGCAGTTTGGCCCTTGTTCGGTCGTATTCACGGTAGTAATCAATCTTGTTGCCCCTGTTAGTGCGAACATCTAATTTGTTGCACTCCTTGCATTTGTTTACGTGGCCATCAGCCATTTGGGAGTGCTTGTAAAACTCCTCAAAAGGCTTGACGGCGTTGCACTTAAAACACTCTTTAGAACGAATCATGTTGTACCCCTGTGCTGTGGATACCACCATTATGGACCCGTTCTAATTAAAAGGTATGTCGTCTTTCATATCAGCAACACCCTGCGGCTGATACCCATCTGACTTAGCCTGGTTATGACTATCCTGCCTAGGCGCATCAGCTTGTGTCTGATTGCCCACCTTCACACTCACCCAGTCATCACCATTCTTAGTCTTCTTAACCCACACATCCAAATAATGCACCGCACCATCAGGCAGCATCACCTTGCCTCTAAAGTCTGCATGCCAGTCCTCCTTCCTATCCCGATTACCAAACGCACTACCCTGACCTGCTCTCATCTCATATGCCATCTTGCTCTCCTAAAGTCATACTACAAAATAAGTGACTAAAATTTTGGTGTGTGCCCCACCTATAGCGCCGTGGGGTGGGGGGGGCATATAGTGCCATTTTATTGTGCTACCTCCAGCCGTTCCCTACAGTAGCCAATACCCCGTGCATTCTATAGCGCGCTACCTGCAAACACCTTACCCCCCCCCTCGGTCCTACACACATACGCACGTATGTACTATGTACCAAGCATGCGACTGCTGACTATGCCTACAGTGTCAGTTGCTACGTCTGTTATGTGCCGCATGATCTCACTACGTGTCACACCATGTTCCGATAATCGCATACACATATGCAAATCGTTTTCAGTCTTCACACCATTAAACAATTCATTCTGAAACAAAACAACTATAGCTATATAGTCCACCTGTTCCTGCTGTTTATGTTCCTGTTTCTTTACAACCTGTTCCTTTTCCCTGTTCTTACCCGTTCCTGTTTCGGAACCCAAACATAGTTTCTTATGTTTATGTTCCTGTTTAAGAACGTCTACTTTTGTCTCTGTTGCTGTTGTTGTCTCTGCTTTGATCTGTCTCATCCTTGATCTTATCTCTTGTTTGATTTTCTTCACGCCCATTGTGTCGCTTTGTTCAGGTTCGTACATCTTTGGCTTATCAGATGGCGTCTTAAATGCTGTAATCAGCAATGCTGCAAGCCGCTCTTTATTGTCCTTCAGTTCCTGCTCTGTCCATTGCTTGCCACCGTCTGCAATCATGTCAACCAACTCCTTTTCTCTTTGCTCTTCCGTTCTCAGGTCGTCTGATGTGCCACGGCTAGCGATGGCCACCGCATCATCTACACGCATGCCGGCTTCAAACATGATTTGGATTGTTGCACCTCTTAATCCAACAACCGGCTTGCTTATCTGTCTAATCCATCCAGCACGCTTTAAGGCATTGACCGCAACGTTTACACGTGGCCGTGTTGTTTGCAATTGCTCTGCTAGCCTTTGATTGCTTACATAGCAAACGCCCGCTCTGTTTGCAAACCCTGCCAACGCGGCCAACACTCTAAACCTGAACGGATTTATAGAGCGATCCCAAATGGCGTTAAAAGGCAACACGGCAAATTTACGCTTATCGCTTTGCTCTGCTTGCTGGATGTCGGGCGGCTCAGGCAAGATCATTTTTTCCACTGCTCTAACATCCCTTTGCGTAGTCTGTCATATCCAGCGTCACCTCTTTTCTCTCTCACCCTGCTCAAGTACTCCCGTTTGCCAATGGCTTTCCAACCTTTCTTTCGGCCGTCTGATTTGTCAGGCAATGTCAAAGCAAACCGTGCTTCACACTCATGGCGCCATTCTTCAGAGTAAGTGTCAATCATCTACTGTTTCCCGCACCTGCTGTATAAACCACTCCAACGGCACCACCACGCGCCAAGGCTGGCCATTTCGCCTATAGGCCACCACCGGCACATCTATTTCACTGCAAGCCTCTTGTACTTGTTTACACCATTCGTCAAGCCTTAAGGCTTCGCGTCTTTTAACCTCAATCCTATACTTGCCGATCTGGATATCGTCGCCACCGTCTCTGGCTTGGCCCAGTTTACGCTGTACTACAAAACCGAGCCGATCGGTCAATATGGTGGCCAGTTCGCGCTCTGCTGCTGCGCCCTTGTTGCGAGCCATGCGCCCGCTCATGGCGATAGCATCCTGTTTAGGCGCGATTCCGCACGCTCATACCCTGCTAAATGCTCACGGATAAGGGATTCTATGATGCTTGCCCGCGATCTACGCTGATCATTGCTTGCCTGATCGAGCAAATTCCTGGCATCCGGCCGCAAGCGTATTAAAAACGCTCTAGTCTCTTGATTGTCACTCATGGCTTTCCTTTGTTGTCCTATTGTACTGTCATACCATGACCGATATCGTTGCGCAATACACACAAAGTTAAAAAAACACTTGCACGATTGCAACTGACCTGTAGAATTCTACTTATGCGATATCACTTTGATACCGCGTTAACCACCGAAAGGGGATTAATCATGAGTGCAGACATCAAAAACCACGTTAAACACATTGTCGCAACACTTGAGGGCGGCTTGGATTCCATCGAGCGCGAGGATGAGGGTCAAATCCCAATGGACGGCCTTGAGTACCTTAGTGACGCGCTAGACATTGAAT
>Ga0222631_1000255_pt1 | contig 16513 bp, 10 predicted proteins | sample AntAcemetagenom5_FD_179826 | JGI IMG/M metagenome (GOLD analysis project Ga0222631, IMG submission 179826) | Saline water microbial communities from Ace Lake, Antarctica - #5 | ecosystem: Environmental > Aquatic > Non-marine Saline and Alkaline > Saline | place: Antarctica: Ace Lake | collected... | reverse complement strand
GGTCCAATTCAACAATAGAAGTAGTACCCGTTATTTGCTTATTAAGAGGAGTTACTTGTACTATAACTTTAGTAGGTATCCCACTTACTTGTCCTTCTAGGTTATTAATAGTAAAGTTCATATGACCTTCAGAATCTACTCCGGTAGCCGGTAACTTTACCGTGTTAAAGGTAGTTAAGTTGAATCCTGTTACAGAGTCAGTTAGATCATCGTCGGTATCAACGCCGGATAATTTATAGGACACTTCATAGTCGGTAACTTCTTGTGCCACAATGTGATCAAATACAACAGTTACTCTAGAAGATACTCCTACAGTTGTGTCTCTATATAAAGTTTCTACTAACTTTAGTCCTTCAACTCTCGAAATAGGAATAGTACTGATTATAATTGATTGACTTACTGTCTTACTTCTTCTACTATTACTATTTACATTATAAGCTCTAACTATGTGTAATCCTTCATTTAGATCTTTAATAGTTTTATCACTACTTAAAGATAGTGCTTCAAAAGTACTACTTAGCGCTACTTGATAAACGTTATTATTAGCTAATCTAAAATTACCTTGGTCTACGGGATAATCAATTGTCAAAGTTCTGGCACCTATAGTTACATTACCGATTTTACCTGGTAGTAAATCTTTAGAAATATTAATAGCAGTAGTTCCACTAACATTACCCGTTAGTGGGCTTGCAAATTTAACTTTATAAATATGATTAGCTGTTAGATGGGCGTTATAGTAAGCATCCCCAGAGTCATAACTAGTATTAGCAATAGCGTAAGTATTACCAGAGTATAGAGCAACATTATCTCCTTGCTCTATAATAGGTACATTATATTCATCAACTTCTACTCTAATATCTGTTTCTGATCCTGATAAATTACTAACAACAATATTAGAATTGCTAAGAGTACCTGTGTACTCGCTAGGATTATGTAATAATCCATCAATAAATACTCTTACATCAGATAAGGTTCTAGCAGGATTATTTAGTGGTTGTGTAAAAGAGCCACTTGAAACAGGAATAGTATTATTATAAATCCTAGTTTGTTTACTACCCTCTAAATAAACTACATTATTAGAAAAATGCTCAGTTGATAGTATTTGAGCTATTTCTAAGTAGAACGGAGAAGAGTCGACTGCAGTTAACAATTGAGTACCATCGTTAGCAAGTGAATTATTAATTTTTAATGTATTTGTATTTAAGTCGTAGGATACTATATTAGAACTAAACTTAGTTAAGTCAGACCTATATCCTACGAAGTTTAGAAGCCCTGAAGTATTAGATTTTTCTTTAACAGGGATAGAAGCATAGTCGTCACCTTTTAGCCCATTAAAACTAGAATCATTAGTGGCTAGTACGTGCTTAAAGAAATTATCGTCAAATACAGAATTTAAACTAGGTACTTGGAATTCGATATTTTGGCTCACACCACCTACTTCGTCTACTCCTACATAAGCATTACATAGTAGAGGAATTACTCCTAATCGTGAAGTAAAGCCATTCTTTCCAATAATACTAATAGCAGTATTAGGAACTACATCGTCAATATTACTAGTAGAGGTAATCTGTAATCCAGAGTCTACAACTTGAGAAGAAGTGACATAGTAGTAGTCATCGGGCTTAGCTAATTCATAATTAGTTTGAAAGGCAGAAGGATATCCTGTAGTATCAGTATAACTATCCACTTGAAGATTAACACTAACAGAACCGTCAGAACTTCTTACTGGATAAGAGTCGATCTGTAAAATAGGCTCAGGCGGAGCAACTAATTGGCTAAAAGTATCGACGTAAGCAGTAGGGGTGTAATTAATAATGGTATCTGAGTCAGTATATACATTACTAACGTACTCTACGCCCGTAACCGTTACCTCTTCATCAGTATCTCTAGCGATTTTAGTTACTTTGAATAGTTTATCAGAGGTAGCAGTATAATGGTTGTCAGGGTTAACTTCCCCCAAAGCCCACAGGTCTCCAACCTGAGGAATAGTGTCCGCAGTAAAAGCAACGTTAGTAGTGCTATACTCTTTAGTATGTGGATTGAATTTTTGAATTACATTGAAACGACCAAAGTCTGCTCCTGCTTCTACATTACCTGTACTAGATAGGTCATAAAGTACATTACTTAATAGGTAAGAATCAACTCTATTATCTTTACCTTTAATTATTCTCAAGGCAAGAGGTAGAGTATTAGCAGTAAAGGTAGATGCAGTAATTGCGGGAGAAGTGAAATGCTCTACATAAACATTTTGTTCACTAACTACAGAATTAGCGGTTATTCTACCTCCAAAACCATACGCAACACCTTGAGTTTTCATTTGAACTGCAATTATGGCTCCTACAGGCAATTCAGAAGCTTCTGATCCTGTAGCAAAGGTAGCAAATCTTCTTAAATACTTACTAGCAGCTATAGAATATTGTCCGAATCGCATAGATTGACTTCTTCTATCTACTCCTTCTAAGTTAACAGAATCAACCTTTTCTATTTGATTCTGGTCTATAAGGGCGCGAGGGTCTTCTACTCTAATAGTTTCTCGTTTGTAATGATTAGTAGGATCGACAAAGGTTACGTCTATAGCGGATATGACGTCGCTTTCTTTACTACCGAATATAGTGAAAGAATCCTTAACTATATTAGTCTCATTAAATACTGCAATAGGTAGCTCATCAGGTAAATCCATATTTAGGATAATTTTACCTTTGTAGTATGTAGGAACTGCTCTAATGGTTGAAGTAACTTGATTTACTATGCTAATAACAGAAGCCTCACTAGCTATAATTAAGTTAGTTATGAAACGACGTTCTTTAATTTGTATCGAAGCGTTAAGCCCAGAAAGCTTATCTTTAACTCCTGTGTGCGTATTTCTAGCTTTGTGCTGATAAGTACTATTAGCGTAGCCATCTACACCAAGGTATTGTCCGGTAGTGATATCACAAGCGTCACAGTAAACTGCCGCTCTATAGAAATTATACTTATCTATATAGTCTTCAGAAATACCTAATCCATAAGACGTATTAGTTAATAAATCATATATAATCCATACAGGATTCTGCGTCCATGCATTTACAAAAGTACCGTCCCATACGCCTTCATACAGAACGGGATTAGCGTCTGTTAACACCACATCAGTGCCTGATTTTTGTAGGTAATATCCTGTAGTAGGATACCCACTATCCCCAGAATCCGCAATTTCTAGATATCTCCAATCTATATCACCGTTTTCAATAATAGGTTGATTAAAATTACTTGGAACTTTAACTACCAATCCTTTAACCATAGAAGTAAATGTAGGTATTGTCCCCGCGTACTCAGCATTAGAACGTATAGCATAGCCTATTAAGGCTGTTCTAGGATAGGCCATATCATCAAATTCAATCTCATCCCAGCCTTCAAAACTAATATCATCTCTGAAACGCGAAGATTCACTATCATCTGATATTTTTTCTACAGTAAACCTGTAACCTAGTGGGTCTTTTTTTTCATCAGGAATAACTATTAAGTTAGTAGTCTTATAAGGGGTATTAGTCTTGCCCGATATTACTTTCTCAGAGCTAGTAATAATATCTGTTCCAGTATTATCATATAAGGTTATCTTATAGGTTACGGTATGGTCTAAAATATCTCCCTTATCTGTAGTCTGTAATAGTACGTTAACTCTAAGTCTGAAAGATAAAGCATCCCACCCAGTAATACTAGTATTCTGTAAGGTAACAGCTGCACGAGGTATAGAAGATAAGTTACCCTTCTTTAACCTAACTGTAGAGGACATAGATTGTGGCGTAACTACCCTATCACCGAAAATACCTAAAGGTGCTTGATGTATAGTACCGTTTGTAGTCAATGATCTGAAGTTAGCTGCATCCTCGTTACCATCATCGTCAATAAGATCATCAATAAAACCGTCATTAAGTTCAATATCTATAGGACCATTAGGATTAATTCTATATAGAGGTCCTTCTCCTAAAGCCGTAGTTAAGAATAGGATATCAGTAGAAAATAAATTATTAGGTGTTTCGGTAGGAGCATATTGTGCACCACCACCACCTTTACCGCCGCCCTTGTTATGTACTTTAATCCCGTTAGCGATGTATGTATGATGTATGTCTACAGTGAAGTTAAATGTTTCCTGAGGAATTTCATCTGTTATAGACATTATGGGACAAGGATAGTTTTCTTCAGTAATTAGTGCGTCATCGACTTCTAAAGTACCAATCTCTACAAATTTATTATATTCATTCAATACCCAATGATTTGGAGTAACTAATAATTCAGTATCCCAAGCTTCTATTCTAATAACCTTATCATATTCATGGTAAAACGTATCTGTTACTAATCCTATAACAGATTGTCCTTCTGAGTTGAAAGACATAACTTCGTCCCCAGTAATAATATCTTCAATTAAGATATATCCTGTAGGTGTACTAATCTTAGTACCGCGAGCAAAGCAACCACCCTTTTCACCTGTGATTAAAATTTGTTTTGTCATATTAGTATGATATAAAGTCCCTAACTTCTACTTCTTCGTCTTTAGTATGGTGTATAGTCTCAAGGTAACCACTAACAAACTGTCCAGAAGCTCTAGTTAGTCCATAAATTAATGCTACAGGAGTTTGTGTGGAAGTAGTATTGGCTAAACTGCCAAATATATTATTATCTTTACGAGTTTCTGAATCCTTAGGAGTAGCTTCTTGTTTCTTTGGAGTTTTGGAGAATAATCTAGATACAAACCCTAAAGCTAAGTTAATTGCTACAGAAGTTAACATTTTACCTGCAATGCCTGCAAAAAATCCACCACTAGTGGCAGCAGGTGCTAAGGCCATCAGTCCAGGGCCAACACTGGCAAGAGCAGGAGCAGCAGAAAGGCCAAAACCACCTGTCATTACTCCTACAGCTACGATAGCAGCAATAGCTAAGAAAGTACCCGTATTACCGCCAGCACCATAAACCATAGGAACTAAATATAATTCTTTATGTTTAGATGTTATTTTATTAAGTAACATATGATCACGAGTAACTGGGTCTTTATTGATATCATAGAAAGCAATATTTTCAGGATTCCCAGATACTTCAATAGTGTTCATGTACTTACGCATTTTAGGAAATTGGTTAGTTAATGCACTAATAACGTCAGAAAAATCTGCCGCTTTAAAAGTCATGGTAGCTAAGTTATTAGTATATTCTCGAAGAGTCGAGTGTACCTTAATAGTTACTTGCATAAATGTTCTTCCCTAAATTCATCGAATAGTAGTAAATTGTTTTTCTGATCGACCCAGTACATAAAGTACATATTGTATCCTACTATAAATTTGTACTGAGAGTGTACTGCTCCTAATTTATCTCCATCACTTGGATAGGGAAAATCCTCGTCAGGGTGAGAATGAAATATTCCCCAACAGTTTTCGTCATATTCTATTAGTATCTTTGGGTCTAGTACAAAAGTATTTTCAGGATCAATACTTAAATTTTTAGCTCGTACATACTCGAAGTTATTAGTTATGATACCACAGCATTCTTTAGGATTTTCCTCATATGCGTGCGCTTTCATATCTGTTATTAGTTGTTCATACCTGCCCATTTATATACCTTGTTTGTGTACTGTTTATAGTGCCGCCCATAAGGGGCTATCCACGATTTATGCCCTGCCATAGTATGTAGAATCTTATCTTTTTCTATGTACATAGCACAATGATTCATTACGTTAGCTGATCCAAGAGTCATTAAAATAACAGAATAAAGCTCTGGTTCTTCAATCTCTTCCCACCCCCATTCAGGTAGTAGGTCAAAAGGACTTTTGTGAAGCACTGTGTACCAATGCTCATCAACGACTTTGCAAAAGTCTCCGGTTTTGTAGGGGATATCTATACCTAGTTCTTCTCTATAAAGATAGGTAATAAGGTTGAAGCAATCAATGCCCTTCTCAGGACTAAATCCAAGGTGATAATAGGGTAGCCCTATATATTTATCATACCATTTCATTGCTTCTATATACGAGATGAACACTATCAATCCAAGACGTTATGTAATCAATCATCACATAAGAATCCTGTTGAACGTGTATAAATCTCCCCCCTCCAATACACATGCCAAAATGAAAAGGTCTTCCACTTCGGGACTTAAACACTATTACATCATATTCTCGTGCTTTTGTCAAACTTACTTTCTTAGCATATTGGGTTGCCCACTCATCAATTTTCTCAAAAGTGACCTTCTTAATCCACGCTCTACCCATATTAGCCTTACCTTCAGGAAAATCTAGTATCTTCCATAAAGTGTCAAAATGAGTTATGCCTAGTTCTTCTTTGTATATTTGATCTATAAGTGAAATACAGTTAATGCCCATATAGTCATGTTTGTACTCCATATATTTACGATATTTGTTCATACCAATCTCTTAATTCTGGAAAAGTTTTTGAAAAATCTGAATTTCTTTTTTCATCCAAATTCATATTATAAGCTTTAAATGCTTTCGAAAGATAAGATAGATCCTCAGCTTCCATGAACTTAATCCAATCCATCATGCTATCAGCTGTTTCAGGATCGACCACTCCTTTGAAAGTAGATAAAAATCTTTCGTACATACTTCTAGCCAATACTTTTTTATCTTTTGATAAAATTTGTATTGATTGAAAATTAGGGTTTATCTGAGTAGTTCCATGTATATAAAGATTATGTGTTTTACCCCACATGACTAATTTTGGCATACTGAATAATGAATACACATTAACTACAGAACTAATAGTTTTGATCCTGCTACCGTATGTTTCACATCCTTTGTTAAAAGTGTCCCAATCGAAACCTGTTCTTATATATTCAGAAACTTCTTTATACCCATCACAGCTAGGCCATATAGTAACTTCATCAAATTTATCCCACATACTGATAAAGTCTTTAGTGTCAGGAAGTATACTAAGATTGGTGTTGTAAGTCAAACGTAGTTTGGTAAAGTTATTATCAATTAACCAATTCAATAATTTTAGATGTCCCTTAGCCATTAAGGGCTCTCCTCCTGCAAAATATATTTCCACAACGTGAGGTAATATCTTAGGTAAATCATTCCATAATACTTCATTATCCGACCAATTATCAATTAATACTTCTTTACGTCCTAATTCTTGTGCCCATCTAGTAGATATCTCAGGACCACACATTCTACATTTAAAATTACATATGTTACTAAATCGTATATCTATATACTTAGGCATTTGTAAAGGCACATTTTGAAGATAATCATAATCTTTCCAACGATTATTGACCTCCATTCTAGGACTCACGCTACTAGCTTCTTTACTGTAACAAATAGATTCACATTGCGGAGGTACTCCGCCATCTAGAAAGGTCTCCCTAACATTTTGATATTCTTCACTTTTCCATACAGAAATAGGAGACTCCGAAGAGTCTCCTAAGTTATAAGTAGTTTTATCTATAGAACCCTCAGAAAAGCAACAAACTTTATATTTGCCTTGTATGTTTCCATGCATATGAATCCATGGTAGGATGCAACCTTTAATCATCAGTAAATTTGTTACTTTTATTCATATTTTCTTCTGCCGTCATTATTTGAAGGAATACTAGCGTGGAATTGTTCTTCCGGTTCCCCTAAACGCTCCAAAGTGAATAGTATTATTTCTAAGTTCACAAGCTGTAAAAGACTTAGCACACTCATCTTTATCAACAGTAGTTGATTGGTTATTGACATCATAAGAATCAGAAGGTGCAGTCTTATCTGTAGTTCCAGGAATGGAACCCCCATCTGGGCCAGGATACTGACACTCTTCACCTTTATATTTCCATTGGCAAGTGTTCTTATAATACTTACGTTTAGGTAAAGTATTTTTAAAGTATTGTAACCAGCTAACTAAACGAAAGGAAGCTACTACGCCATTGAGAGAATTTAGTCCGTCAATTCGGAATACATCAAGTATGTAAGCTTCTGGATCAGCCTGCAAATTAGTAATAAGTAACTTGTCTCCAATCCCAACACTTAAACTGTTATCCGTAATAACTAAGCTATTATCTTCAATAGATAGAATAGTAGCAGTATTACCCATATCTGCATTAGAAGTCAGTACGTCTCCGACCCTATAAGGAAGATTAGTATATACTTCATATACGTTAGACGCAGGAGCGCCTCTTATAGTACTGTACTCAGGCCAGTAATCTAGGAAATTAGCGAAGGTAGATTTGATTTCTACTACACCACCAACTAAATCTCGGGAGTCAATCTTGTTCTGAATCCAAGCAGAAGAGTCTTCACTATTCATAGATAAGGCTTGAGCATATATAACAGCGGCATTATCTCTACCATAGATAGTGTTTACCAAGTCTACATCATAGTTTAGCCCATTAGAGCGTGCTCTAGATAGTGCTGCTGTATGTTCAGAATCTATGTAAGTAGTACCTGTTGGAACGGTTCTAGGATCGATACCTGTAACTACTTCACCCTGTACAGTTGCGTATACCGTATTAGATACATTACCTACTAGAAAAGGATTTTCTACTAGAACTGTGATTAAGTTATCATAATTAAATACGTCAATACTTGTTTCTTCAATCTCTCCTTGGGTTCCTGAGTTAATAGACCCACTATTAATAGGATATGCTGAGAAATTTACGCCACCAAGTTCGACGTTATAGGATAGATCGGATATTTGATCGCCTCTAACTTCGGCTAAACGTAAAGGAAAGTCATTAGGCCAAGCTCTGCCGTCACCTGAATGGGTTGGATTATCTTGAGAATTAGGAGGATACCACTCGCCAGGGTAGTAGATAGAGTATAATCTTACTAAAGGGCTTTGGGTAAAGGAGTTCATAGCAGCAATGAAATTGCTTGAGGTCTGATCGCTAATAGTAGATATTGCAGTTGTAGTCGTATTACCTAAAGATAGGTTAGAAGCACTAAAAGCATGGGCCTGTAAATTACCAGTTTCTAATCGTATATCTATAGTATTACCTGTAGGATATAGAAATTCTGGTTTTAATACTATAGTATCATAATTATAAGTCTGATTAGATACTACACCCGCAACATTAACTGAGTACTCTCTAGTAGTATTATCAGTGAATACGTACATTTCAGGGTTAAGAGCGATAGTATTAACAAAAACAGATATATAACTTTTATTAGGCACAGACTGTGTTAATCCATATACGTTAGTAGTACCGTCTGCAGCGTTACTCTGAGTAACTATAACATTGGAAGTGTTAATAGTGTTACTATGAATAGCTTCCCCTGTAGTAAAGTGTTGTATACTATTGTTAATTTTAACTTTTAAAGTATTATCCGTAGCGTTAACATTAGCTATTACGCCTACAGTTCCAGAACTGTTTCCCAAAATTACTTTATTATTACGGAAGTCAGATGAATCTGTTACAGTTAGGATTACATCATAAGTTCTAGTACCCATATTAGTCGTATGCCTCTTTTAATTTAAATGATATTGTATAAAAGTTGTTGATTTTTTCTGGTCCACCAGAGAATACTTGACTGATAGATAACGCTCCATCAAATTTCACACTCATAGTGCCAGTTTCATTAAGATGGGTTAAGTCTAATAGAAAAGTCTCAAAGCTACCATATCGTGCTTTAAAGAAATCTTCGATAGCAGTCTTCTCTATCCCAGTAACATTAGTATATTTTAGAGTGTAATCTCTCTTCACTCTTCTACTTCTTAATCTAGTTTTTTCATAACCAGCTTCACTAACTTGGCTAATAACATCAAACATCTGACCTCCAGAATAACCTTTATCAGGCTTTCTATCAATCATACTAGTAATTCTATCAACAGTCTCTGCGCCTGGATTAATTACTCTTATTGTTAATGTGTCTTGGTCAGAAAGGGGTTCGTTATAGTTAGTAAACGCGTGAACAGGAGGAATAAATGCTTCGGTGTGAATAGCCTTACTTGCTACATAACGTAAACTATCAATATTACCGTTCATATATTTTGAACTCTCAGCTTGAGTACCTATACTAACATTTCCGGTAGGCGCTAGTCCAATAGAACCTACTTGTGTTTGCCCTAGTGCTCCATTAACAAATAAATAAATATTAGTGCCGTCGTTAGTAACTTCATAGTGATTATAAGCACCTGCGGCTACTGCGGTGTTTTGAATATTAATTACCTCTGCACCTGACTCTACTACTGTATACATGATTGAATCATTAGCTGCTTTCTCTAATAAAGTATAATTATTACCATCAGTTCCATGATAGTATAGTGCTTCTGCTGTACCTGTGGCGTCAAAAGAAGCATACATTTGTAAGTTAAAAGGTGCTGAGTATACAAAATCAGCAGAATCAGCCATAGATACAAAATCCCCTGTACCATCTAATACAAGACTAGATAATCCATACTTCTTAGAAGCAGTTGCTAGAGCAGCATTACCATGAAATCCTATAGTATGGGTAGTGCCCTGCCAACTATTATCAGTAGTCGTGACTGCTGCATCTGCACCATTAAAATTAAGTAATAACTTTGTTCCATCTTTTTCGCCAATAGTAATACCTTGGTATCCTAAATCTCTAGAACTTGTAGAAGTAATTGCCGCATTAACTGCTGGGTAGTCATAAGAACCTTGATTTTGTTGTACACCGCTGACAAATACCATCAGGTCTTCTTTTCTACCAGTAGTAGCACCATCTGGGAGACTAAATGTTTCCATTACTCCATTAGTAGAATAAGTATTTCCATTTACTACACTAACAACATTACTATAATCTTCGACTAATAGTTGAGGAAACTTTCTTACTGCTGTATACCTAGAAGGTAAAGACAGAGTCTTTAAAGTTAGATTAGCAGCATTAGGGGCAGTAAAGAAATCTAAAGTAGCTCCACTATTAGACAGTGAGTAAGAATTACTAAGTTGGCTAATTCCTTCTGCAAAAGTAACTACTTCACCTATATGGCTAACTATACTAGGTAGGTTAAAAACAGTAGTAGTAGTTGTATTAGTGTAAGTTACGTCAGCTACTATTGAAAAAGCAGTCGATGAAATTGTTGCATCATCAGGATAAGTTGCAGTCATTATGCGTTTCCTCTCATGCCCTGACTAATTGGGCCATTATTTCTAATATCGGTAAGAATGATATCAACAACCATTTGGTTACCGTCAAATCTTATTTTAGGTTGACCTTCTGTTTCTTGAGCAGTACCATTATTGGTAACATTAATACTAACATTATTCCCCCTCATACCGGAAGCACCTAATGCATTCATGTTATTTAAGGCATTAGTGCCTATACTTTTAGCCGCATGTTTACGTAATACAAATTCTCCAGGCTCTAGCATAGCCGCATGTCTATCTCGTAGAGATTTACCGCCAGTAGCCATATGAGGAACAGTTCCTCCATTAGCAAGGTATAAACCAGCACCTAAACCGCCAATAGAGGTCCCAAAGAATCCTGCTGCGCTTGATGCTGAGGACATTGCTCCTCCACCAAATAAGCTGCCTAAAGATCCTGCACCGCTGGCTCCACCAGAAAATAAACCACCAAAACCAGAGAATAAACTCCCTAAGCCCCCTCCGCCTCCTCCGCCACTAAACATAGTAGAAATACCACTAAATAAGTCGCCTAATACATCACCAACACCACTAAAGATATCCATGATTCCATCACCTAATTTAGAAAATTGATCTTTTACTTTCTCAAAGAAACCGCCGGTAGCACCATCTTCTCCTGTAAATTTACCTACTTCTTTACATAGGCCCTCTGTCTTACTTGCTAAATCTGTAGGATCGCCTGCTAGTAGCCCAGCAGCAGCTTTATCAGCGTTACGTATCCATAGAGCTTTATCAGCGGTTGAACCGTCAGCCTTAATTAGGCTATCAAGCCCAAATAATCTAGCAGTTTGTTCTGTAACAAAATCTTTAACAGGGTCTACTATGGTAGCTTGAAACACTGTTTTTTGTATGTCTTTAAGCATACCTATAGCGAAATCTTTAAAACCTTCTTTAAAGTTATCCATAGTTAAAGTACCTTCTACAAAGGCTTCATTAAGGTCAGTTAACCCCTTACCAAAACCATCGCGCATAGTAACTACAACATTGCCCAAAGCTTTAATATATATATTATCACTAATTCTAGCGGCCTCAATCATTTTATCTATTTCGCGCTGCTTTACTTTAATAGAGCTTTCTATAGCTAAGACTTCATTCTCTCTTTGAAGAGTTCTATTAGCTCTAGCATTTATCTCATCTACTAACTGTTGTTGGCTAGCAGTTGTAGACGTTTGAATAGAGTTATCACGAGTATTTTTTGCTTGCTTTATTTGCTCCTTAGTTAAAGTGTCTATATTAGTTGTAAGAGCAGCTACAGCATTAGAAGCAGCTGCAGCTGCTACCTCTAGATTTTCTCTTAAGCTAATTTCTACCTCGTTACGAGCTCTTTCCTCGGCTATTAGTTGGTCACTAAATTCAGGTAATGTTTGATTAAAACCTGCCTGTGTCTCGTATCTTCTTTGAGCAGAGTCTCTAATTAGTATTTCAGCTAAACGATCTAAGAAATTATCATACATACTAGCTTGCGTAACTAGAGAGTCAAGCTCAATTTGAGTTTTGGCTAATTGTGATCTAAGTACTTCTTTATTAGCGTTAATGGTCGCTACCGCGCTAGTATAAGTTTGATTAGCTAAATCTGTTTGAGCATTAAGAATAGTACGATTATGATCTATTAAAGTAATTAAATTATCTGTATCTTCTTTAGCTAATTGTGTATTTCTAATAATGAGTTCTGATAAAGTATTTTTTAAAGACTGTAAATCGTCTTTAGCGAAACTTATAGTTAATTCTCTTTTGTTACTTTCCGTAAAGAAATTAGCTAAAGGTCCATTAGCTAATTCTGACACAGCCTGATTGTCAATTTCTCGAAGCGACCTACCAAGATTATTAGTAATTACAAGTTTATCGTTTAATAGTTTATTGTGTTCCCTTTCATTAGCTAATATAGACATTTGTTGTTGCTTAGCTTGTTGGGCTAGTACAATAGCTTGTTGTTTACTGGTTACTAAAATAGCTTCTTCTACTTTAGCAATATCCTTAAGCGACTTAAGAATCTCAGTGTCTAATGCTATGTTCATTTTGTTAAGGGCAGCAGTAACCTTTAGTAAGGTACCTAATCCTATCTTAAGTGCAGTATTCTGTTGAATAGTTAATTTGCCTTGAAGACCTATACTCATATTTTGGCTTATTATAGTGTCAAGAGCATCTTTTAGTATTTCAAGTTGATTTTCTCGTACCTCGGCATCATTTACGGCAACTTTATTATTTTTACCTAGGATACCATTAAGTTTTTCCGATACCTTAAACTCAGAACTAAAAGTATCTTTTAGAACACTATTTAATTGCTCAGCAGCTATTTGTCTTTCTGCTTCTTTATCTAAAATTCTTTGTGCCGCATATAGCTGCTTTAGCTGTAATTCTAATGATGCTTCTTGAGTAATAAGGAATCTTTTTTCTACTACAGCAGTAGCACTTCTAATAGAACCAATAGCTTTAGTAAGATTTTCTGCCTTAACATTTTTATCTAGAAGATCATTCCATAATTTATTTTGTAGTCCAGCAGCAATTGCCCCACTATCCATAGCATCAGCAGTTAGTGTTGCTTGTGTTCCCATATCAGGTCTATCTTCTATACTACTAAGCTTAGTAGTAAAGCCGGGCAAACCTCTATTAGGTGCTATAGAGGAAACTCCAGTGGTATCAATAGAAAATGTTTTTAGAATAGTACCTGTACTTTGACCGGTTGCTATAGCTAAAGCGGCAAGCGCTCCACCTGCTTCCTTAGAGGCAGTAGCTGCAAGACCAAAAGCTGCCGCTAACTCTGCAGCTAGTGCCCTATTAGTATTAATATTAGAATTTCCCCTACCCTGACGCCTTAGTTCAATTTCTATTTCTTGAGTACTAGCAAATCCTCGGGCAAATAGTTTTTGTAGGTCTTCTTTAGTAAATACGCCTTTTCTACCCTTTCTAGCTTGAGAAGTAAAGCCCGCGTCAAATCGAGTATCTATATCTTTAAGAGCTGCTTGAGCTTTTCTAGTAGCTTTAGCCTCGTCATTCATTTTAATTAGTGTTAATATGAAGGTGCCTATAGACTTAACAGCTTTATTTAGCTCGTCATCAAGTCCCAGTACAGAAGCAGTTACTTGTACAAACATAGCAGCCATTGATAGTCCTACAAGGGCTGTAGAAGCAAAACCAATTGCTTTTCCTGCCGCACCTGCTACTGCACCAATACCTCTTTTAACCCCTCTACCTACTTGATTACGTAGAGATAGATTTTTCTGAGCTAGTAAAATAGCATTAGTAGCTTTTGCTTCTTTATTAAATAATCTTTGAGCAATTACTTGATTACGTATTTTTTTCTCTGCGGCAGTTAATGTATCAACTTCCGCCCTCATAATAGATAATAAAGTTCTATTAGCTGTTACCTGTTTAAGTCTCAATCTAATTGTATCTTTAATAGAATGTTTTTGAGCTAGTAGTAGCCTTACGCCTTGTTGTAGCTCTTTATTTTTTATTTTTTCTCCTGCAACTATTCTGCCTCTAAATTCTTGAATGCTATCTTTATTAACCTTTTTACTGCCGAAATCATTTCCATGTATATTTTTAGTATTATTTTCCAGACCAGAGGCAGCCTTGGCCTCTCTAGCTGCTATTGCTTCAGCTTGTTTAGCAGCGAACTGTGCATTTTTACCCTCTAATGATTTTATACTGCCATAGTTTTTAGCAACTTCAGTAAATTTACTACCAACTAGTCCAGCAGTAATACCAAAGGCAGAGAACAGTCCAAGTCCATTACTTAATATAGATATTAACGGACTTAATGCCCTAGTCACAGCTCTACCTACTGCTAAAGACATATCTTTAAGATTAGCAATAAATGATTGCAAAGTTACGTTAGCCGATTTAATAGAAGTATCTACTGATTCGAATTTTGACTCACCTTCTTCAATAGCGGCATTAACAAAAGCTTGTCTACGTTCAAAATCTGTTAATGCCGTAACACTCTTTCCCATTTGAGACGCGTACGCTTCTACAGCAGGATCAATACGTGTGAAAATACCTAGTTCATCAAGTAACTCAGGCTCTAGTTTAGCAGTACCTCTAAATACGCGCTCTAAAGCATCACCTAAGTTTCTTCCTAAAGCTCTTGAAGCTTTATTTGCTACTCCAGCTAGTCTTTCTATCTGATCGGTATTAAAACCAGCAGCTAAAGCAATATTTACATTCTCAGAAGTTTCTACTATACTTAGCTGTCCTTCAATAATTTGATTAACAGCTTTAGTAATTTTAATACCGCTTTGTCCTATAGCAGCAGCTAAAGCATTCACACCTTGAATAATTTGTTCTGATCTAGCGGACTTTTCTAAGGCGGAGAATGCTTGTTGTAAAGCGAAAGTAGTTGCAGCAGCGCCTGCGTATACAGCAACAAGACCGCCCAACCCGGCGGCCTGTGCACTGAATTGACGGCCAGCAGATACCGAGCCGTGAGTTAGCCTTGTTTGACTCTTATTTAAAGAATTCATATCTTTAATTAATCTATCGGCACCAACACCTCTAAATCGAGTTTCAACTACACTTTTTGTTTTAACTGCCATTTACTTTTTTCTCTTTTGCTCGTTTATTTTTATAGTCTCATCTATACATACTTGTAATAGGTCTAAAATTAAGGCGCTTTTTGGTATTTGATATATATTCATAATATCGCCTATGCCCCCGTAATCTTTTCCTAACCAAGTACCTGACATTCCGTCTATTCTGTCTGGTAATACATTAAATAATTTTAATGTAAGAGCAGCGTCATAAGACAACTCAGAGAAGTCTATAGGAACATCCTCTTCATCAATATCATTCCAGCCCATTTGTTCGGCCATCATGTAGAACTGCTCTACATTTATTCCCCCTTGGTACTGCTGTCTGAGGAACCGTCGGAGTTTTTTATTGTTTTTTCTTTCTTAAGAATAGAGAACTTCTCATAGTCATTCATAACTTCTGTAATAAACAAATCAAAGTCTGAAGACGTCGTAGCTAAAAAACGTGCTTCTTCTTGTGTGTATTCAATAATTTCTTCTGGGTCTGATTCGCTTATGTCTACAACTAATAGTTCAGGCAAATGTTTCATTTTTAGACCTGTCCAAGAAATAATAGCTGAATCAATATACATTTCTGTGAATTTTTCTGAATCTACTACATCTTCTCTTTCTCTAGTCTTTTTATTGAAAGTAAAGGTCATTGCTTCTTCTCGTATTTTTAGCAAATCTTCTTTTGAAACATAATTAAATGTTACAATAAAATCTTCAATATCTGGATACTCTGCTTCAATAGTTCTATTTTTTATTTTTTTACTTAGTTCGCTTAATTTACTCATTTTATACCCCTCTGTGTATATATAAAAAAGGTGTTCACCGTTTTGTAACTGTTTTATCACGTAGAGGGGGGTACATGATAAGTCGTTGCGGTGAACACCTATGTTTAGAATTTTAATGTAAGTTCCCCCTCACATTAATTAGTTAAT
>Ga0222631_1000252_pt1 | contig 16662 bp, 19 predicted proteins | sample AntAcemetagenom5_FD_179826 | JGI IMG/M metagenome (GOLD analysis project Ga0222631, IMG submission 179826) | Saline water microbial communities from Ace Lake, Antarctica - #5 | ecosystem: Environmental > Aquatic > Non-marine Saline and Alkaline > Saline | place: Antarctica: Ace Lake | collected... | reverse complement strand
CAAGCAGCTATTACAAAAGAACTAATTGAAATCATATCAGGAGCGGAAAGTTTATAATTATGAGCAAAGGAAAAATCACACAGATCATTGGAGCAGTAGTAGACGTAAAATTTGATGGAGAATTACCGGAAATTTTATCAGCATTAGAATGTAAAAATGGAGATAATAGATTAGTTTTAGAAGTTGCCCAGCACCTTGGTGAATCAAGTGTTAGAACAATTGCAATGGATGCTACTGAAGGATTAAAAAGAGGAGATGAAGTAACTGCAACGGGTGCTCCTATTCAAGTTCCAGTTGGGCCAGAAACTTTAGGAAGAATTATAAATGTAATAGGTGAGCCTATTGATGAAAAAGGTGAAGTTAAAACAAAAGAAAAGTGGTCAATTCATAGAGCTGCACCAGAATTTAGCGATCAATCAACTGAAACAGAAATTCTTGTAACTGGAATTAAAGTTGTTGATCTATTAGCACCATATGCCAAAGGTGGAAAAATTGGTCTATTCGGAGGTGCGGGGGTTGGTAAAACGGTACTTATTATGGAATTAATTAATAACGTAGCAAAAGCACACGGTGGATTCTCAGTATTTGCTGGAGTTGGAGAAAGAACCAGGGAAGGAAATGATCTTTATCATGAGATGATAGATTCAGGAGTTATTAAACCTGAGGGACCAGGATCAAAAGCAGCACTAGTGTATGGACAAATGAATGAACCCCCAGGGGCTAGAGCAAGAGTTGCATTAACAGGTTTAACTGTAGCTGAGTATTTTAGAGATCAAGAAGGACAAGATGTACTTTTCTTCGTTGATAATATTTTTAGATTTACCCAAGCAGGTTCAGAAGTTTCTGCGCTATTAGGAAGAATTCCTTCAGCTGTTGGATATCAGCCTACACTTGCAACAGATATGGGTAACCTTCAAGAAAGAATTACAACAACTAATAAAGGATCAATCACATCAGTGCAGGCAATTTATGTACCAGCAGATGACTTAACTGATCCAGCACCCGCTACATCTTTTGCTCACTTAGATGCAACAACTGTATTATCTAGACAAATAGCTGAAATTGGAATTTATCCAGCAGTAGATCCTCTAGATTCTACTTCTAGAATTTTAGATCCAAGAATAGTTGGAGATGAACATTATAGGGTCGCTAGAGAAGTGCAAAAAATTCTTCAAACTTACAAATCACTTCAAGATATTATTGCGATTTTAGGAATGGACGAGCTTTCTGAAGAAGACAAACTAAAAGTGGCTAGAGCTCGTAAAATACAAAGATTCTTATCACAACCTTTCTTTGTTGCGGAAGTCTTTACTGGTTCACCAGGAAAATTAGTAGATTTAGAATCTACAATCAAGGGTTTTGCTGCAATATGTAATGGTGAATACGATCATTTACCTGAAGCTGCATTTTATATGGTGGGTACAATTGAGGAAGCTGTAGAAAAAGCAGAAAAAATGGCGAAAGATGCTACTGCATAATGAGTGAAGAGTTCAAAATAGAAATAGTAAACCCTGAAAAATCTTTTCTTTCAAAAGAGGATGTAACAGAAGTTGTTGTACCTGCTTTTGAAGGAGAAATGGGGATTTTAAAAGATCATATCTCAATTATTTCATTCTTAAAACCTGGTATTATTAAAATATTTTCTAAATCTGGAGAAGAAAATTATTATGTTGAAGACGGAATTGTTGAATTTAAGAATAATAATTTATCAGTATTAACTAGTTCTATTTTTAATATTAAAGACATTGATAAAGAAAAAATTAGTGAGATGCTCACACAAGCAGAAGAGTATTCAAAAAATAGTGAAATTACAGATCAAAATAAATATTTAGTGGATCAAAAAATTGATGTATTAAAAATTCTTAACTAATAATTTCTCTTACTTTTTTTTTAACATCCTCATATACGTGCAATTTAAAGTCTACAACTAGATTGGTTATATTTTCAAGATCAATCCATTTCCATTCACAAAACTCTGGATTTTTAGTTTTAATATCAATTTCATTATCTTGTCCTAAAAATCTCACTACAAACCATTTTTGTTCCTGACCTCTATATTTCCCTTTCCAAATAACTCCCAATAAATTTTTAGGTAATTCATAAGAGATTAGCCCATCCAGTTCTTTAATTAGATTCACACTCTTAATGCTAGTTTCTTCTTCTAGTTCTCGATAAGCAGCAGTTAAATAATCTTCACCCTTATCAACACCACCTTGAGGCATTTGCCAGAAATTTTTTTGATTATCTATTCTTTTTGCAACAAAGACTTCATTTTTTTTATTTAATACAACAATTCCAACCCCACTTCTAAGGGGTAAATCTATATTTTTTTTTGTCATTTATCCGTTGAGTAGTTTTAAAGCAAAGTTTAATTGATTGTCTGTTTCAGAATTAAATTTAAAGTCCTCTGAATTTTCTAATATTTCTATATCAGGTGTTACACCTACTTCGGAAATAGACTTGCCTGAAGGTAGATAATATTTTGCAATTGTTAATCTGATAGCACCTCTATTTTTTAAAGGAATTATTGATTGTACGGAACCTTTTCCATAACTGTTCTCTCCAAGTATAATAGCTCTTTTGTGATCTTTTAATGCGCCAGCTACTATTTCTGATGCTGATGCTGATCCATAATTAATAAGTACTATTAGTGTTTTGCCTCCAGTTATATCACCTTTTTTAGCAAACCATTTTTTGTTCTCTGAAATTTTTCGACTTTTAGTGGATACAATCTCACCATTTTCTAAAAAGAAGTCAGAAATTTTAATTGCCTGAGAAAGTAAACCACCAGGATTATTTCTTAAATCTAAAATATATCCTTTTAAATTTTTACCTTTATTTAGTTTATTAATTCTTTCTTTAATTTGTTCACTGCTATTTTCATTAAAAGAAGTTAGCCTAATATAGCCAATATTATTATCGATGAGTTCAGATTTAACTGATTGAACCTGAATAATTTCTCTTGTTATATTAAAGATTAAAGCCTTTTTAACGCCTCGTCTTCTAACAGTTATTTCAATACTAGACCCAATAAGTCCTCTCATTAAATCAACAGCCTCCATTAACGATTTACTTTGCACCTGTACGCCGTCAATTTTTACAATATAATCTCCTGCTTTTAATCCTGCTTTTGAGGCTGGAGTATTGTCGATTGGAGAAATTACTTTTACCACACCTGACTCCATCCCAACTTCAATCCCAAGACCACCAAATTCGCCTCTTGTTTCAGTCCGCATACCTTCAAAACTTTCAGGGGTCATATATGCAGAATAGGGATCTAGAGATTGTAATAATCCATTTATTGCAGCATCCATACTTTTGGACTGATCTACTTCATCAACATATTCTTCATTAATTTTTTCGAGGACTTCACTAAATAGTTCTATTTTTTTATAAATATCACTATTGTCAGAAAAACTTTTTTCAAAAATAAATAGAAATATAATGATAAAAAATAATGATTTTTTCATCACATCTATATTGTTATTTTTTCTTTAGGAATTAGCTCCGACCATATTTTTTCAAGCTCATAAAATTTTCTTTTATCAGGATTAAAAATATGGATAATTAAATCAATACCATCAACTAACTTCCAGTCTAAACTTTCTTTTCCCTCTATCTTAGAATTTTTAACTCCATTAGTTTTTAGTTTTGCTAAAACTTGTTCAGATAAAGCCTGAATATGTCTTGAAGAAGTTCCACTTGCTATAATCATATAGTCTGCCATTGAGCTTTTATTTTTAAGATCTATAGAAATTATGTCTAAGGCTTTATTGGAATCTAGAGTGTCTAGTATGATGCTTTTTAGATCTGTATTTTTTTGCATTAATTAAATAAACCTTATCAAACTTTCCTTAATTGAGAAGATGAAATATTGACTTTTTTAAAATTAATAAATGTCAGGTTTTTTTTATTTGTCCCGTTAAATGTCACTGACTTTAAGGATTTAGCTTTATAGCCTTGACGATCAAATACAAGAATATTGCATTTTCTTATAATAGATTTCCATTTATACCATTTATGAAAATTTATGAGATTGTCAGCGCCCATAATGAAATAAATTTCATTATTTTTATTTTTGCTTAAATATTCAATTAAATCAACCGTTCGGTTAGAACCTATTTTTTTTTCATAAAACTTCACTTTAATACAATTATTTTTGCCTATTAGTTTTTTGGCAAATTGTATTCTACTACTTAAATTTGATTTACTTTCATTTTTAAATGGATTTTTTTTTGTAATTGCCCAAATAATATTTTTTAGTTCAAATCTTTTTTTTGCTTGTTTTGATATTTCTAAATGTCCTTTATGTGCAGGGTCAAATGTGCCACCCAAAATGCCAATTTTTGTTTTTTCAGATTTCAATTTATTTTCTAGTTTGACCATTACTAACAATCTCATATTTGTAAGAAATAAGCTGGTCAAGACCCACCGGCCCTCTTGGTGGAAGAGTGTTTGTTGAGATACCAACCTCTCCACCAAATCCAAACTCTCCACCGTCAGCAAACTGTGTTGACGTGTTATGCATAGCTATTGAGCTTTTGACGTTTTTTAAAAACATTTTAGCAGTTTTTTTATTTTTAGTAATTATAGAATCTGTATGCATAGTCCCATATTTATTAATATGCTTGATTGCTTCTTCACAATTTTTTACAGTCTTTACAGATACTGTTGCTGCCAAGTACTCTTTAGACCAATCTTTTTTTTTTGCAGGAAAAATTTTACCCTCATAATGTTTACTTAAAAAATGATCTCCATATATTTTGCAGTTACTTTCTTCAAGTTTTTTTAAAATAGGATTACAAAATTTTTTAACAATTTTTTCATGAAGTAAAATTGTTTCGGTAGCACCACAAATACTGGTATTTCTTAATTTAGCATTATAAATTACATTTATAGCCATTTTTAGTTCTGCATCCTTATCAACAAAAGTGTGGCATAGACCTTCTAAATGTCCAATGATGGGTACAGTTGAAAACTCATGAACTCTTTTTACTAAATTTTTACCTCCACGTGGTATAATTACATCAATATAGTCCTTCATTTTTGAAAGCATAAAGTCAACCATTTTTCTATCTTTAGAATCTATAAATTGAATAAAATTTTCATTAACTCCATTTTCTTTGAGCACCTTTCGAAATAACTTAGCTAAAATTTTATTAGTATTTATTGCTTCTGACCCACCTTTTAAAATTACAGCATTTCCAGATTTAAAACATAAGCTAGCGACATCTGAAGTAACATTGGGTCTACTTTCGTATATAACTCCAATAACCCCAATAGGTATAGATACTCTTTTAATTTTTAAACCGTTAGGTCTACTCCATTTTTCAAGAGTACTATCAACAGGATCTTTTAATTTAGTAATTTTATTTATTGAATTTCTTATATTATCTAATTCTTTATGGCCAATGGTTAGTCTATCAATTAAATTATTCTTTAATCCTTTTTTTTGAGAAAACTTTATATCTTTCGTATTCTCTTTAATTATAGAGTTTCTCTCTTTATCTAGTAATAAGGCATATTTTTTTAAAATTTTATTTTTTAGTGTGGAATTAATCTTTTCAAGTGATGCTTTTTTAGCATTTTTTCCTATTAAATTTATATATCGACTCATTTTATACTTCTACCATATCATCTTTATGTATAACCTCAGACTTAGCAACATATCCTAATATTTTCTCAATTTCTTTGGAATGGTGCCCCATAATTCTTAATATTTCATTAGATGAGAATGAACTTAAGCCTCTAGCACATTCGTAATTTTTTTTGTTTAAAACCTTTATGTGATCACCTTTTTTAAACTTACCAGATACTTTTATAATGCCAGCTGCTAACAAACTCTTACCATTCGAAAGTGCTTGCGTGGCACCATCATCAATAACAATTTCTCCTTTGGGTGAAATTGAACTAATGATCCATTTTTTTCTAGCATCTAATTTGGTAATTTTGGGTAAAAACCAAGTACAGTTATTATCTTTAATTATTTTTGTGATAGGTCTCATTAAAAGACCATTGGCTATTACCATTTGACATCCTGAAAGTTGACAGAGTTTTGCTGCATCAATTTTAGTTTTCATTCCACCTGTTCCATGTTCACCAATACTTTTAGTAGCAATTTTTTCTATATCCTTATCTATATTTTTTATCTCTTTTATTAATTTTGCATTTTTGTAAATTTTTGGGTTTTGAGTGTAAAGACCATCAACGTCAGAAAGAAGTATTAGCGAGTCAGCGCCAGATATTTGTGCAACTCTAGAAGCTAATCTATCGTTATCACCATATTTGATTTCTGTAGTTGCTATAGTATCATTTTCATTAACAATAGGTACAAAACCTAATTGAAATAAATTATCAATCGTTCTCTTAGCATTTAAGGCTCTTCTTCTTTGTTCGGTATCTTCTAGTGTAAGTAAAATCTGAGATATATTAATTTTTTGTTTAACAAATATTTCTGAAAATAAGTTCATAAGTTCAATTTGTCCAATTGATGCTACAGCTTGACTTTTATCAATCTTAAGAATTTTTTTACTTAAGTTCAGTTTTTTACAGCCCATAGCAATAGCACCTGAGCTAACAATGATAATTTTTTTATTTTCTTTAATTAGTTCTCGAATATCTTTAGAAAACTCTAAAAGCCATTTTTTTCTAACTATTTTATTATCATCTATTAATAAAGATGAGCCAATTTTGATTACAATTATTTTAGAATTCTTAAGATACATACGTTAGTAATTTAGCTTTAACTTTTGATATTGATCTTTTGTCTAATGTTGAAAGTGTTATTACCTCAGAATCTTTATTTTTAGAAAAATTTTTCACAATTTCATTCACTTCTTCTTCATCTAATAAATCTATTTTATTTAATACAATTATTTCTTTTTTTTCAAGGATCTCTTTACTGTAACTATTAAGCTCTTTTTTAACTTGTTGATATGCATTTTCAATATTTTCATCAGTAATATCTATTAAATGTATTAAAGTTTTGCATCTTTCTATGTGTTTTAAGAATTGAATTCCAAGACCTACGCCTTCATGTGCGCCTTCAACCAAACCAGGAATATCAGCTAAAGTTATTTCTTTATTATCATAAGTCGCAACACCAAGATTTGGATTTAAAGTTGTAAACTTATAATTTGCTATCTTAGGCGTAGCATTTGTAATGGATGCTAATAAGCTAGATTTACCTGCATTGGGCAAACCTATAATACCAACATCAGCAATAGTTTTTAGTTGAAGCCAAATTACATACTCTTCACCTGTTGCACCTTTTGTAAATTTTTTGGGAGCTCTATTTGTAGAGCTTTTAAATCTAGTATTTCCAAGACCACCTTTACCACCTTTGGCTATAATAAATTCTTCGCCTTCTTTTTTAAAATCATAGATTAAAGTTTTATTATCTTCTTCAAAAACCTGTGTACCTACTGGAACTTTTAAAAATAAATCATCTCCTCCATGACCTGTACGGTTTTGCCCAGAGCCATTCACCCCCCTTCCAGCCTTGTGATGTTGCTGAAATCTATAATCAATAAGAGTATTTAAATTTCTTTCTGATCTTAGAAATATAGTACCACCTTTACCACCATCTCCACCATCGGGTCCGCCATACTCAATGAATTTTTCTCTACGAAAACTAGGAGATCCATGCCCACCATTGCCAGCTTTTACATAAATTTTTACTTGATCTAGAAATTTCATAATACAACTGTTAGTTTTTAGTTGTACTACTAATTGGGTTTTACTGAAACGAATGTTCTGTCTAATCTGCCTTTTTTAAATACTACTTTTCCCTCAACAACAGAAAAAATTGAATGATCTTTACCCATTCCCACATTTTCACCAGGAAAAATTTTTGTTCCTCTTTGTCTGACAATTATGTTACCCGGAATTACTACTTCACCACCATATTTTTTAACACCAAGTCTTCGACCAGCACTATCTCGTCCATTTCTCGATGATCCACCTGCTTTTTTTGTAGCCATAATCTATTTACTTACCACTTCTGCTTCTACTTTAGTTTCCACTTTTTCAGTTTTTTTAATTGGTTTAACCATTTTTTCTGCCTCAGCTAAAACTTTTCCATCTTTTGAAAAAATTTTACTAATTCTAATTAATGAGTATTGTTGTCTATGACCGTTTTTTCTTCTTGAATTTTGTCTTCTTCTTTTCTTGAAGATTAGTATTGTTCTGTTTTTACCATTTTCAACAAGGTCAGCTTCAACTTTTGCACCCTCAACGGTTGGTGATCCAATTTCTATTATTTTATCATCTCCATATGCAAGGATTTCTTTAAATTCTATTTTAGTTTCAGCTTTAGAATCTTCTAATCTTTCGATTTTGAGTATTTCTCCAGCCTTTACTTTGTACTGTTTTCCACCTGTTTGTATAATTGCGTATGACATTGTTTAATCTCTTTTTTATAAACTGCAATATAGTCTCGAGCCTATTATAGTCAAGTCCGAATAAGTTAGAAATTATCCTTTAAATCCCTTAATTTTGAAAAAGTTTCTAGATTGCTGGACCTAAGGAAAATATTACACTCTAATTCATCCTTAATAGTTGATGGAATAGTGGGTAAACCATTTTTTAACTTTGTATCAATACCATGTATCATGGTTTTGAGATTATTGTTATTTGCATCATGAGTTAAGCAAAAATCTGAATTTTTTTTGGTATATTCATGACCACAATAGACCTTAGTGTCTTCTGGTAGCTTCTTTAATTTCATTAAAGAATCAAACATCTGAGAGTATGTACCTTCAAATATTCTTCCACACCCCAAAGAAAAAAGGGTATCGCCAGTAAAAACAGATTTTTCTTTATAAAAGTAAAAACAAATGTGACCAAGAGTATGTCCTGGAATATAGATTACCTTGGCTTTAAAACTTTCATGTATCCAAGTTTCTTGATCGTTAAGCAATATATCTATTTCAGGAATCCTTTTTTTATCTCCACCATACCCAACAACTCTTGCTTCATATTTTTCTTTTAATTTTTTATTTCCACCTACATGATCATAATGGTGATGTGTATTTAATATAAATTCTAATTTAATTTTATTACTCTCTAAATGTTCAATAATAGGATCAGCTTCACTAGGGTCAATTACACATGCAGTATTATTTTTTTCATTAATTATTAAATAAGAATAGTTATCTTGTAGACAAGGTATTATTTGAATTTTCATCTATTTTTCAATTAAAAAAATTCCCAATTCAGCTGACAGATTTTTAATATTGAGATTTATTTCATTTATAGAAGAGGTTTTTTCATTGTGAAGTGCTAATGCTTTATCTAATTTGATTTTTCTATCATAACAAAAATTATAAAAATCTTTAATCGTACACATATGTAGATTTGGAGTGTTGTACCATTCATCAGGTAGATTTCTTGTAATAGGCATTGTTCCTTTGATTAATAAATGAAGTCTTACTTTCCAAAACCCAAAATTCGGCACTGTAACAATGGCTTTTTTGCCCACTCTTAAAAGCTCCTGAATAACCATTTCTGGATTTAGGAAAGCTTGAAGTGTCTGGCTCAAAATCACAAAATCAAAAGAACTATCTGGAAATTGCGTCAGATCTTTTTCGGCATCTCCTTCAATGACAGTTAAACCTTTACTTACACACTTTTGAGAATTGCTTTTAGAAATTTCAATTCCTCTTATATCGATTTCTTTGTTAGTTTTTAAATATTCCATTAATGTTCCATCCCCGCAGCCAACATCTAAAACTCTTGTATTTTTTTCAATAAAATCTGAGATTATTTTAAATTCTTGTTTCATGGTTAAATTGCTGAATAAGAGTTGTTAATAAAATCCTTTAAAGTATTTAAAAATTCAGGAACATCTAAAAGAAAAGAGTCATGTCCTTTGTCAGACTCAATTTCGACAAAAGCAACATCTGCTCCAATGGCGTTTAAAGCTATAACAATTTCTTTGTTTTCAGAAGTTGGGTAAAGCCAATCCGAAGAGAATGATATAACAAGAAATTTGGTTTTAGTTTTTTCAAAAGCTTTTGATAAATTTCCTCCATACTCCTTAGTTAAGTCAAAATAATCCATTGCTCTTGTAATATACAAATAACTGTTGGCATCAAACCTATCAACAAATACAGATCCTTGATGTCTTAAATAACTTTCTATTTGGAAATCTGCATCAAAACTAAATTTTAAATCATCTCTTTCTTGTAATTTTCTTCCAAACTTTTCTTGTAAACCATTTTTAGATAAATAGGTTATATGAGCAGCCATTCTTGCAACAGATAAGCCTTTATCAGGGTTTTTATTTTGATTTGCATAGTCTCCATTTATCCAGTTTGTATCAGCCATTATAGATTGTCTTCCAAGTTCGTTAAAAGCAATATTTTGTGCTGAATGACTTGAAGTACAAGCAATTGGAATTGCTATTTTTGCTCTGTCAGGAAAATTACTTATAAATTGGAGAACTTGCATACCGCCCATAGATCCACCCATGACTGCAAATAATTTTTCTATTTGAAAAAAATCTAAAAGGTTGTGTTGTGCATTTACCATGTCTTTTATTGTAATAATAGGAAAGGTAGTTCCGTAAACTTTATTTGTTTCGGAGTTAGTATTGCTAGGGCCAAAAGAACCTAAACATCCACCAATTACATTGGCACAAATCACAAAATATTTATCTGTATCAATAGCCTTATTAGGACCAACAGCATATGACCACCAACCATCTTTTTTAGTTATTGGGTTTATTCCAGAAACAAATTGATCACCTGTTAAAGCATGAAAGACTAAAATAGCATTATCTCTTTTTTTGTTAAGAGAACCATAAGTCTCATAAGCTAAAGGAAAATTATTAATAGTCTGGCCACAATCTAATTTTAGTGGTTTATCAATTATTAAATTTTTAATATTTAGGTTTTTATTCATAAATAATAGCTAAATTTGAATTGTGAGATAAAAAAAATTATTTAGCGGTTTTTTTTAAGCGCTCGCAATTCAGTTAAATCAGCGCATATTTTTTGTACTAGATAGTATTTCTTATGTCAAATTTTTAAAAAAATGACTTATTCTGTATGAAAGTCTAATATTTTATTTATAAGATTAAGAAAATGACAGTTCCAAAGTTTAAAAAATTTAAAATAGAAGCCTATAAACCAGGAAAATCAAATATAGATAAATTTAAAAATATTATTAAATTATCAGCAAATGAGTCGGCATTAGGTGTTAGCTCAAAAGTCAAGAAAGTATTAAATAATAAAAATTTGATTCTGTCTAAATATCCAGACAGCAAAGCAAAAGTTTTAAGAAAAGAAATTTCAAATAAATTTAATTGTGATTTTAATAAGATTATTTGTGGAGCAGGGTCTGATGAAATAATTCAGATGATTTGTCAGTTATATTTAAAACCATCTGATGAAGTGATTGTACCTCAATATAGCTTCTTAATGTATAGAATTTATGCACAAATCGTTGGAGCAAAAGTTGTTTTTTCAAAAGAAAAAAGTTTTAAAGTTTCAGTACTAGAGATAATTAAAAAAGTTACAAAAAAAACAAAAATAGTTTTTATTGCTAACCCAAATAATCCAACAGGCACTTATTTAAGTAAATTGGAATTATTAGAGTTAAGAAAAAAATTAAAAAAAAATATTTTATTAGTTTTAGATGATGCGTATTTTGAATATATGAAAAATAAAGATTATAAATCAAGCTTAGATCTATTTAAAGATAAGGATAATGTAGTTGTAATAAGAACATTTTCTAAAATTTATGGACTAGCTTCTTTAAGAGTTGGTTGGGGTTATGCTCCAAAAAAAATTATTGATGCAATGAATGTAATTAAACCACCATTTAATGTGAATCAACTTGCACAAATTGCAGCAACAGAAGCTTTAAAAGATAAAAACTTTATTAATCAATCTGTAAAGCACAATATTACAGAAGCAAATAAAGTTAAAAAACTTTTAGAAAAACTTAATATTTTTTCAAACAAAGTAACGGCTAATTTTTTATTATTAAATTTTGATAAATGTAAACTTTCAGCTAATTATGTTTTTACTAAACTACAATCAAAAGGAATTATATTAAGATCCACAGAAGATGGGTATAATATTAAAAACAAATTAAGATTAACAATTGGATCTAAAAAAGAGAATGCAAAATTTATAAAAGCAATTAAGGTTATATTTAATTAATTATGAAAAATATTTTAATTATAGGGTGTGGTTTAATTGGATCTTCATTATTAAGATCAATAGCAGATAAAAAAATAGCAAAAAAAATATTTATTTATGAAAAATCTAAATCAAATATTTTAAAAATTAAAAAATTAAAATTACCTTGCGAAGTTACAAGTGATTTTAAAAAAATTATCCCAAATTTAGATTTGATAATATTTTGCACACCATTAAGCGAGTATGAAAAAATAATTTTAAAGATAAATAAATACCTATTACCAAAAACTATCATCACAGATGTTGGCTCATCTAAAGAAAAATCTATGGAGTTAATTAAAAAGAAATTAAAAAAAGGAATCTTTTGGACGTCCAGTCACCCTATAGCAGGATCGGAAGTTAGTGGCCCTGAGCATGGTGTAAAAAATTTATTTTATAATAAATGGTGCATATTAATAAAAGAAAAAAATACTAATAAGAAACACCTTCAGTTATTAGGTAAGTTTTGGAAAAAAATTGGTTCTAACGTTTCAATTATGGACCCTAAAAAACACGATACAGTATTTTCTATCACAAGTCATTTACCTCACTTAATCGCATACAATTTAGTTAAAACTGCAACAGACTTTGAAAAGCAACAAAGATATGAATTAATCAAATTTAGTGCCGGTGGCTTAAGAGATTTTTCAAGAATTGCAGCATCTAATGAAATTATGTGGAGAGACATATTTTTTAATAATCAAAAAAATATTACAAAGGTTATTGATTTATTTATTAAAAATTTACTTTCATTCAAAAGTGATATTCAATCTAAAAATAATAAATCTATTATTAAAAAATTAGTTGATACTAAAAAAGTTAGAAAAAAAATAATTAAATTAAAACAAGATATTAACAAACCAGATTTTGGTAGAAGTTAATATTTTATAGAAGATACTCTTTTTATTACTAGCTTTGTTGTTTTTTCAATTCTATCTATTGTCTTTGTTATAGACATAATTAAAACTTTTTTTTCAGGCCCATATGCATGAATTAACTTTTTTGCATCAATACAGATTGCAACATGCCCTTTCCAAAATATAACATCACCTTTTTTAAATTTCTTTATTTTAATATTACTTTTCGAATATTTTAATTGATCCTTTGTATCTCTAGGATAAAATTTATAATTATAATAATAAAATAATTGTAAAATAGCAGAACAGTCGACCCCTTTATAGCTTTTGCCGCCCCAAACATATTTAGTATTCAAAAATAATTTTAATATTTTTAAATAATTTTTTTCTACATGATCAATTTTCTTAATATCTTTTTTCATAATCCATTTATTTTTTTCAAATTCTACAAACTTTTTATTTTCCTGAATTATTTGAATCCTTGCTGCAAATGGTAAAAAATATTTTGTCTCATTCATTTGTTTATTTAAAATATTAACTTTTAGACTAAATACTTTATGTGTAGGATTGTGATTAACTGTATAATTCTCATTTTTAATGTAACCAATATAGTTATCAAACGATGTTTTTACTCTTAACCACTTTTTATTTTTTGATAAAATTTTGAATTTTTCACCGTATATAATTTGAGATATAACCTCAGAAACTTTAGATGGTTTCTTATAAATATTTGATATTAGTTTTTTATAAAAATATTTATTTTTCACGAAGTTTTAGTTTATCTTTAATAAACCATAGGCAAACTAAAGATGGTATCACCATAACAGCTGTTAAGATGAAAAATACTCCCCAATCTCCATTCAACCAATCTACCAAAGCACCAGATGATGATGCGAGAGTTGTTCTTCCTGCTGTTCCTATCGAGGCAAGTAATGCATATTGAGTTGCAGTATAGGTTCTGTCTACTAGTAGTGAAATAAAGGCAACAAATGCTACTGTCGCAAAAGCTGCTGCAATATCATCAAATATGACTGCTACAGCAAATAATAACTCAGATTTATCACTCCATGCCAGGATAGTAAATAATAAGTTTGTTGCAGCCATTAATATTCCTGCAAGAAACATTGCCTTTAAAACTCCAGACCTAATTACAAAAAGCCCACCTAATAATGTAAAGATAACTGTAGTTACCCACCCTAAAGTTTTTGAGTAGATAGCTATATCACCTTTAGAAAATCCTATTTCTTTATAAAATACTATCGACATTCGTCCGAGAAAAGCTTCACCAATCTTAAATAAAAAAATAAAACTTAAAATTCCAATAGCAACTGAAAATCCATTTTTTTTAAAGAAACTTAATATAGGACCACCCAATGTACTACCTATCCAAGCAGTAAACGAGGTCATAACATTTTTTGACCCAAGCTTATTTTCTATTAAATTATCAGTCTCTTTTTGTTTTAGTTGTCTATCGGTGGTAAGTGGTTCATGAACAAACATTAATCCTATGTTCATTAAAATTACCACAATACCTAAAATTAAGAATGTGATTTGCCAGTAATTACTAATTCCAATATTTTCCAAATATTCAGCAGCAAACAAAGCTATTACACCACCCAATTTATATCCACTCCACCAGCCAACAACAGCCATAGCGGCGCCGGCAGCCATTGATTTGCTTTCATTCTCGCCTATTTGTTCAATTCGTAAGGCATCGACAGTAATATCTTGTGTAGCTGAAGCTATGGCGATGATTAAACCAACTGTAATTAATAGTACTAAATTTTCTGTTGGGTTAATAAAACTCCAAATAACAAGGCAAATTAAAATTGCAATTTGCATTAAGACTATCCAGCCCCTTCTATGACCAAGTTTTTTAGTTAGGTATGGTATTTGAAGTCTGTCAACAAGAGGTGCCCACAAATAGTTAAAAGCATAAACTGCAAATATTAAACCTGCCCAACCAATTGCCGATCTACTCAAACCCTCTTCTTTAAGCCATAAACTTAAACTACTTCCTATTAAAACCCAGGGAAAACCTGAGATAGCTCCTAGTAATAAGATTCTAAGCATTCTTTTATCTAAGTAGACAGAAAAAGTTTCTGAGAGTGATTGTTTTTTTATTTCAATCATAATTAATTTCTCCAAAACGAAGGTAGAAACAATACTAGTATAGCAAATAATTCTAATCTACCCAAGATCATTCCAAGGCTTAAAATCCATTTAGATATTTCGGGTATACTTGAAAAATTGCCATTAGGACCAATTTTAGAGCCTAATCCAGGGCCAACATTTGAAATTGATGTTGCGGCTCCCGAAATTGAAGTAACAAAATCTAAACCACTTAAGGATAGAAGCGCAGTTATTAAAAAAAATATAACCAAGTAAAGAAAAATGAAAGAGACAATTGAAGCCATAAATTTATCATCTACTTTATTTTTATCATACTTAATTATAAATATACCTCTTGGATAAATAATTTTCTTTAATTGATTAATAATAAATAGATATAAAATTTGAATTCTAAAAACTTTAATTCCACAAGTTGTTGATCCAGCACAACCACCAATAAACATTAGAGTTAAAAAGAAAATTAGTGGAAAATCTCCCCATCCATCAAATTCTCCAGTGACATATCCTGTGCCAGTTAAAATAGAAATAACGTTAAAAAAAATTGCTCTTATATTAATTTTAGAAAAATCTTCATTTTGAAAAAAAGAATAAATAAAAAGTAGAATAATTGAAAAAATAATTATCTTAATAAATGATTTAATTTGAACATCCGAAGTAAATATTTTTTTATTACCGTTTAAAAATTTTATATATGCAATAAAAGGTAAGCTACCCAGGATAATAAAAACCATTGATGATATTTCAATAGATAGACTATTAAAATATCCTATAGATTCATTGTAATTTGAAAACCCACCTGTTGCTATTGTAGTCATGGAATGAGTTAGACTGTCAAAAATATTCATACCAAAAATTTTATAAGTAGCAGCACAAAGTGTTGTTAACACTAAATAAACATAAATTAATCTAAGAGAAATTTCTTTAGATTTGGGCAGTAATTTTTCAGAAGAATCGTTGCTCGAAATTTTAAATAATTGCATCCCTCCAACATTCATTATAGGCATCAGAGTTATAGCCATTACGATAATACCAATTCCACCTAACCACTGAAGCATAGCCCGCCATAAAAGTATTGATCTAGGAGCATCCTCTAAACTTGAGATAATTGTGGATCCAGTAGTGGTAATACCAGACATACTTTCAAAAAAAGCATCAGTAATAGATAACTCAAGAGTAGAAAAAATAAAAGGCAAAGAACCAAATATTGCAATACTCAACCATGAGAGAGCGGTTAACAAAAATGCTTGTTGTAAGTTTAATTTTTTATCATGATTTAAATTTGCTAAAAAAAATAAAACACCAAATATTATTGAAATTATTGAAGCTCCTATAAAAGAAGAATCCACCTCTGAATAAATAAATTGAGTTAAAATTGGAATCATCATAGAAATTCCAAGAATAATTTGCAAAATACCCAAGGTAAAAAAAACAGTTTTATAATTAGACATTTTGAAAGAACATTATTTTATGGTAAATAAATTTCA
>Ga0222631_1000240_pt1 | contig 17133 bp, 21 predicted proteins | sample AntAcemetagenom5_FD_179826 | JGI IMG/M metagenome (GOLD analysis project Ga0222631, IMG submission 179826) | Saline water microbial communities from Ace Lake, Antarctica - #5 | ecosystem: Environmental > Aquatic > Non-marine Saline and Alkaline > Saline | place: Antarctica: Ace Lake | collected... | reverse complement strand
TAACAATATTAAAAATGTGTTCATTTGTCTTTATTCTAAATTGCTAGTTGTAATTAAGCAACATAGTAAATATTATTAGTTTATGAATTATAGTTTTGAGTACATCGATATCATTCTTTTAGCAATGATTGCTGGTTTCATTTTTCTTCGTCTACGAGGAATACTTGGAAAAAAAACTGGATTTGAGGGGAAAATACTAACACAATTTGAAAGAGAATCTCAAAAAATAAAAGTAGCTCCAAAACCAATAAATGTAAACTTTGATGAAGAGGCTCAAAAAGATTTTTTAAAAGGAGCAAGAATTGCCTACGAAACAATAATTACAGATTTTAGTGACAGTGATAACAAGTTAATAGCCAGCAAACTACTTTTGAGTAAAAAAATTCATGATCAATTTAAAGAAGCTCTTTTAGAAAGAGAAAATAAGGGCCATTTTGCTGAAATAACTTTTATTGGTATCAAGTCGGCTGTGGTTAAAACCCATAAAAAAATTGAGGAGAATCTAGAAGTTACAGTAGATTTTATTAGTGATATTATAACTTGCATAAAAGATAAGGATAAAAAAATAATTTCAGGAGATAGTGAAAAAATTAAGACAGTTTATGATACGTGGGTTTTTTCAAAAGATATAAAGTCTGCAAATCCAAACTGGCTATTAATTGATACTATTACGTAATTGATCAATAAAATTTCAGACAAAGATAAAGAAGACTGGAAAAATTTTTTAAAAAATAAAGATAAAATACCCAATAAAGATTTTGTTGATAAAAAAAATATAAGATATGAAAAAATAAAAAGAATAGATCTTCATGGTTACACGATCGAAGAAGCAAATAAGACTGTAGAACAATTCATTCAAAAATGTTTTGATGAAAGTGTTACTAAAATAATAGTAATTACTGGTAAAGGTCTTAGATCTAAAAATGTTGAAAACCCCTATCTTTCCAAAGATTTAAGCATATTAAAATATTCTGTTCCTGAGTTTATTGAATCAAACATAGGTTTAACAAAAATTATAATAGAAATAACAGATGCGAAGATTGAGGATGGAGGAGGTGGTGCTTTCTATATTTATCTTAAAAATAAATTTAAGATAAAATAATTCACTAGAGGATAAATTTAGATAAATCTGTGTCCTTTACCAGCTCATCTAGATTTTTTTTAACGTACTCTGAATTAATTACAATTTTTTCACCAGCTCTATCTGTTGCTGTAAAACTAATATCATCTAAAATTCTTTCAATAATAGTGTGTAATCTTCTTGCTCCAATATTTTCTACAGTATTGTTAACTTCTGAGGCCATAGTTGCGATAGCATCTATTCCATCTTCTGAGAATTCTAATTCTACATTTTCAGTTTTTAAGAGAGCCACATATTGTTTGATTAAACTATAATCTGGCTCCTTAAGAATTCTTTTAAAGTCGTCACTAGTTAAAGCTTCAAGTTCAACTCTTATCGGAAGCCTACCTTGTAGTTCGGGAAGTAAGTCTGAAGGTTTCGCAAGTTGGAATGCTCCTGAGGCAATAAATAAAATATGGTCCGTTTTAATCGTACCATACTTTGTGCTCACAGTTGTTCCTTCAATTAAAGGAAGCAGATCTCTTTGCACCCCTTCTCTGGAAACATCTCCACCTGATCTATCTGTTCTCCCAGAAATTTTATCTATTTCATCTAAAAAAACTATTCCATTATTTTCTGTTGAATCTTTTGCTGATTTTATAATTTTATCTTCTTCTATTAACTTATCAGCTTCATCATTAATTAAAATTTCATGAGATTCTTTGACAGTCATTTTTTTCTTCTTTTGTTTATTTCCAACTGATTTTCCAATGATCTCACCAATGTTTATCATCCCAATGTTCGCCCCAGGCATTCCAGGAATTTCAAATGAAGCTTGAGAGCCACTATCATTTACAGCTATTTCAATTTCATTATTGTCTAAATCACCATCTCTTAATCTTTTTCTAAAGCTTTCTCTTGTAGCAAGACTTGCTTTATTTCCAACCACAGCATCTAAAACTTTTTCTTCTGCTAATTTTTGAGCTTTTGCATGAACCTCTTTTCTTTTCTTTACTTTTTCCATTGCAATTGCAATTTCAAGTAGGTCTCTGATAATTTGTTCAACATCTCTTCCAACATAACCAACTTCTGTAAATCTTGTTGCTTCAACCTTTACGAAAGGGGCCTCCGCTAATTTGGATAGTCTTCTAGAAATTTCTGTTTTACCAACTCCCGTCGGCCCAATCATTAAGATATTTTTAGGTAAAACTTCATCTTTCATTTCACCTTTTAAAGCCTGTCTTCTCCATCTATTTCTTAAAGCAATAGCGACTGCTTTTTTTGCTTTATTTTGACCAACCACATACCTGTCTAGCTCCGAGACTATTTCTCTAGGGGACAAAGAGCTAACTAAAGAACTATCTTTGCTTTCATTTTTCTCTTTTGGAAAAGGTGTAACATTTGAATCTTTCATTAAATTTTTTCAATCTTAATATTATCATTAGTGAATACACAAATTTCAGAAGCAACTTTAATAGCTTTTCTTGCCACCTCCTCTGCACTTAAATCTGTATCTAATAAAACTTTAGCAGCAGCTAAAGCATAATTTCCACCAGAGCCTATACCTATGGCATCACCCTCAGGTTCTAAAACATCACCTGTGCCAGAAATTATAAAACTATTTTCTTTGTCACCAATAGCCATTAAAGCCTCCAGTCTTCTTAAATATTTATCAGTCCGCCAATCTTTTGCTAACTCGACAGCTGCTCTAGGAAGGTTTCCGGCGTGTTTTTCAAGCTTTGCCTCAAGTCTTTCAAATAAAGTTAAAGCATCTGCAGTTGATCCAGCAAACCCAGCTATTACATTTCTTTTTTCAATTTTTCTAACTTTTGCAGCGGTACTTTTTATAACAGTATTGCCCATACTAACCTGGCCATCTCCTGCAACTACCACTTCATTGTTTTTTCTAATAAGCACTATTGTAGTCATAGATTATAAATGGATATTAATTTTTATTCTTCAAGTAGTAGATTGGAAATATTGATATAGTCAATTAATCCCTATATACATATTATATATTATGAAGAGAATAGGAAAAGTTTCCAGAAAAACAAAAGAAACCAGCATCAGTGTTGAAGTTAATATTGATGGTAAAGGTCAATATAAAATTGATACTGGAATAGGTTTTTTAGATCACATGCTTGAACAACTGTCAAAGCACTCACTTATTGATTTAAAAGTTAAAGCAAAAGGTGACACTCACATAGATCTTCACCACACAACAGAAGACACTGGAATAGCAATAGGTGAAGCGTTAAAGAAAGCTCTAAAAAATTTTGCAGGAATTAGAAGATACGCTCACGCAATGATTCCGATGGATGAAACATTAACAAGAGTTGCAATCGATGTTTCGAATAGACCTTATTTAATATGGAAAGTTAAATTAAAAGTGGAAAGACTTGGAGAGATGGACACGGAGCTTTTTAAAGAATGGTTTCAAGCATTCTCTCAATCAGCAGGAATAACGCTCCACATGGAGAATATTTATGGAGACAACAGTCATCACATAATTGAGTCCTGTTTTAAAGCTCTAGCAAGGTCATTAAGAGTGGCTTTAGAAATAGACCCTAGAAATAAGAAGAGCATTCCATCAACTAAGGGCTCATTATAAGTTTAATGAATGTCACAATTGTTGATTACAATTCAGGAAACATCAGCTCTGTAATAAATTCCTTTAAAGAAGTTGCTAAAGATAAGGTTAATATCGAAGTAACTTCAGATTTAAATAAGATTAAGTCAAGCGATAAGGTAGTTTTACCGGGACAGGGATCGTTTAAGAGCTGTGTTGATGCATTAAACGGTATAGATGGCTTAGTTGATGTTTTAAACAAATTTGTAATTAATGATAAAAAACCTCTTCTTGGAATTTGTGTTGGTTTACAGATGTTTGCAGATATTGGTTATGAGCAAATTCAAACGAAAGGTCTTGGTTGGATTTCAGGAAAAGTATCAAAAATTGATAATAAAAATAATAAATTTAAACTTCCACACATTGGCTGGAATGAAATAAATATTATTAAAGACAGCAAAATTTTTCAAGATATAGAAAATAAATCACACATGTATTTTGTGCACAGCTACGAATTTATTCCAGATGATAAAAATGTAATTTCAGCAACAACAGATTATTCATCAAATATTGTTTGCTCAGTTGAAAAAGAAAATATTTTTGGAACACAATTTCATCCAGAAAAAAGTGATAAATTAGGACTTAAAATTATAGAAAATTTTTTAAATTTATAAATATGAAAATATTTCCAGCTATAGATATTAAAGATAAGAAATGTGTGAGATTAATTAAAGGGGACTTTAATAATAAAACTGAATATGAAATTTCACCAGTTGATCAAGCTGGTAAATACAAAGATCATGGTTTTAAAAATTTGCATATAGTTGACTTAGATGGAGCTTTAACTGGCGAGACAATTAATTTGAATATTATTAAAGAAATAGTTCATAAATTTGATTTAAAAATTGAAGTAGGGGGAGGCGTCAGAACCATTGATAGTATTCAAAAATACACAGATTTAGGAGTTGAGAAAGTTATTTTAGGAAGTGCTGCCATAAAAGATAAGAATTTTTTAAAAAAAGCATGCCAAAAATTTCCAAATAAAATTGCCTTAGGTTTAGATGCTAAAGAAGGATATTTATCAGTTTCAGGATGGAAAGAAAATTCTAATCAATTGACTTTAGATTTTTTAAAAGAAGTGAATGATTATGGTGTTAGCAGATTAATTTATACAGATATAAATAGAGATGGCACTAAACAAAGTCCTAATTTTGAAGAAACTACTAGTATTGCCAATGTTTCTAATTGCCCGGTAATTATTTCTGGAGGAGTGTCATCAATTGAAGATATTAAAAAAGCAAAAGGTTTAAAAAATATTGAAGGTATAATAGTTGGTAAAGCCATATATGATGGTGATATTAAATTAGATGAATTAGTGAGAGAAATGGATGCTTAAAAATAGAATTATCCCATGTCTTGATGTTAAAAATGGCAGAGTTGTTAAGGGAATAAATTTTGTAGATTTAAAAGATGCTGGTGATCCAGTTGAGCAAGCTAAAATTTATAGTGATGGTGGCGCTGATGAAATTTGTTTTTTAGACATTACTGCTTCTAATGAAAATAGAGATACAATTTATGATGTGGTTCAAAGAACATCTAAGAAATGTTTTGTGCCTTTAACAGTTGGTGGAGGAGTTAGAGGTGTTGATGATATTAATAAATTATTAAATTGTGGAGCAGATAAAGTTTCAATTAACACTGCGGCAGTTCAAAATCCTGAGGTGATAATTGAAAGTTCAAAAAAATTTGGATCACAGTGCATTGTCGTTGCAGTAGATGCTAAAAAAAATGGCAATAAATGGGAAGTTTTTACCCATGGTGGGAGAAACAACACAAATCTAGATGCAATAGAGTTTGCAAAAAAAATGGAAGATAGTGGAGCGGGGGAATTACTAGTTACATCCATGGATAGAGATGGCACCCAAATTGGTTATGATAATGAACTAATGTTTAGAGTATCTTCGACAGTTAATATACCTGTGATTGCTTCAGGTGGAGTAGGTAATCTGGATCACCTAGTAGATGGTATAAAATTAGGAAATGCTAGTGCAGTACTAGCAGCTTCAATTTTTCATTATGGAACACACTCAATTAATGAAGCTAAACAATATTTGAATTCAAAAGGAATTCCCGTTAGGATTTAGACATGTCAGAAAATCTAATAAATCTAGTAAATACAATTAGAGACAGAAAAAATAAAGATGAAGATAAGTCTTATACTTCGTCACTATTATCGAGCGGCTTGTCTAAATGCATAGATAAAATGGAAGAAGAATTTAGTGAGCTTAAAGAAGCTTTAAACGACAAATCTAATGTAGTGCACGAAGCTGCAGACACAATTTATCATATATTAGTTACATTAGAGGCTGCTGATATTAAATTTGAAGATGTCTTGAAAGAATTAGAAAACAGAAAAAAACAATCAGGTATTGAAGAAAAGAACAATAGATAATGAGTTACGACAAAAATAATATTTTTGCAAAAATTTTAAGAAAAGAAGTTCCATGCAAAAAAATATATGAAAATGATTATGTTCTTTCTTTCCATGATATTAACCCTCAAAAAAAAATTCATGCATTAGTAATACCTAAAGGTGACTATATTAATTTAGATGATTTTAATAATAGAGCCTCAGATCAAGAGATAGTTGCATTAAGCAAAGCCATTACAGAAGTTTCAAAAATATTAGGAATATCAACTGATACTGGGGAGGGTTATAGAGCCCTTACAAATTTAGATGACCACGGAGGTCAAGAGGTTCCACATTTGCACTTTCATTTATTTGGAGGTGAAAAAATTGGAAAAATGGTTGAGTGAAAGAAAAAATCTTTAGAAATTACTTAGAGCTAAATTCTTTTAATGATTTTAAAGAAGTAAAAAAACCATCAGAAGATTATTCTGCAAAATTAGCTGACCCAAAAGATTTTCAGCTAAATAAATTTTTTTATAAGAAGATAGGTAAAAATTGCCAATGGGTTGATAGACTTGTTTGGACAGACTTAGATTGGACCAAATATGTTTCTGATGAAAAACTTTATACTTACATACTTAAAAATAAAGAGGAAATAGCAGGCTATTTTGAGCTACTATTTAACAAAAATACAAAGGAGGCAGAAATTGCTTATTTTGGTGTTTTAGAAGAATATTTTGGAAAGAAATTAGGTGGATATCTACTAAGCGAAGCAATTAAATTTTCATTTAATATGGGTACCAAAAGAGTATGGGTTCACACTTGTTCTTTAGACCATAAAAATGCCTTAAGCAATTATTTATCTAGAGGTATGAAAATTTTTAAATCTGAGACATTAATCAGATAAATATTTAATTATTTTTTGGTAAGATAAAAATTTTATTATCTATTTTTTGATTTATTTTGACAGATGAAATGAAAGTAACAGCTAGGTTTTGATAGATATCTTCTGTTTGCCACCCGATTAGGTTTAAGTTTTTTTTATCGAAAAATATATTGATTACATTATTATTTTCTAAAATTTTAAAGTTTAAATATTTACTGTCAATTTCTTTTGGTTCTAGAATGTCTATTTTTGATATTAGATATTCTTTATTTAATAGAAATTCTAGAGGAGTCTTTCGAAGTGGGTAAATATAATAGCTGCCACTATTTCTATTTTTAATCACTAAAGACTTACCATTTGACACTATAATCTTTTTATTGGAATTATCATATTCACACCAAATTTTTTTAGGGTATTTTATAACACATTTACCATTTTCACTTTTATTATCAATAGTTTGAATAAAATTAAAACTTAAATTATTAGTAAGTTGCATTCGAGAAATTATCTTCTCTTTAGTTGAAGAAAAAGCCAGATTGTAAAAATTTAATATAAAAAATATTATTAAAGTCTTAAACATTACAATACATCTCTTTTACCAACATGGTTTGCTTTGCTCACAATTCCATCAGCCTCCATCATATCGATAATTCTTGCAGCTCTATTATAGCCTATTTGTAATTTTCTTTGTAAAAAGGAAGTTGAAGCCTTACCCTCAGACCTGATAATGTCTAATGCGGCTTGATATAATTCATCTTTATCACTAGAGCCTGGTGAGTTTTCACTAATTTCTTTTTCATCTGCGAAACTCAGTATCTCATCTATATAGTCTGGCTCTGCTTGACTTCTTAAATAGTTGTTAACTTTTTCAATTTCATTATCTGAAACAAAAGGAGCATGAATTCTAACTATACGATTAGCAGAAGACATGAAAAGCATATCACCTTTGCCCAACAATTGTTCTGCGCCCTGTTCACCTAAAATTGTTCTACTATCTATCTTAGAGGTTACTTGAAAGGATATCCGTGTTGGGAAGTTTGCTTTGATAGTTCCTGTGATAACGTCAACACTAGGTCTTTGAGTAGCCATTATAATATGAATACCAGCAGCTCTAGCCATTTGAGAAAGTTTTTGAATATAGTTTTCTATTTCCTTTCCAGCAACAAGCATCAAGTCAGACATTTCATCAACTACAACAACTATATATGGCATAGTCAAAGTATGTTTTGAATTATAGCCGTCTATGTTACGAACTCCTTCTTTAGTCATAAGTCTGTATCGATTTTCCATTTCTTTAACAACCCAGCCCAATACGGAGGCAGCTTTCTTAGCCTCAGTGATAACGGGGCAAAGCAAGTGAGGTATGCCTTCATAAGTTGATAGTTCTAACATTTTAGGATCAATTAAAATAAATTTACATTTATTGGGTGAATGTCTGTAAAGAAGAGAAAGAATAATAGTATTAATACAAACTGACTTTCCTGATCCAGTAGTTCCAGCAATTAATAAATGAGGCATAGAAGCTAAATCTCCGACCACAGGAATTCCAGAAATATTTTTACCCAGAGCTATCGGCAGCCTAATGTCTTTCTTTGCAAAATCACTATTAGAAAGAATTTCACTAAGGTAAACATTCTCTCGTGTTGAGTTAGGTAGCTCAATACCGATTGTACTTCGCCCTGGTATAGTAGCAATTCTAGCAGATTCGGAGCTTGTATTTCTTGCAATATCATCTGAAAGATTAATAATTTTTGAAACTTTAACACCTGCGGCTGGTTCAAATTCGTTTAAAGTTACCACAGGTCCATGGCTAACTTTTTTTATTTCACCACTAACACCAAAATCTAAAAGAATTTTTTCTAAAAATTCACTATCAATGTAATCATCGTCCCTTAGTTTTTCTTTATCTTTTTGAGTAGGAATTTTTAACAAATCAATAGAAGGTAACTTAAATTTTATTCTCTTATTATCATTTTTATTATCATTTTTAATAAAGGGCAGGTCTTCTTGAATTAGACTTTTAATTTCTTCTTGTGGTATAAATTCACTAATCACTTCATTTTCATTAGTATAATTTTTTTCTTTTTTAGAAAACATAAATTTAAATATCTTTTTAATAATTTTATAAAAAGAAGTAATCTTAAACTGGATACTTATTAAAAATAAAATTGAAATTAATAGAGGAAAAACATAATAAAAAATTTGAGAATCGATATTAATTATAGAATTCAAAAAAGTTGTTTCCAAATATTTTCCAATAAAACCACCATTACCATTAATATAAAGTTTAAAAGCATTTGGATAAAAAAAGGAAAAAAATAAAGAACCAAGTAAAGAATATAAAATACTGTAAAAAACACTCTCAATTATTAAAAAAATTTCTTTTTTAATAATAATATTTGCTCCAGACACTATAAGACTAAAAGGAATTAATAGAGCTATAACCCCAAAGGATTGAAAAAAAATATCAGCAGCAAAACTTCCACGAAATCCAAGAATATTTTTAATTTCTGTGTTGTTTGGGAAAATAAAATTAGGATCATCAGGGGAAAAAGTGATGAGTGAAGCTAGCAACAAGATACCAGTCACTAAAATAGTCACACCAATAATTTCAATAACTCTATTTATGCCAAAATTAATTGTATTGCTGGCTATTTTTTTTAATTTCATAAATCAATGAATCTAATTAATCACTTTGTATCATCTAATTTTTATTGTTAAAATTAAAAATTATTATGAATATATGCATTATAGGGGGCGGTCTTACCAGTCTATCTTTGGCCAAAAATCTTATAAATAAAAAAATTAATGTTCACTTCTATCATAAAAATAAAATTAAAAATTTATCATCAAACAGAACAATAGGGATATCTAAAAATAACTTAGAATTTTTTAGAAAAGAAATTCAAAAAATACCTAAGAAGATTTTTTGGGAAATTAAAAAAATAGAAATTTACTCAGATAAAATAGAGAAAGAAAATTTATTAATATTTGAAAATAATAATGAAGACTTATTTTATATGGTAAAAAATGATGACCTTTATGAGTCACTAATAAGCCAGATATCTAAAAATAAATTTTTTAAAAGAAACTTAATTAATAAAAATTCTTTTTATTCAAATTTATTGAAAAAAAATAAATATGACTTAATTATTAACTGTGATTCAAATAATTTTTTATCAAGGAAATTTTTTACTCAAAAAATTGATAAAGATTATGATAACTTTGCATATACAACAATTTTAAAACATAAAAAGATAAAAAATAATGTTGCTACTCAGATTTTTACAAAAAGTGGTCCGATTGCATTTTTACCAATTTCAAATATTGAAACTTCTATAGTGTGTTCGCTAGACACCAAAAAAGAAAAATATAATGATAATGAGATTTTAGATTTAATAAGCAAAAACAATCCAAAGTATCAAATAAAAAAATTACTCAAATTAAGTAGTTTTAAGTTAAGCTCATCAAACTTAAGAAACTACTACCATGAAAATATATTAGCATTTGGCGATGTGCTTCATCGGATACACCCACTTGCAGGACAGGGTTTTAATATGACTATTAGAGATATTAAAGCTTTATCTGAAATTATTCAAAAAAAAATTGATCTTGGTATGCAATTAGATTCATCAATTCTATCTGATTTTGAAAAGGAGACAAAGAATAAAAATTTCCTTTTTTCTAATGGCGTAGGTTTTATTTATGAAGTATTTAATTTTGATAAAAAAATTAAAAACAAAAATTTTAATAAAATTTTAAGAATTATTGGAAAAAATAATACCTTAACCAATTTTTTTATTAAACTTGCAGATAAAGGTTTGAATTCTAGATTTTATTGAACAGTTGTATTATCAAAATTATCATAATTATACGTTCTTAATATTTCTGCAATTTTATTTTTTCTTATTCTTAAATTTTGACTTTCTAACAAAATTTGCTTTTCCTCCATGGAAAAAGGGGAGGCCATAGCTAATGCATTTATTGTTTCGTTCAAATTTTGATTTTTTAAAGATTTCCAATTGATTACGTATCCTTTTTTTTCAAATAATGATTTTAAATCTTTAAAAATCAGCTCTAGATCTGAGAATGTTAACTCTTCTTTTTGTGAATTCAAATCATCTTGATAATCTTCAAAGCTAACTTCACATTCACGATATGTCTTATCATTTTTAATTTCTTTAGTTATTTTAAATCGGACTAAGCCATTAAGATCAATCAAATATCTACCATCTGATGTATCTTTAAAACTAGTAATTTTTCCCATACAGCCAGTTTCATGAAGATCTAGAATAGAGTTAGTATTATTTTTTTTAGGTTGAATTAAGCCAATAAATTTATTTGTTTTCATACTATCATTAATCATCTCAACATATCTTGGTTCAAATATATTGAGTGGGACAGTCGTTTCAGGAAAAATAATAAAATTACTTAAAGGAAAGATGGGTATAATTTTTGGTAAATTTTTCATAAAATTATATTATTAGAATAAGTATTATTCATCTATAATAATAGTACAATGATATTCTGGATAGCATCTTACCCAAAAAGTGGAAATACTTGGTTAAGAGCTTTAATTAGCGCTTATTACCATACTCAAGATGGAGTTTTTAATCAAAACATTTTAAATAGTATAGGACAATTTCCAGAAAAAAATATTTTACAGGTTTTGATCATAATCAGGAAGAAGCTGGAGACACAGCAAGATTTTGGATTAAAGCACAAGAAAAAATTAATGAAGACAAAAAACTAAGATTTTTTAAAACTCACAATATATTTGGTAAAGTTAATAATTCTAGGTTTAGTAATAAACAAAATTCAGTAGGATGTATTTATATTGTTAGAGATCCCAGGAATGTAACAACTTCAGTAAAAAACCATTATGAGCTTGATGATAATAAAACTTTATTATTGATTGCATTGAAAAAAACATCTACTTATATTGTCTTTTATAAGCGGGTCTAGCTCATTGGTAGAGCGAATCGTTGCCAACGATTAGGTAGAGGGTTCGATTCCCTTGACCCGCTCCATTAACCTAAAGTTAATTAATAAATGAATGATCTAGTAAATAAAAAATGTATTCCCTGTGAGGGTGGAATTTTGCCATTTGATATAAGTGAAATACACAAATATCAAAAAAAAGTAGATGGATGGGATGTAAATGAAAATGAAACAAAGACCTATTTTTTAGAAAAAAAATTTACTTTTAAAAATTTTATTAATAGTCAGGAGTTTATCAATAAAGTTGGAATAATTTCAGAAGCAGAAGGTCATCACCCTGACATTTCTTTTGGGTGGGGATATGCAAAAATTATAATTACCACACATGCAATAGAAGGATTATCAGAAAATGATTTTATTCTAGCTGCTAAAATTGATCAAATTTTTAATGTCTAAAATGTCTTGTTTTAGAAAAGACCAGAATAGTATTAGTCTGATTTGCAAATTTTATTATTTCCTTATCTCTGATTGATCCAGAGGGCTGTATTACAGCAGTAACACCTGACTGCACTAGTTTTTCTATACCATCGACAAATGGAAAAAATGCATCTGAAGCTGCAACTACTTCTTCACTCAAATTTTGAAATTTATTCATTTTATCTATTGCAATCTGACAACTATCGAGTCTGCTAGGTTGTCCAGACCCAATACCTACAGTTGCTTCTTGACTAGCTAAAACAATAGCATTTGATTTTACATATCTACAAATATTGAATGCAAAAATTAAATTTTTTAATTGAGATTTGTTTGGCTTTTTTTTTGAAACTATTTTAAAATTTTTAATATTGAATTTTTTTAAGTCTTCAGATTGAGTTAAAACAGATTCATTAGCTGAGTTAAATCTTATCAGATCTTTTATTGTAAAGTTTGTTGCATCAATTAGACGTAAATTATTCTTCTTTTTCAAAATTTTTAATGCTTCAGGATCAAAGCCATTTGCAATAATAACTTCTAAGAAAATATTATTTAGTTCTACGGCTAGAGTTTTATTTATTTTGTAATTGCACGAAACTATTCCTCCAAAAGCACTTACAGGATCACAAGCTAGTGCTAATTGGTAGCTTTTAAATATATCCTTATTAATAGAAACACCACATGGGTTAGCATGTTTAACAATAACAGTTCCTGAATTTTTTGGTAAAGATTTAGAAATAGTTAGGGCAGAGAATATATCATTATAGTTATTATAGCTCAGCTGTTTTCCATGAATTTGTTTAATGTTTAGATGTTGCGTTTTTGAGTAAACAGCAGCTTGTTGATGAGGGTTTTCACCGTACCTTAATTTTTCAATTAAATTTCCGTAGATAATTTTTTTCTTAGGAAAATTATTATTTCTAATTTTGTTAAAGTAGTTTGAGATTACAGCATCGTAATATGCCGTTTCAGAAAAAGCCTCTAAAGACATCTTTTCTCTAAATTCAATAGAGGTAGAACCTTTATTTTTTTCTATCTCTGCAATTAGTTCGTTATATTGATCTGAAGAAGTAATGACAGTAACATCATTATAGTTTTTTGCTGCAGCCCTAACCATTGTTGGGCCACCAACGTCAATGTTTTCTATAATTTTTAAATGATTGTTAGTCTGTTCTAGAGTTTTTTCAAAAGGGTAGAAATTAACAATAACAAGGTCTATTTCTTCAAAATTGTTATTTTTTAAATCGTTACTATGGGATTTATTATTTCTTTTACTTAATATTCCAGCATGTATTTTTGGGTGCAGTGTTTTAACTCTTCCACCAAGTATTTCAGGAGAGCCCGTATACTCTGAAACTTCTAAGCATTTAAATCTAAGTTTTTTAATCTCCTTATAAGTACCACCTGAGCTTATTAAATCGATCTTGTGTTTAGTTAAAACTTTTAAAAGGTCTTTTAAATTTTTTTTATCAGAAACTGAAATTAGTGCTTTTTTAATTTTCTTCATTATAATTTTGTAATTTCCCACTTTATAGTCTGGTTTTCGTTATTAGTCATTCCAGAAATGACTATATTATGATTATCAACAAAGAAATCTTTTTTACCAAAATAAAGACCATTATCAATATTCATATTATTGTTATTAGAATTAAATTTCCAACCCTCACCATCAAGGTCTATAAGTATTGATTTATTGTCTTGGGTCTTCATTATTTTAATATTAGGCTCTAAATGAAATCTAATTTCAAATTTTAAATTTTTAATATTATTTTTGAAAACTATTTTATCATTACCAATAAATTTTATCTGCTCTGGATAAAACTCTACTTCTCGTTCATGTATGACCCCATATTGTTTTAAATAACCATCATGTGCTGCATTAATTTTCCAATAATTTTTCTCAAACACAATATTCTTTTTTAATATTTTTAATCCATGGGAAATTTTGGAACTTTCATTCTTAGTTTTATTAAACTTACATGAAGATCTATCATCTAAAATTAGAGCACTATGTATTGCGCTTGATTTTGATAGATCATTTAATTGGTGATTACAGTTTTGAAAATATCCAGAATTACAAATTAATTTTTTTCCATTTGATATTATTTCAAAAGACAATGCACCTGCTTGATAGTTTGACGAAAACTTTTTATCAGGACTGGACCCAACATCCATGATTAGTGAGGTCTTTTTGTTATTAAGAGCCGCATAGCCTCCCAATTCATTGTTTTGGGTCTTAAAATTATAGCCAAGTTTTTTTAAATAACGATCAAATTCAATATTATTTGTCTCATTGTTACCGTTGAACAGGAGATCTACTTTATTATTTTGCCAACAGAATGCATAAGACTGACCTAAATAATATATATTTTCATTAATAAAATCAGGTATTTCACTTTGAGACTCTTTAAACCACTCTCTAATTAAAATAAAATATTTTAAGTAAAAACATAATTGCCGGATATTTCTAGATTTCGGAAAACCATCATTATCAAAGGAAAATTTTACAAGTTTTTTTAACAAGTTTAACCCTGTTTTTAAATACTGATCTTGATCTTTATAGGATAAACCAGTTAAAATAATAGCCGCACAACCTATCATTTTATCATCAACCCATTCCGATCCTTCTATTTCATTGATCAAATGATTAGTTTGTTTTTTTATGACTATATTGAATTTATTCTTGTAGTCAGTGCTAGCATCTTCATAAGTAAGTCTGGAGTTAGAAGTCCAAGCAATTATTCTTTTAGCTACTATGTCGATTTCCCAGCTTTTAGAGTTGTATTTATTATTTTTTTCTATCCATTGCAAAATTATATTTTGTGTATCTTTTTTTGAGGATTTTAAATCCAAGCTAAATAACCAAAAAAAACTATTTAAATTCTTATAGTCTTTTTCCCTTAAATTTCTGTTATCCCATATTTTATTTAAAGAATAATTTTCGATATTAATTTTTTTTTTATCGTATTTTACAAGTGAGTTTAGCAAGTTAGGACTTGGATGGTATTCTAGAGAGCCTAAAATAGAAGGGTTAATTTTTCTGTTATAAATATTGGAGCCCAAATATAAAGTGCGAATTTTTTTTTTAGAAAATATATATGAACTACTAATAAAATCTAATAAATTATTAAAAATCATTATTCTAGATTGATTTTAAAAGCTCTATATTCTTTTTTATATTTCCATTATTATTTTTAAATACAGTAGTGCCAGAAACTAAAATATTGGCACCAGCTTCAATAGCTAACTTGTTATTATCAAAATTAATTCCGCCATCGATTTCAATATCAAATTTCAAATTTTTTTGATCTTTAATTTTTTTCAATTCTCTAATCTTATCTAGTACTTCAGGTATAAATTTTTGTCCTCCAAATCCAGGATTTACACTCATAATTAAAACTAAATCAATTTCTTCCAATAAATCTGTTATCAAATTAATTTTAGTTTCAGGGTTTAATGAAACTCCAACTCTTTTATTCAAAAATTTAATATGCTGAATAGATTCTTTTAAATTTTTTGTTGCCTCTGGATGTATAGTAATAATGTCTGCTCCAGCATCGGCATAGTCTTGAATATATTTATGAACAGGAGATATCATTAAATGAACATCAAATGGCAGCCTTGTATGATGTCTTAAAGCCTTAATAATTGGAGGTCCCACAGTTAGATTTGGAACAAAATGACCATCCATCACATCTACATGAATCATATCAGCACCACCTTCTTCCAGTCTTTTGATTTCATTTCCTAGCTGACTAAAGTCAGCAGATAAAATCGAAGGTGAGATTTGTATTTTTTTCATTGATTGCTACATTAGTAGTATCAATTTTATTTTTAATTTGAATTAATTATTTACCAAAAATACGATAAATTTCTGTAGCAATTTCACTTTCTAAAGGAAAAGACAGCATTCCCATAACTGAGTATCCTAATAGATAGGGCATGAGGTAAAATCTGATCATATAAAAAAACCAGGCCACATAAAGTGGAACAAGAGGGTCTATAATGAATGAAGGGGTGATAGGTTTAAATAATCTTATTAATGGGTTTGTTAATTTCACAAATGCTTTCATAAAAAAAAATTCTGAGTTTTCTCTTTGAAAGAGGTTCATCGCAACTCTTCCAATAAGAGTCCACATAATCACACCTAAAATGTAATCAATTATAAGAATAAAAGGATGAATTTCTGGCATAAATATAAAAAGGAATTTTGTGTTTTAACTTAACTAAGGAGGGGCGAAATAAATCGCCCCTCAATATAAAATTTAATTAGTGTTGTTTTCCAAGAATTGTTTTACCACTTGGAATACGAAGCTCGTCAATCATATCTTGAGTAGCTCTGTCTGGTGCGGCTGTTAGTAAACTAACAACTACCATAGAAACTAAACTCACTAATGCTCCAACGATACCAAATGTAAGCTGAGTAATACCCCAGAATCCAGATCCACCATTACGTACCCAAATTAAGTACGCCATACCAGAACCTAATCCTAATAGCATTCCTGCAACAGCACCAGGTCCATTCGCTCTTTTCCACCATACACCTAGTACAAGTGGGAAGAATAGTCCTGACATCGCAAAGTCAAAAGCCCAGATTACTGAACCTAAGATACCTTGGATACCCATTGCGGCAATAGTTGCTCCAGCAAAACCAATTATTACAAGTAATACCCTTGCAACAATTAATCTCTTCGCAGCTTCTGCTTTTGGATCAATGATCTTGTAGTACAAGTCATGAGACAAAGCATTTGCGATTGCTAAGATCAAACCATCAGCAGTAGACATGGCAGCAG
>Ga0222631_1000238_pt1 | contig 17198 bp, 38 predicted proteins | sample AntAcemetagenom5_FD_179826 | JGI IMG/M metagenome (GOLD analysis project Ga0222631, IMG submission 179826) | Saline water microbial communities from Ace Lake, Antarctica - #5 | ecosystem: Environmental > Aquatic > Non-marine Saline and Alkaline > Saline | place: Antarctica: Ace Lake | collected... | reverse complement strand
CGGCGCATTTCTAGTCATCTCTAACCAAGAATCTGGGGACATGTTATTTTACAATAATGGCGCGGAAGCTATGAGGATTGACGACAGCCGCAATCTTCTTGCAGGAGCAGATAACACTCAGACATTAGGTAGCGCATCTAAGCGCTGGTCTACGGTCTATGCTGGAACCGGCACAATTAACACATCCGATGCCAGAGAAAAAACTGAGGTCAGGAAATTGACGCCAGCAGAAATACGAGCATCAATTCTGATATCTAAAGAAATAGGCGTTTATCAGTGGTTGGATTCTGTAGAAGAAAAGGGTGATTCAGCTCGGCAGCATGTCGGATTAACGGTTCAATCTGTTATCGCCATTATGGAGGCAGAAGGGCTTAACCCGATGTCTTACGGCTTTATCTGCTATGACGAATGGGATGACGCGTTCGTCGAGCATCCTGCGGTTGAATTCGCCGCAGCAGTTTATGACGGTGACGAGCTGGTAACGTCAGAGGTTCAGGCAGTAGACGCATGGACTGAGCAGACCAAAGTTGCTGGCAACCGATACGGGTTCAGATCGTCGCAGCTAAACACATTTATTGCGGCTGGCTTTAATGCACGACTAGACGCAGCAGGTATATAAAATGGATTGGATAATCGAAAACTGGTACGTCTTAACGCCTTTTGTGTTGCTGGTACTGGGCACGATTGCGTTAAACACTCGCGGGACAAAGACAGACGATAAAATTTATTACCGTCTGGTTGAGTTTGTCGAGTCCATGGGCGTTAAACTGCCTGCATTTGTGCCTCGCCGCCCCAAGTAATTACCGGCAGACCGTCTGAAACTCATATCGACGGGCATTGCGGTTGTATACCTGTTCTTGGTAGCAATTTCCCATGCCAACGGGTGGGACAATAGGTGGCTGTATCGGTCGCACCCTTGGCGGCGCTATCGGGCAAGCTGAGTAACAATACTGCTTAACATCGTAGCTGTTGCTGCAAATATTCTGCGCCCTGCCATCGACACAAGCGCATCGACAATCGGCTTGTGCTTCAGTCATAAATATTATTGAAAATAACATCGTGATTGCTAATAGTAGATATTTCATTATTTTTCATCCTGTGTTGGTATATGTTGATCGTTCTTCACCCCCATAGCCTTTTCTATATTCTCAACTGTGTAGGCAGAATCGACATTATTTTGAAGCCATGCAAGACACCTAGCTAAAGTATCGCTCTGTGCCTCAATCTCAACAATTCTCGCCTCGGCTTTATCAAGCTCGCTGGCTGGGACGTAGGCGGTAAACACATCAGGTTCAAATAAGGGTTTTTGGTAGTAATAATTTGTATCTTCGAGGTTTATCCATATCACCGGCTTCTTCATTCGGCTGTCTCCACGGTTATCGTTACCTTGACGGGGGGCCAGTCTTTGGCGTGCCATTCTGATTTTCGCCCTTTAACTTTGCTCATCTCAATGTCAAATGAGGATTCAGACTCATAACGACCAATGCAGCTATTAATTGTCTCTGACCTACCTATCCATCCAGTAATAACCTTTTTCATAGTCTTACTTCCCCGCTGTTAAGCTTATCGGCTAGACCATTGGCGCAAGATTGTGACATATCGACGTAGGCCAGCACCTTGTTTCCATACCGTGAGCCAGCGAACCACGACCGCTTCACGCCATTGTAACAAACGTAGCCTTTCGCCTGATCCATATCATCCCAATCAGCCACCCAATCCCCGCCGTATTCCTCGACGTAATCAAGTAGGGTTGCGTAAGCCTGAATCAATTTACCTTTCTCACCTAACGTGCTTCCAGTTTTCGAGGCGACGTATACAGTGCAAGGGTATTTAATAAATTTGGAAACCCACCGCTTAGGCTTTGGCTCAATCGTGATCGACTCGCCTGCCAGATGTGCCGCGTACTGATCTTCTGTTACTTCAATAGCCTTCATGCTGTCACCTCGCGTATGGTGCTTTCGTCCACTTCGTCAAAACTTATTACAACCGTAAATTCTTTGATGTTTAGCACCTCGCAGATCTTAGGGTGCTGGTCGTATTCGTCTGCCCAAGCTTTCACAGTATTAAGAATCATTGCCTGCAACTCCTCACTGTGTCCGGGCCACGTATCACCAAATCCTTCGCATTCTTCATAAGCCCTTTCGCCAATAATCTCTGCCATGTTAGGAACAAACGCTTCGACTTTAAAAGGCACTGCATCGCCAGACCAAAAGTGATGAACGCCATTTTCGGCATATTCTAGCGCCTCATCAATTTCATAGTAATTGAAGTCCTCGCCGTTATTTGAATACACTGTTGTGTTCATAAAACCCCCTTTCGTTAATTAAAATCAGCCTTATCAATAACGTCCTGTGCTTCCCTCTCAGCCGCTTCCCTCTCTCGCTGTAGTTCAGGCGAGATAAGGTCTACATCGGCGCCAAACCAGCCATTAAAGTGCTCAACGGCGTGATCGTAGTCACCTGATAGCATTTGGGCTATTTCATCACCCCGCAAACCCTCAAAAGATGCAAGTTTCATGTCGTGATATACTTGCCGAGTAAGCCGCAGCACATACCAGTGTTTTTTAAAAAGCGAAACTAGCAGCCCTATATCTGCCATCGTGCCTTCTAGCTCTATTTCATAGCTCATTATTTTCCCCTTTCTAAAAGTTTTTGCCCGGCCCGTTTTTGCTGTGCCATTGCTTGTGGTGTGCCGCGCATAACCAGCGCACATTTAATGGCTCCAAGTAATCGTCGTGGTGAGCGTGTATGTGTTCATTTATTCCGCAAACCTCGCATGGCTTTCTAAACAACTTGCCGCCTCTTACAGCCCTAGCAACTATTGCTTGAGCCTTAGCTTTGTCTGGATTTTGTTTTCTCCAAGCTTCTTTAGCCTTTGCTCCTGAAATTCTGCCTTCTTCTGTTTGAGCATATATTTCTCTTGCTTGCCGTCTATGATCTTGTCCGTTTCGCGCTTTATCGTAAACTCTCTGGCACGTTTTACACTTGTGGGACAGTCCATCTAGTGATGCTTTTCTAAATCCAAAAAGAGACTCATCTTTTTCTGTTTCACAAGACCCGCATAATTTCATTTCTTTAATTCCTTACGTGAAAAACACTAAGTTACCACGCAAGGAATATAGAGTCAAGAACGGCACATCAAAACGGGATATCATCCAAGAAATCTTCTTTCGGTGGAGTAAGTTGCGGACTACCAGTACCTGAGCCCGCGTCAGTCGGAGAATGCTGGGACTGGCTCCCAGTTTTGCTGCCGAGCATCTGCATGTTATCCACGCGTATCTCGGTTGAGTACCGCTTGCTTCCGTCCTTCTCGTACTCACGGGTTTGCATTGCGCCTGATATGAATACCTTGTCTCCTTTACCAAGGTACTGCGCGCAAATCTCACCCAACTTGCCCCAAGCGTTACACCTGACCCATTCGGTGCCTTCCTTGGTCTTCGTCTTCCAGCCCACCGCTATACTGAAATTGGTCACGCTGGTATCGCCTACCTGACGTGTCTCAGGTGCTTGGCCTAAATTTCCTATAAATGAACAGACGTTTAAATCGTTTGCCATGCTGCTATGCTCCTAGTTTTTGTTTAGCTTTCGCAAGTTTCTCGGTGAATTTGTCTAGCTCAATCTCGAACGCGCTGACCCACTTCTCGTCACGGTCTACCCTGACTAACAACTGAGGTCTGCGTGTCGCCTCATCCGGATAGGGGTAGTAGCTCATGAAGTCCCAGTGGTCACGCTCGAACAGATACATCAAGCCTTGTACCTGCGGGACGTACTTTGCTGGACACTTCTTGGCTAGGCAGTATTCGGTATGTGTCTCGTCTTTCGGACACTTGAATTCAACGCCCGAATCATCGCCTACCAATCCATCTGGTGAGCCGCCACAAGTACGATCGTCATTGGTCACGAAGCCCGTTTCCGTCACTGACTTGCCTGTGTAGATCTCATAGTATCCGCGCGCTTCCGGCTCCAGCTCGGTGCCGCGTTGCATCCAGTACGTGGTCGGTATCTCAATAGGGCGGTCATGCAGCCACTCTGTTACCAGCTTGTTTAGGTACGCGCCTTGACTCGCTGACGGCTTACACTGGCTGGTGACTAGATTGCCAAACTGTGAAGCCGTTGGGATGCCTAGCCTAGCCTGCAGCCATTCGGGTGTGCCTTGGTCGTGGGTGTGGATGATCAAGCTGGCACCTCCAATAGTTCAGGGTTCTGGTAGATGTTGCCGATTACTTCAATGGCATACCTCTCCCATCCGCCACATCTGTAATTACCACCATCGGTAACGGTATAAAAGCAGCCCTCAAAAAAAGTGACAGACGTTACGAATTTGTTGCGAATCCTAACAATATCCCCCTCGTAAATCTCCACGCCATTCTGGTCAGTAAGGCCGGTGAATTGCATTAACGGGTAATCAGTTATTTGATCAATATCCCAGTTGCAATAATAACTAACACCATATTTGTCCATCAAAACATTGTCATCATTACTACAAGGCTTAATAATGGTGGCTTTACCGCCCCTAACTGAATAGGGCGTTATCATTGCCCTGCCATCCCAAGCCCTAAACTTTATCTCTCTCATGCCGCTGCCTCCTTCTCCGCTGCGATACGCTTGGCCTTTTCTGCCAGTGCATGTATCGCGCCTTGAAACTTCGAAGCAAGCAATACGTCAAGTGTCGCAACGTCCAAATGCTTGCAGAATTGATCAACGTTCGTATCCGTATCGGCACACTTCGCCATGAGTTCGTCAGCCTGTGCCTGCGTGACAAACTTCGGCAGGTCTTTGCTTATCCGTAAACCTTCGACCGTATCGCGGCCAAACTTGACGGCACTGTCCACGTAGACCACCACGGCGACATCCTTCCAATCCTCGATGTAGTGCGAGTCAGTCATCTCGCGGATCGTCTTGGAGTTCGTCGCGTTGAGTATCATCGGTTTCAACTTCTCACCCTTGCGCAACTCTTTCTCTGCAAAGTGTGCCGTATTGAATAGGTCTTTCGTTTTCTTGGTCAGGTCAGACTCAAGACGGACAAAAGCAATGTGTAATACTGTCGGGCCAACGATGTCAGCCGCGGCCAGGTATGGGCTGTTAAATGCTTTTCGGTAATGCGTTTTCTCACTCATTATCTTGATCCTCCCAGATCGACAAACAATTCGTAAAAGCTGCAGTATGTCTTACCCTTGCGTATGATGGTCATGCCACCGCCCGAAACTCTTTAACTTCGCCCTCTATCTTCCGTATCAGCCCATCTATGCCAACGGTAAAGCGTTCCACCATCGAATCGGCATCATCCTGCATCTCGATAATACGGGCCTGTAGTTCCGCGACCTGTGCAGCGTGAGCAACGGTCATATCCTCGATTTCTTGGGCTAGGGCGCGTTCTATTGGGCTGCTCATAACTTCACCTTCTCGACATCCCAATCATCGCCGGTCGTGGTTATTTTGAGGATGCCGATACAAGTTGAATACTCATAACCGACGGCCTGTACGCAATTCTCTATAGAGTTGCGCGCGGCGCCCAGACAGCAATCGTTATAGACATTAGCGTACTTCACCTTTGTCTCTGGCAGGGTGACGAGTGGATCGCAGTCATTAGCACACCCCTGCAAGTCCCTATAGCGCAGATACTCAGTGCCTCCAGTCTCAATCAAAATCCCTATCGAGTGCCCATTATGACTTTTTCGATCTGTACAAATAATCCGCGCATCGTCGCTGCCACACTTACACCAGCCACCGTCCCTATCCATCGTTGTTTTTAAATCAAAGCTCATGCTGCCACCTCATCTTGATAAATCATGTCGTGTAAGTAAGTCATCATCGGCTTGGGCAGTTTAATTTCTTGCCCGCCAACCTTGACGCTTTCTATCTCAAGTTCTTCTTCTTGATGCGTTGCACTGACGCCCCAATACTCCGACACAGCCAGGCACCTTGTATACCGCCACTCTGCCACTACTGTTAGCGTGCCAAAGTCGATTTCGTATTCGCCGCCAAGGATCTCAGCCATTAGCGTGGGCCTGCTTGGTAACGCGATCTGCTACCAGTTCACGTAGCCGGTCGCTGTCTGCTTCAAGCGCTATCATCTTGGCTGCATCGGTCAGCATAGTAAGTAGGCGGCGCTGGCAGAGCAGTCTAGTTTCAGAAAGGCTGGCCTCAAGTTGCCGGATCTTTGCGCGCTGCTCGGCGTGGCTGATTAGTAATGGCTCGATCATGCTCTACCCCAGTGGTGATTCGTTAGTAACTCGACATTCAGAAAGCCGAAGTCAAAGCTGGCTTCGTCCTGACAAGCTAAACACTCGCCTTTAGACATCCCGCATTTAGCGCAACGAGGTTGATCAGTAATGAAGCCCCAGACATGCGTATGCGCGTTGAGCACATCCGTATAGTTGGCTCGGTCGGCCTTATCTGTGCTGATGTGCTTGTGCAGCATCGCCATCGACTCTGATTCGGTCAGTTTCTCGCTCAGTGATACTTCTACCCAATCCTGCATCTCTTCTATCGCTGTGAAATAGTTCATAATTTTATCTCTCAATCAGTATTCAATTCGTTACTGCAAAAGCATTATTTCAAAGTATTCAACGGAAGTAAAGGTGTTAATATAGTTTTTGCGTTTATTTATTAGTAGATTTAATAGATATTATAGCACCATCTATTGACAAGTAGCAAGTCTTACTGTATATTATCAATAAATAACTAAACATTAGAGGTCTAAAATTGGGAAAGGTCGAGGCAATACGTCAAGCAGTCATCATTTTTGGCGGTCAGCAAAAGATGGCTGCGGCCCTGGGAGTTTCTCAGCCAACAGTAAGCGGCTGGATGGGTAGAGATGGTCAGATTGGTGCACGTTATGCGCTCCCCTGCCACATGCTCACATCAGGCCGCGTCAAGGCATACGACCTGCGTCCTGACCTATATCCCCGCACATACATCCAAATCAAAAGAGTGTCATCAGTAAATAACGTGGAGGCCAGCTTATAGGCAAGTAGCAATCATCGCGGACGTGTACAACAACGGTGGCGCGTAATCCACGACGGAATGAATAGATCGGGTGTATGGGCCTGGCCGGTAAAGCCAGATGTGATCCTGAGGGGCACCTACCAGTAGAACAGCTAACTGGTGATAAACAGGCAAATGGACGGTTGGTTGCGTGTAAGAGCGTATCGGATTGGCCCACCATAAACGGGCAGCCTTGGTAAACGATTTATTTCATCACATTTTGGGCGCTGTTAGCCCTGAGAAGGTTATTGGGTCTACCAACCCAACCCCTCATTAGACTAACTATTGCCCGATGATTTAGGGCGTAATTTGGAAGCGTAAAAATGGTGTTAGATATGAAGTTTTCATGTGGTGATTCAACGGTAGAAAGGATATCTACGGGCATGAAATACAAGGCTTGCCCGTCATGTGGTCGTGTACTGGTGCCATCCAAGTGATGCCTAGGCCGCTACCACACATTGATTACCTGCGGGAGTGTCTGAGTTACGACCAGTCAACTGGGGATCTTATCTGGAAGCCGCGACCAGAGTCACACTTCAAGACTGTCGGTGCATTTAAGACCTCTAATACAAAGCATTCCGGTAAAGTTGCTGGCCTGATTAGCTCTGGAGGATACATGCGAGTGGTGATTAGTCAAGTGAGCTATTCCTCGCACAGGCTGGCTTGGTTCCTAGCAACAGGGGAAGAGCCAAGCGACATATTTATTTATCACAAAAACGGCATCAAGACAGACAATAGATTCATCAACCTGCGCCTAGCGACCCATCAAGAAAAAATGTGGAACAGGTGTGGCGTAAGTGCTGCTAGCAAGAAGGTGTTCGGTGAGTTCTCAGGTAGCGCAAAATGATATCCACCCTGCGCCCATACCAGCTACAAATTGACGGCATGATCCGCCAAAGCTTCATGGCTGGCAATCGCAAGATAATGGTTATGGCTCCGACTGGGGCAGGCAAGACCAAGCTGGCAGCTAATCTGGTATGTAACGCACACGCTAAGGGGCGTCGGGTAGCGTTCGTCGTCCCGTTCATTTCCCTCATTGACCAAACATTAGCGAGCTTTGAAGCCGAGGGGCTGCGTCCGTTTATTGATATGGGTGTGATACAAGCTGATCACCCGATGACGAATTACTCTGCGCCTATCCTGATCTGCAGCATCGACACGCTATCCCGCAAGTCTGAGTTTCCCCCTGTTGACTTGGTTATCATTGACGAGGCTCACCGCCACAACAAATATATGTGGTCATGGATGAAAGCGGTTGACATTCCATTCATCGGACTGAGTGCTACGCCTTGGTCCAAGGGACTCGCCAAGCACTATGACGATCTAGTAATAGGCATCACCACACAAGAATTAATAGATCAAGGTTTCCTCTCCGGCTTCCTCGTTTTCGCCCCGTCAGCCCCCGACTTGTCAGGCGTAGACGTGGTTGCTGGAGATTTTCATCAAGGCCAGTTAGCAGAGGTGTCTAGTACGCCCGAGTTGATTGGTTCAATCGTCGATACATGGCTGGAAGATGGCATAGGCAGACCCACACTGTGCTACGCCGTTGACTGCGCCCACGCTCGCAAGATTCAGGCTGAGTTTCTGAGTCGCGGCATTAACGCAGGATACATCGACGCGCACACCGACTTAGAAGAACGCCAAGCCATTGCTAAACAGTTCCATGATGGCGTGATATCAATAGTGGTCAATGTTGGCACGCTGGTGGCCGGTATAGATTGGGACGTTAGGTGCTTGATCATAGCGGTCAGCACCAAGTCAGAAATCAAGTTTGTTCAGATCGTTGGCAGGGGACTACGCACCGCCGAGGGCAAGGACTACTGTCTGATACTCGACCATTCCGATACACACAATAGACTCGGCTTCGTCACTGATATTCATCACGACACCCTCGACGATGGCAAGCCCAAAGAGAAATCAACCAAGTCCGAGAAAGATGAAAAGCTCCCCAAGCCCTGCGTCAAGTGCGGGTGCTTGTGCAAGGGCGCGTGTCCCTCGTGCGGGTTCATCGCTCAACGCCAATCAGAGGTTGAGAACGGCAAGGGTGAGCTAATCGAGATGGGCGCTAAGGGTAAGAAGGACAAGTCAGCAACACCGCAAGAAAAGCAGGAAATATGGGGAATGCTGGCTCACTACGCAGCGACTAAAAATTACTCGAAAGGATGGGTGTATCACACATGCAGAGAAATGCTCGGATCGATACCACAGCGCCAGGACGTTCCAATGTTACCGCCATCAGCGAAGGTGCTGAACTTCATAAAGCACAAGATGATCAAGAACTCAAAGCGTCGTTCAAACACCTCGAAGACAGTTTCCGCATGATCAATCAGCGCTTGGTTGAAATCGAGAATCTTAATTCAGACCTGAACTGCCGATTAACGAATGCGCGTTACGAGTACAAGAAGCTCGCTAACGCATACAAGCAGGTGCTAATTACATGAAATACACATTAGATTGCAAATGGTGCAACGACTCATTTCAGTGGAAGAACCTGCACAAAAAGTTCTGCACGCCAAGCTGTAAGACATCATGGAATAACAACATGCGCCAGGCTAACGAAGATGCTGTGCCATTCGCTCACATGGCGCGCCAAGCTTGGATGCCAGGTATTCGATTGTGCTAGTCCGCGACTTCAAGGCCAAGATTCACGGCCAGTCAGGAATGCAGCCGATAGTTGACTTCCTCGCGCTGTGGGACTTTGGCGAAGGTGGTGCGGAGGTCAGCATCACGGCGATCGGTGCCACGCTGGATCATAAGGCGGTGTTCTGGATCTGGATGCGCCAGTTAGCCAAGAACTTTAGCAGCCGCGGCAAGGACGATTACACAGCCGATCAGATGCACGACCTGATGTGTCATAAGTTCTTAGGCCATACGGGTGATCGTAAATTGGGCAGCACCGTTATACCGAGCGCGCTCAGGACGATTACATACCCTGACCAACTCAAGAAGCCTGACATGGCGATATTGTTAGCAAAAATCGACGCATGGTCGGCTGATGTCGGTGTAATGCTGGAAACTAAACAGAATTCGGAATACTGGAAATACAAGGAGGCGTCACAATGAAAATCTACCGAAAATGGTTAGCCCTGCCCGAGCTCACCAAAGAGATGACAGTCAACGTAATCCTGCTCGCTATGTGCCTGACAGTGGTGTGGTGGATATGAAGCTAACTAACGCGATAGCCACCGAGATCAAGCGCGCGTACTTCGCCAGAGAGATGAAGCAGCAGCAGCTTGCCGAGAAATACGACACCACACAGTCGACTATCAGCAAGATACTCAGCGAACAGATATGGACAAAACAACATGCAGTCCAAAGGTAATGCACCCACCGCAGTCCAGAAGCGATGGCGCGAAGCTGTACGGGCGATGGGCTCGGTGATAACGGGTGACGATGCGGTGATTCATCATTGTGTGGGCGCTACAGGTAGTCACAACAAAGTCAAGATTGGTCATTGGTGGATAATCCCGCTGACTAACGAAGAGCATCTGGGGTTGCACGATGGGGACACATTCGGCAGTGACTCGCGGAAAGCATTTGAAAAGGAAGCGTTTCGGGACGTGTGCACATTTGTTGGCGTTGATGACATACCGCCATTAGACGTTAGGGAAGCAATAGAGGGGTATCACCGATGAGTTTTAACAACCACTACCCGAAGCGCAAAGACCGCCGCAAGCAACCGCGAGGCAGTAAAGCTGTGGATAGTAGCTGCAAGAATCATGGTTCATGCCCTTGGTGCGCCAGTAGTCGCAAGCACAAAAACGATAAGCGAAGGAGTCCAGCGTGAGCCACACACCAAAAGACGCACCGGACGGACTGTGGGCGCTGCGAGATCGCAATGAGCGCCTGCAGACCCAGCTTGATGCAATGACCATTGAGCGAGACGGGTATGAGACGGAGCTTAGGCTTCAGGCAGCACAGCTAACAATTTATAAGGATCTATGGGATAGTTTTGAGGCAGATCGTGAGCGAAAACTGAGGATAAGCTGATGAGCATCTACCACAGCAAAGTTGACGCGAACCAGCCTGCCATCGTCAAAGAGTTCCGCAGGCTAGGGGCATACGTTCACCACACTCACCCGCTAAAAAACTTTTGTGACCTGATGGTGGTTTACAACAAGGTCACGGTGGCGGTGGAGGTCAAGATGCCAGGCAAGAAGCAGACGGAGGGTGAGACACAGTTCGAGAAGGATTGGATAGAGCAGGGCGGCAAGTACGCGATTATCGAAAGCATCGAGCAGGCACAGGGATTAATTGAAAGTATATCAACTTACGGGGATAGATCATGGGTGAAGTAGTCGATATAGATTCAGGCAAAACTGAGGTGCGCGAACTGCTGAATGATGCGCGTAACGCAGCATCAGATACGTGCGGCGTAATTCTGATCCGCGAATTTGACAGCGGTGTAAGAACGGTCGATATGGTAGGCAGCTTCGACAGTGACCCAGATCAAATCACTGACATGATGGGGAAATTATCGATACTTTCGTATAGCTTCGCAAGGCTGGCATTTGAGAGCGATGAGGTGGATTATGATTGATCCAAAGCTAGAACAATATGCCACACCCGTACAATGGCAGCACTACCTAGCCGTTATGGAGCATGGTTCATCGGGCAAGGCTGCCAAGGCGCTGGACAAAGACCCAGCTAATATCAGGTCGAGTGTACGCAAGATTAAGGCTAAGGCTGCGAAAAGTGGCTATTCGCCTGAACATGACTATACCCATATCGTCCCTGACGGCTTCAAGCTAAAAGGTGTGTCCAGCTTCTATGATGCTGACGGCAATCTAGCGCGGCAGTGGGTCAAGTCGATGAGCGATGAGCAGCGCCAGGTTGAATTGCTTATGGAGCGGTTTGAGGAGGGCATACTGAACTTCAAACCTTTCAAAGCCACGCCAAAGCCTAAGCGGGTGGATCACGACTATCTAACCCAAGTGACTATTACAGATTTCCATATGGGCATGTATGCGCATGGTGCTGAGACAGGCGACTCATGGGACTTGAAGATTGCAGAGCAGGTATTCCTTAACTCGATCCACGACATGATAGAGGCGAGTCCCAAATCGGGTACAGGCTTGCTTTGTCAGTTGGGCGACTTCCTGCACTGGGATGGCCTGTTAGCGGTCACAGCGGCAAGCGGTCACGTTCTGGACGCAGACACGCGGTATAGCAAGTTGGTCGACCTGACGATGGCGGTTATGTGCGAGGCGGTGAACATGATGCTGCGTAAGTTCGAGACGGTCATTGTGGTGCAGGCAGAGGGTAATCACGATCCGGCAGGCAGCGTCTGGCTGAGAAAGTTCATTAAGCACATGTTTAGCCACGAGCCGCGCGTTCAGGTGATTGACAACGACTTTCCCTACTACGCATTTCTGTTTGGCGAGACGATGCTGGGCTTCCATCACGGGCATAAGAAGAACCTGACGCAGTTGGTCAAGTTGTTCAGCATGGAGCCTCGTTTTCGGGCGATGTGGGGGCAGGCGACGCACACTTATATCCATGCTGGTCACTTGCACCATGAGAAAACGCTGGATGACGGTGGTGCCACGACAACGCAGCACCCGACGCTATCAGGCAGGGACGCATACGCGGCGCGTGGCGGCTTCATGTCGAGACGTGGGGCGCTAGTCCATGTCTATCACAAGACTGACGGCGAGCAACAGTCGCACCAAGTACGACCACGATTAAACATCGCAGCAGCAGAGGTTACGGTATGAGCGCACTAGACACACAGGTCGGCGGTACACACTACAAGAACATGGCGATCCAGCCGATTGAGTTTATCCAGAAGAATAAGCTTGGGTACGAGGTCGGCAATATCATCAAGTACGTCACGCGGTATCAGTTCAAGAACGGCGTTGACGATTTGAAGAAGGCGCGGCATTACCTCGATCTGCTGATTGAAAGTATTGAGCCAGCACAAGACACTCGTCCTCCAAGCGAGGTAGTGGAGGAAATGTATGACTTCACGACTCCTCGGCCTGATGCGACTCCCGAAGAATGGGACGCGGTGGCGCTAACGGATCTCGTCACCGTTTCCCAAGAAGGGATCGTCACCGGCATCAATATCCCCGACCCGCACTATGTGATCAAGGATTGACTATGGACATCTTACGCCTAATTGACGCAGAACTATCCGAAATACAACTGGCACGTGCTGAGGGTAAGTACGCCGAAGTCTATTTAAGCGGTGCAGAGGACTGGATGGTATCGCTACGGGCTGAGGTAGTCATGGGCCTGGCAGAGCGCCAGGTTATGACTGAAGAAGAGGTGGCCGCGCGTAACGGGTCGGGTTGTTCAACTGGGAATTGTGAGGGGTAGGTTATGGAGTTGATAGCAGATTTGTTTGAAATATTTTCTAAATTTTATGGTCCAATAGCGGCGCTAGGATTTCCAATGATGTTTTGGTGTTTCGTGGGGTCGGTGCGGGATAAGAAATCACTTGAAAGGCAATATGACGCGCTTGCCGAAGCCGCAGCCATGCAGACCCGTGAAGATTCAATTATGAAGGTTCTGTCCGCGAAGGGCTCCAGCAAAGCAGAAAAAATGAAGAGTGGGTCAGCACTGTCGCAGCGTCAGGTTATGAAGCCTGCTAAACGAGGAGTATTGACTCTCAAGGTAATCCGCGAAGCAGTCAAGGCGGCGAGTCGCACTAATGAAAAATAACGTAGTCAAAGCACCGTTACTCGCAATACAAATTAGGGGCGCACTTATGGTCTGCAAAGCAACGCATAGAATGCTACTGATCCATAAGGCAACGCATAGAACGCTACTCAGACGATTAGCAACTAAGGAGTTGCCCGAATGACCATAGCTCAGGACACGGCAGACTTCCTCGCCAAAGGGGGCGTTATCAAGGAGATACCAGAAGGATATCGCACCGCATCGGATACGTTAGAGATGCTGATGCAGCTGGTAGATGATGGATATCTGACTATTGAGGATATTAGGCCAGTTAAAGTGACCTAATAAACTCGCGTACTTTCATCTCTTGCGCTTTGGTGAGGTTGAATTGAACGGGGTGAATGCCCTTATCTTTGTTTCTTTTACGCTCTGCACGTTTACGCTCTGCTTGGGTCAGTGCTGCCATAAACCTTTCCTTTCGTTGTATTTATCAGCAACTTAACTTATATGTCCTGCGACAAGCATTCTTGGCATGTCTCCCGTCTTTCTCATGATTTTGTCGTAGTAGTGGGCCACTGATAATGCTCGCTTATTGGAGTCTATAGCAAGTTCTAAGCGTGCAATGGAATTGCCTGTTGAATCAGAATATCCGTACTCTTCATTCTGTCCTTCTTCAAATATACGGTAGCGATTTAGAGTCCTTATGCGAGCAGATAAATAATCGGCGTGATTTGTTAGAGCTTGGGTATAGTGTTTTGTCATTACTTTCTACCTTTCTTTGGTGGTGGGGCCGAAGCCCGGTGTGGTTAGCGTTGGTTTAACATCCTGTTGGCCTGCATAACATCAATAAGCGAGTCAATACACGCTTGAACCTCACTCTTGATGTGCGCGTGTTCTGGGTCGTTTCTCACTTCCAGCATTATTTCCAACGCTTTCAATGTGTGGTTTTGCACATTTACTGCCATTTTACTATCCTCTTACTGATTTTTTTAGTTCAGCAAGGCTGGTGAATGTTGTTGATTGATCGAGAGTACCGAACAAGCAGTCCCGTTGCTCAAGGAAGTAGTGACGCTTGCCGTCGATTGTGGCGGTGGTGATGAAGTCGCGACCTACCTGAACCAAACGACCATACTGAAAAGAACCGTGGTTTATGTTTGATTTGGTGATTTTTCGGATTGTTGTGCCTGCGTTGCGCTCTTCGGTGTTTCTCATTTTCGTATTCCCGTTTCGTTGCATGTGGGATCAGTATACACCGTGACACGTCACAGTCAACCCTTTAATCAAAGAAATATAAAATAAATAAAATCACTGTATGTATTGACAGAATTTCTTAACGATGCTAGTATTCTATCGACATTGAGCGATGTCGTTAGAAAACGCCAGCGACCGCAACGGTCTTGGTTATGTACGGAATCAATCGCCCTGCCAGGTGTTTGATTCAAAGCCCCAAAGGCTGCAACCCTTGGGGCTTTTTTTTGCCTGATCGAAAATAAAAGTACTGTATGTATTGACAGTGGTAGCGCGACGTGGTAAGATAGTTAGTCTCGGCACTAATTCATTGTGCCATCCCTAATTCTTGGGCCTCATAACGTGTCAGAAATCAACGACAGACGCGATAATACTGACATTAAACTGATACTTGCTGAGGTAATCACGCAAGGCAAAGATTGTCACGATCAATACGCTGCACTATCTGGCAAGTTCGATAAAGTTATCACTCAACAAGCCGTCTTTGCCACGAACATCGCAGGCATCCACTCACAGCTAGGCGAGATCAAGACCGACATCAAGCCAATGCCAGCCCAGCTCGCAACGCACAAGGCACTGATTGATTCTATGAGCGGATCATCAGTGCAGTCTTTCTGGCAAACGGGCAACGCCAAGCTGCTCATACTGGGCTCTATCGCGATAATCGGCGCATTAGTCGGCATCAATATCAAGGACATCTATTGATCTGTCAGAAGGAACTAGGGCAAGTATTAGCGGATGAGGGCTTCAAGTCCTACCCTTACCTGGACACAGTAGGCGTAACCACCATCGGCCACGGGTTGACATTCCTGACACTGGAAGAGTCGGCATACATCGTGGAATTCTTCCGATTACCAGCAGTAGAGCGTGACCTTGTCAAGCGTCACCCTTGGATTGCATCATCACCGCCAGAGGTTCAAATGATCCTCATCAACATGGCATACCAACTCGGTATAACAGGGCTATCCAATTTCAAGAACATGCTGGGGTCTATCAATGACCAAGACTATCGAGCAGCAGCGACCCACGGCAGGGACTCGAAATGGTACAGGCAAACGACGAGCAGGGCCGAGCGCCTCATGTCGCGTTTAGAGCAATCATGACGTTCTGGCTATTCATGGGTTTGACATTGCTGGGTATCGTCACCCTTGTTGGACTATATGTGATTGGCTACTGCTTCATATACGGCGCAACATATCTAATCCGTCAGGTTGAACACCTATTCAGGTGATGTAAACGTCCACCGTATCGGTATCGACAATACCCACAGTCAACATTAAGTAAACCAATCAGCGAGGCTCCATGTCAATCGTATTCACAGCGCTCCGTAAGATCCTATTCGGCTCAGTCATGAAGGCTGCTATCAGCTTTATCCTGACCAACGAAGCACTGCAGCGCAAAGTATTCTTCTGGCTGGCCCAAAAGATCGTAGACCAGACAGACACGCCAGCAGACAACGAGCTACTGGCTATCGTTGAGCAGGCGTTAGGTGAGAAGCCTGACCTATCCGAGTTGAAGAAGCTGGGCGGTTAGGGCAACTGTTAACCATTAGTTGACAGTTCAACTGTAAAGTATTACTTACCAGTTCACGAGGGCGTCACAAGCGATGTTTTACCACTCTCTTGATATCCGATCATGTAACCACATGAAAGGAATAATCAATGTCACTCAGAAAGAGTCAAAGCAACCGATCGTGGCTACGGCTACTTAAGCAGGTTCAAGCGTCAGGTATAGAGCGCCAAGAGCACGGCGTTAAACCCATCAGGCATGGATCACATGTTGGCCAGACTAGAGATGGTCGAGCACATGATACACCATACAGAACACTGCAAAGATCATGGAAGTCTCACCGCACAACACAGTCAAGAGGGCGTCACAACCGAGCAGCAACCCGTAAGTCTCGGATGGTCGTGTCAATTAGTTCGAGTCTAATCGCCTTCACCCTATCAAGCGAGTCACATGGCAATCGGCGCACCCACAGTATGCAGAGCATGTGGTAAGGCACACAGCAACAAGAATGGATATTGCGACACACACAGAGCGCAAGCCACAGCCTTCCGACACACCCGCAGCACGACCCAACGAGGTTACGGTGCTGCATGGCAGTACATACGCAAGCAAGCACTAAGACGCGATTACTACCTATGTCAACCATGCAGGGCAAAGGATCACATCACCGCGGCAACTGAAGTAGATCACATCATACCGAAGTACCTGCGCGGCACAGACGACATAGGCAACCTTCAAAGCATCTGCAAGGCGTGTCATAGAATTAAAACGATGTCAGAGTCAGTGGAGGGTAGGGGGCGTCAACTCTCTGGGAGCTGACCGAATACTGAC
>Ga0222631_1000234_pt1 | contig 17330 bp, 20 predicted proteins | sample AntAcemetagenom5_FD_179826 | JGI IMG/M metagenome (GOLD analysis project Ga0222631, IMG submission 179826) | Saline water microbial communities from Ace Lake, Antarctica - #5 | ecosystem: Environmental > Aquatic > Non-marine Saline and Alkaline > Saline | place: Antarctica: Ace Lake | collected... | reverse complement strand
AACCCAAAAATTATCTTCTAAATCTTTTTTTAAAATTGGACCTTTACAACAAGAAGTCCAATCGCTGTTAGCAATTTCTTCTTTACTTGCACGTTCCTTAATTATTCTTTTTATCTTTTCACCGAAACGTAGAGTCTTTTTAATCCAATTCATATAATTTTATTTCTTAATCTTTTTACAATATTAGTTACATTTGTGACAGGATTTTGTCTTTTTTTGAGCGATTTTGATATCTCTTTACATAAAGCGCTACCAACTACTAATCCATCAGCCTTTCTAAGTGAAGCTATAGTTTTTTCCGTAATTCCAAACCCGATTACAATATTCTTATTTTTATTTAAACTTTTAATCTTATTGTATCTTTCTAGAATTTTCTTTGGTGAAACTTTTAGTTTACCACCCGTTGTTGAGAGCATACTGATATAGTAGACCATATCATGAGAGTCTTTAATAATTTTTTTCATCCTACTTGACGATGTAGTGGGAGAGATCAATTGAATAAAGCTAATATTTTTTTTCTTACACTTTTTAGCAAAATCTTTGTTTTCAGGGTAGGGTAAATCAACAACAATTAAACCACTAACACCAACTTTTTTACAAATATTGATAAAGTTTTTATCACCATATTGATAAATCATATTGTAGTAACCCATCAAAATTACTGGTTTTGCTTGCTTGGATTTTTTAAAATTTTTTACTATTGAGAAAACATCTTTAATTTTGATACCATTTTTTAAAGCTCTGTGGGCACTTGATTGAATTTGACCTCCATCTGCAATTGGAGTGTTATGAGGGAAACCTATCTCACAAATATCAGCATAGTCAGCAATTGATTTTAATATTTCTAGTGATTTTTTTTTACTATTGTCACCTGCAACTGTATAAGTGAGTAAAGCAGGTCTTTTTTCATTCTTAGTTTTTTTAAATGCTAAATTAATTAAAGACATCCTAGTTAATCTTTCCTAATCTTTCTTTTAGAATGTCCCTATCTTTTTTTGCGTCCCCACATGAGTTTACTATAATAATTGTATTTTTATTTAACTTAGATGCAATTTTGATTGCTTCTGCAAAGGCATGACTTGGCTCTAAGCTTGGATTTATTTTTTCAAGTTTAGTAACAAGTTTATAAGCATTTAAAGCCTCCTCATCTGTTGCAGATGTATATCTTGCTCTTTTAGTATCTTTTAAAAAACAGTGAATAGGAGATACGCCTGGATAATCTAAACCAGCAGAAATGGAAGCAGTATCATTAATTTGTCCATCATTGTTTTGACAAACATAAGCAGCAGCTCCATGCAAAATCCCAAGTTTAGCACCATTCGTTAAAGGTGCCGCATGAAGTTTGGAATTTTTTGGCCCGCCTGCTTCAACACCGATCAATTCAACTTTTTTTTTATCATAATCTATAAATTCGCTCCAAAAACCGTAGGCTGAACTTCCACCACCCACACAGTTAATGAGTTTAATGTTTTTTGGAATTTTTTTAAATTCAAATTGAATTTGAGGCTTTAATTCTCTTGAAATTTGAGCTGTACTCCAACCACAAATTTTAACAAATATATTAGGACCTACAGTCGAACCAACACACATATGAGTATTATCGCAATTTGAAACCCAGTACCTCATACACTCACTAACGGCATCAACAAGTGTTTGACTTCCAGAGTAAACAGGCACAACTTCAGCCCTATTTTTTTTCATTGCATCAACATTTGGTTTTTGTCTCTTCATGTCTTTTGCACCCATGAATATTTTACATTTAAGACCAAATTTCTTAGCAGCCATACTTAGCATCTTTCCAGCATAACCAGCGCCTGTATCACCTACGACATATTTTTTGCCTGCTTTTTTAGCAATAAGACAATGAACTGTCGCATTATATATTTTATGAGCACCTCCGTTCGCCTCAGACACCATTTTAGCATATATTTGCGCACCACCTAGGTGGTTAGACAGATTTTGGAGTTTTATAAATGAGGTGGGTGAACCTATATAATTTTTAAAGTAATAGTCTCTTTGTTTGAGAAATTTTTTGTCATGTCTAAGCTTTTCAAAAAGAATAGTTAAATCGTCAACAGGCTTTTTTAGTGTCTCCGGAATAAAATTACCACCAAATTTACCACCCCAAAAACCACTTTTATCATGTTGGTCAATTAAGGGAATTCCTTTTTTAAGTTTCATCATTAATCTGCTTAATTTTGTTTAAAAAAATATTTATTTTTGAAATATCTTTTAATCCAGATGTTTCTAGACCTCCAGAAATATCTACAATGTCTGCTATTTCTTTGAAATTTTCAAGTTTATCTTCTATCTGAATATTTCCTGCCAACATTAATTCTTTACTTATCTTAAGATTTTGAATCAATTGGTGGTCAAACGATATACTTTTTTCATAACCCTTGCTGTCGAATAATATTATGTCAGCAAGCTCATTGAATTCCATATATTTTACAACATCATTTTGATCTTTGACAGTGATAGCAACTATAATTTTTTTATTATATTTTTCTATAATAGATTTTACTTCATCCGGAGTGCAATTATAAATTTGATAATAATCAAAAGATAAATCTTTTATTTCCTCAAGAATTTTTTCATCAGGACACACCAATACAGCAACATATTTTGAATTCTTTTTATCTATTTTTAAAAGTTCTTCAAGCTGATTTCGTTCAACAAACCTTTTAGATTTTGGGTAGTTAACAATAAAACCAATATACTGAGGTGGGTGAGGGTGTTCTGTTAAATATTTTAATGTTTTGGAATCAGAGATCCCACAAATTTTTGACTTCATCTAATCTATCGATGAAAGAATATCTTTTATATTTTTTTTGGGATTACCCTTGGTAATAGGCCTACCAATTATCAAGCAATCACTACCTTCTTTAATAGCCTCATTAGCAGTCATTGTTCTTTTTTGATCATCTTTTACACTTCCCATTCTAATCCCTGGTGTAAAACATTTGAGTTTTGGAGCAATTTCTTTAATCATTTTAATCTCAAGTGGGCTACAAATAACGCCATGTAAGTCAGCTTCCATTGCAATTTTAATTAGCCTTTTAACTTGATCTTTAATCTTGTTTCTAAAGCCTAAGCTTTCTAAATCTTCATCACCAAAGCTTGTTAAAACAGAAACACCTAATAATTTTAAATTAAAGCTTTGTGCCGCCTGATTCGCAGCCTTAAGAGCATCCAATCCATTTAGAAGATGAACTGTTGCATAATCCACATTTAAACTTTTAAGTAAATTTACCGATTCAATTAATGTGTTTTTAATATCAAAAAACTTTCCATCATAAAAAATAGGCTTTTTAAAATTTGCAAGTTCTCTTATTTGATCTGGACTGCTTTGAGTAATATATTGCAATCCAATTTTAATTCCTGAAATATCCTCGTGAATTAATTCTAATAAATCCAATATTTCTTTTTGGCTTGATACATCGCAGGCTACGAAGATATTTTTATTAGTCATTGTTTAATTTTTTAAACATTTCCTTTGCCATTTTAAAGTGAATAGTTTTCTTTTCTGGTGTACTTATTTTTTCACCAGTTTTTGGGTTTCGGGATATTCTGGCTTTTTGAATATTAGTTGAAAACATCCCAAAACCCCTCAATTCAACTCGATTTCCATGTTTTAGAGATTGTTTAATTTCATTTAGAACAATGGAAACAACTTTTTTAAGATCTTTTTGAAGAAAATTCGGATACGATTTTTTGAGTTGGATTAGTAGCTTTGATTTTACAATAGCCAAGGTTTATTCGTCTTCTTTTGTTTCTTTATCTTTTTTTTCTAGATCATCAGATAACGAAGAAAAAGGTAAGTTTTTACCGGACCCTTCAGCTCCATATTTCTCTAATGCTTCTTTTTTTTCAATCTCTTCAAGTAATTTAATACTTAATGTAACTTTTCTTTTTTCAAAATCAAGTTCAGCTATTGCGCAATCAATTCTCTCTCCACCTGTAAACCTAGTTGGTCTAGCATCTGCAGCATTTATAGCAATTGCAGTCTTTTTAATAGCAAAGTCCATTTGACAGCCTTCTGGCCTAACAATCAATCCTTTATTATCAGTTGAAATAATCTTAACTGTAATTGTTTCTTTAACTTTTTTTTCTTTAAACCAATTAAATGGATCTGGCTGTGTTTGTCTTAGTCCAACTCTAATTTTTTGCTCTGTAGCTTTTATTTCTAAAACTTGAATTTGCATTTTGTCTGTTATTTTATATTTGGCCAATTCCTCTTCGCCGTTATCTAAATAAGTAAGATCATTACAATGAAGAAAAGCATCTACATCTAAGTCATCAATTTTTAGAAAAAGAGAATATTCATTTTTATTAACAACCTCACCCTCAACTTTGGTTCCAATAGGATATTTTTTTTCGAAGGTTTCAAATGGATTTTCTTGAGTTAAACGATGTGAAATAGCAACTCTTCTTTTGTCTTTATCTATTTCTGTGATTACACAATCAATTTCGTCTCCAATATTGAACATTTTTTTCGCTGAAATATTTTTTTTCGTCCAACTTAACTCACTAGAGTGTAATAAGGTAGATAGTCCAGGTTCTAATTCACAGAAAGCACCAAAGTCCATAATCTTAACAACCTTTGCTTTATATAATTTATTGAGTTCATAGTTTGAAATATGTTCGAAAGGATCTTGTGAAAGTTGTTTTACTGAACAACCAACCTGTAATTTTTCCTTGTCGACTGTAATTACTAATAAATCATGCTTTTCTCCAATTGTAAAAACTTCATCAGGATGATTAACTCTTGAATAAGAGATTTCTTGAAGGTGCACCAACACATCAAGTTCACCATTCACACTAAAGAAACAACCAAAAGAACTATAACCTTTTACTTCAGCTCCCTTAATTACATCTCCAACTTTGAATTTTTCTATAATTTTAATTTTATCTTCTTTTTTAAATGATGAAATAATTTCTCTTCTTGAAACACAAGCATTACCTCTAACTTTATCTAGTTTGATTAAAGCAAACTTTTGAGGTTCATACATCAAATGACTAATGTCTTTAAGTGGTTTGTCACTAATTTGAGATCCTGGCAAAAACATAAGTGAACCAGTATCAATATGTTCCACAATACAACCACCCTTACATTTTGAAGTAATCTTACCCATAATAGGCTCATTTTTTTCATAGGCTTCAACTAGTTTGTCCCAACCTTCAATTTTCTGTGCTTTAGACGCTGAAACTAAAACCTCACCATTTTTGTCTTCAATTCTTTCTAATAAAACTGATATTTTTTCTCCTAATTTAACTTTTTCTAGAAGACCCATACTCTTCAACTCATTGATATCAATGACAGGTTCACTTTTTAACCCTTCAATAAATAAAAATACAAACTTGTCTGTAATTTTATTTATTTTACCTTCGATAACCTTTCCTTCTTCAATTTTTGTTTTTGAAAGTTGGCTGTTTAATAGTTGTTCAAATTCTTTAGATGCGGGGTTTGAAAGGTCTTTATAAATTTCCATTAATTATTAATTTTTTTATCTATTATTTTTTTTATTTTTAAAAAGCATGATCTTTTAGTTTCATTTGTTGTATTAATCAAGATCGAATCTCTTGTTTTCTTTAGAGGGGATGATTTTCTATTATAGTCACTTTTATCCCGATTTTTGATACTTTTTAGCACTTCATTAAAGGATATTTTTTTATTTAAGGCTTTTAATTCTTTATGTCTTCTGAAAGCTCTAGTTTTAGCATTGGCAGTGATAAAAAACTTTAAGTTTGCATCCGGTATAATTTTATAAGTAATATCCCTTCCATCAAGGCATGAACCATCATATTTTTTGGGATAATGATAAGCACATTTAATTTGGAATGAATGAACCAATTTTCTTACTCTTATATCCTGAGAAATTATAGAAGCCATAGTCCCAACTTCATCAGATAATAAATCCTTATTTTCTAAATTTTTAATTGAAAAGGCCTTCATTTTTTTTTCAATATATTTAAGGTTATATTTTTCTGGGCTTTTAATTTTAATATTAGCAATAAATCTATAAATTTTTCCAGTATCTAGATAAAATAGATTATAATATTTAGAAATTAATTTTGCTTGTGTTCCAGCTCCTGCTGCAGCGGGAGAGTCTATAGCAATTTTAATATTTTTTTTATTTTTCAATTAACTTGACCCCCAAGCTTTCTAACAATATTTAGAAATGATGGAAATGATGAGTTGATAGAGTCTTGATCGTGTATTTTCCAATTTCCACCCAATGTTAGTGCAGCTATAGCAGACATCATAAATACTCTATGGTCTTTTAAAAAGTTTTTAACTTCATAATTCTTATCTAGCCTTAAATTTGGTTGTCCATAAATTTTAATAGAATTATTGGTTAGCTTGTTCTTTACGCCAATCATAGTTAAGATTCTTGAGCCTATTTTTAATCTTGGACTTTCTTTTTGATTTAGTTCACTTAAGTCCTTAAAATAGGAAGTTCCATTTGCTTTTGCAGCAACAAGAAAAATAATTAAAAATTCATCTATAGAACTACTATTGAATTCTGTTGGACAATTAATTGCCTTAAGAGGGCTTGTTGACTTTACGTAAATATTTGCAATTTTTTCACCTTTATATTCTTTAATATTTTTAAAAATTATTTTTGCCCCCATCATTTTCAAAATTCTAACAACACCAATTCTAGTGGGATTAATATTTACATTTTTTATTAATATTTTTGAATTTTTAGAAAGAATTGTTAGAACAATAAAAAATGCACTTGAACTTATATCTCCTGGCACATTATAATTAAACGATTTGTAGTTTTTATTTCCAGAAACTTTGATGTGATCTTCTTTTTTATATTTTCTTATTGAGATAGGAATTTTTAAATATTTAAAAAGATTTTCAGTATGATTACGAGATTTTTTAGCCTTAATTGTAGTTTCATCCGTAACATTTAAAGCTGCAAACATAACAGAGCTTTTAACTTGTGCGGATCCTTTATTCTCAGTAAATTTAATTGCTTTTAAGTGCTTGGTTCCTTTAATAAAAATGGGTAATTTTTTTTTATTTTTAGGATAAAAACTTACACCAAATTTTTTTAGAGGCTCTATTACTCTAGAAAAATCTCTTTTAGATAAACTCTTGTCACCTATTAATTTAATTTTTGCTGGAGATTTTACTAATAAAGCCAAGATAAGCCTCCCTAACGTTCCGCTATTTCCTGCGTTTAAGACTATTCCTTTTTTATATTTGAATTCACCGATTCCCTTACCAATTATTTTACAATAATTTTTTTTTTTAAATATCTTAACTCCCAATGATTTTAAGCATTCAATTGTACTATTTACGTCTTCCGAATTTAATAAATTATATGCTTTAGATACCCCTTTTGCTTGGGAAGCTAAGAGTAAAAAGCGTATGCTGAGAGATTTGTCTCCACTTACATTAACTTCTTTATCAAAGCTCTTAATTCCTTTTTCTATTTTTATATAGTTGCTCATTAGAATTAATTAAACTTGAAGTTTTTTCCAAAATAAAATTTATTGGCATTTTCATCGTTAATTAATTGTGAGGGACTCCCTGAAGCTACAATTTTAGAATTTGATAAAATCAATGCTTTATCACAAACAGCCAAAAGGTCTCTGGCTTGGTGATCTGTAATTATGATTGTTAGATTTAACTCAGATTGAAGAGTAACTATTATATTTTGCAACATTTGAATTGTTTGAGGATCTAAAGCTGCCAAAGGTTCATCCATTAATAATATTTCTGGATCACCAATTAAACCCATAGCTATAACAAGTCTTCTCCTTAGTCCTCCTGAAAGATGTTTTGCTTCAACTTTTCTAACTGAATCAAGTTCAAATTTTGAAATCAAGTTTTCAATTTTCATTTCTCTAACCACTTTATCTTTTACGATTATTTCTCCTACAGCTTTCATATTTTCTTCCACACTAAGTGAAGAGAACAAGCCACCAAATTGAGGTATTATAGAAATTTTAAATTTTCTAGCTCTTAAATAAACAGGATAGCTTGTAATATCAATTCCATTTATGATTATTGAACCGTAGTTTGGTTTTATTAAACCAGATACAATATTCATGAGAGTCGACTTCCCAGCGCCATTTGGACCGAGTAGGCCCAAAATTTGACCCTTTGGTATGTCTAATGAAATATTATCTAAAATTTGATGATTTTTATTAAATGCTATTGAAACTTTATTTAAAGAGATAATAGGTTTATTTTTTTTAAAGGATTTTATTCTAAATTTTTTTACAATTGCCATTAATTAGTTATTTAAGATTTTTATTTTTTTTTCTTTATCATTCATAAAAATCTTAGAATTTTTTGTAATTAAGTCAATAACAATAGCGTCTGCAAAAAGCTTTGTACCTAAACTTTGATATAAAACCTTTTCTTTTAAAATTAATAAGTTTTCATCAAATTTTAAATCAAGTTTTTCACTATTTAATTGATGATCAAGGAAATTTAATTGCACGTTATTGTAAAAGTTTGAGTTAAAGTCTATGCTATTAAAGATTGCATTATTAGATACAATTTTCAAAGTATCAAGATTTTTCAAATAAACTAATGCCACAACATCACTCATATAAATTATATTTGAATCTAAATCTTTTATTTCTCCAGTAGAAGCTGAAATTTGATACTTATTTCCTTTAGCATCAACATTTTCATAAGATATGTTATTTAGTAAATTTGAATTACTATTTTCAATCTCGTCAAGATCTGTATCTGAATTGTTATTTATTAATTCTTTTTTAGGATTATCTGATTTTGGAACAGTACTTGTAATAGTTTTTTCATAAAAGTAATAATAAAAAGTTGCAGATAAAATTGTAATAGCAGTAACAATTAATAAAATTTGTATTATTATTTTACTGTTCATTTATTGAATATTTGCTTCAAGTATTGTGTGAATATGCAATATTCCAATGGTTTTATTTTTGTTTTTATTATTGTGTACACATAGACTCGTAATTTTCTTACTATTCATTATGGATAGGGCCTTTACTGCAAGAGTATCACTTCTGACACTAATTGGATTTTTTGTCATAATATCTTTTATGCTTAACTTTTGAAAATTTTTATTTTTTTGAATTGCTCTTTTAATGTCACCATCAACTGTAATTCCAGAGGTTAAACCTTTTTTATTTCTTATTATCAAAACACCTAATTTTTTTTCTGAAATAACCTTTAATGCACTATTCATTTTTAAATTTTCATTTACAAATGGTATTTTGGTCCCCGTAAACATTAAATCTTCAACAGTTTTTAGTTTTGCACCAAGACTTCCTTCTGGATGAAGTTTTTTAAAGTCTAATGTTCCAAATTTTTTATAGTCCATACAGGCTATTGCAAGCGCATCCCCTAGAGCAAGCTGACAAGTTGTTGATGATGTTGGAATAATTCCGTGTCCAGCTTCTTTAACCTCTGGAATTAAGATTTTAATATCAGAAGCCTTGTAAAGTAAAGAATTTTTTTTTGAAACAATAGAAATTAGAGTAATTTTATTTCTATTAGCATATTTAATTATGTTTTTTAATTCTTGAGTTTCACCGGAGTAACTAATTAAAATTAAAATATCTTTTTTGGATATGCTTCCTAAATCACCATGAGAACAGTCACCAGCAGAAAGTGCAAATGAAGGGCTGCCAACAGAAGCCATAGTACTACTTATTTTTGAAGCTATTCTAAAACTTTTTCCAACCCCACAAAATATAATTTTAGATTGGCAATTTGAAATTGCATTTACTGCTTGAGTAAAAGATTCATTAATTGAATTTTTTAATTTTTTTAATGCATTAATTTCAAGTTCAATTACATTTTTTCCAATACTTTTATAGTTTTTATTTTTCATTAATGAGACCAAATATCATCTTTAAAAAGAGCCAAATCTAAATCAACTCTAGTTTTTAAAAATTTCAAACAATCTTTGTATAAACTAATTCTTTTCTCTCTAATAAGAATTTTGTTTAACTCCTCATGTATTTTATGAAGATAGACAACGTCGTTTGCACAGTATTTTAATTGAGCAGAGGTTAGCTCCCCTCCAAAATCTGAACTTTGAAATTGTTTGCTTATATCAATATTGATAAATTCTTTAATTAGAGTTTTAAGTGAATGACTATCTGAGTAAGATCTAGCTAGTTTTGAAGCAATTTTAGTATCTAAGATATTATTAGTTTCTGTTTTTAAATAATATTTAATATGAGCCATATCAGCCCTTCCATAATGAAATATTTTTGTTACTTTTTCGTTTGAAAGAACTTTGTTTAAATTAGGTGCATTATAATTTGATCTATCTAACTGGATGATATGTGCATCTGAGTTACCACTTGAAATTTGAATAAGACACAAAGGGTCGCGCTTAACATTAAGCCCCATAAACTCGCCATCGACTGCTATAATATTGCCTAAATCCAAATCTTCTGCTAGATCATCTTTATGAAGTTTAATATCAATATTCATTATTAATTATATATATATGAAAGCAAAAAATTGTCTAATTTTTGGTGGCAGTGGACAAATAGGTAGTCATTTAATCAGAAAGCTCACTAAAAATAATTATAAAGTTACGGTGGTAACAAGAAGCGCCCATCAAAAAGGTAATAAAATAAAAACGCAAGGGAATGCAGGCTATGTTGATATTGTTGAAGCTAATATTTTTGATGAAACAACAGTTAGAAAACTTTTTAGTAAAGCAGACATTTGTATTAATTTAGTAGGTATACTCTACGAAAGTGGTAAGGGTAATACTTTTACAAATATTCATTCTATTTTTCCATCTATTTTAGCTAAACTTTGTAAAGAATATAAAGTTAAGCAATTTATTCATTTATCTGCTTTAGGAATAAATGACGCAATAGATTCAGAATATGCAAAAAGTAAGCTAGAAGGTGAAACAAACATTCAAAAAAACTTTCCTTTAGCAATAATTTTGAGACCTTCTGTGGTTTATTCTGTAGATGACAATTTCACTACAAACTTTATGACTTTATTAAGCCGACTTCCTTTTTTCCCACTTTATTATAATGGAGATACAAAATTTATACCCATTCACTGCTCTGACTTAACTGACATTATTTATGAGATTATTAAAAAAGAAGTTCATTCTAAAATCATTGAATGTGTAGGACCCGAAGAAATTTCTTTGAAAGATATTATTAAAAAATTATTAAAATTAATTGGTAAAGATAAAATTTTATTACCTATGCCTTTATTTTTAGCAAATATTTCTGCAAAATTTTTTCAACTATTTCCCAAACCTTTGTTAACAATAGATCAATTAAAATTATTAAAGCATAATAATATTCCATCTGGAAAATATAAAACAAACTTTGAAATAGGAGTTCCAAGTACTAGATTTTTTGAGGAGGAAGTTAAAAAATATTGCTATATGTGGAGAGAAGAAGGTAAATTTTCTACTGAAAAATACAAAAAAATTTAAAAAAATAGAATTCAATCTAAAATGTTAGATTTAGATTTTAGCTAGTTAATTGTTCAAAGATTTCTTAAAATATTAAGCCGATTTAATTTTTTTATCAACATAATCGGAAGATTCTTCTTTGTCGGTACTGGGCTCTTCTTTTCTCCCTTTTGGCTGATAGGCATAAAGCAAATGAAGTTTACAATATGAAAAGTCTTTTAAGGAAGACCTTCCACAAAAATAAAAACTCTCTTCTTCTGGATGTCCGATAGGCCATTTGCAAGAGCTTTCATCAAGTCCTTCTAATTGTTTAGGATTTTCTGGTTCAAAATCTTTTTCAATAATAAGAGACTGAAATTTACTTTTTCTTCCACGTTTTTGTATTGAGTTTTTTTCTTCATAACTGTCATCGGAACTAGGATTAGCAATTGAAGCCCTAGTTTTTATTTTTGCAGATAAATTTAACCTATGGGCTTTTCCTATAACTGCATTTCTGCTAATACCACCAATTATGCTTGCAATCTGACTAGCTGTATTGCCTTTTCCCCAAAGTTCTTTTAATTTAGTTACTTTTTCTTCATTCCAATTCATAATCTATATTTAGTATCTTAATTAAATTTAATAACTATATATAGATCACATAGGATTAAAAAAAAAACAATAGATATTTTTGTTTTGTACACAAATTTTTCAAGATTTATATATGATTACTTATGGTTGAATTGAATAAGAAATATCAAATAAGTGTAAAAAGATTTGGCTTTATAAACTGGATTGGATTCCAAAGTTTATGGCTTAAGGAATGCAATAGGTTCATGGCAGTTTGGCAACAAACATTACTATCTCCACTTGTATCAAGTTTATTATTTTTATCAGTTTTGTCTTTGGCTTTAGGAAATAGCAAGGGAGTTGTTCTTGGTTATTCTTTTATAAGTTTTTTAGCACCAGGTTTAATTGCGATGAGCATCTTAACTCAATCTTTTAGTCATTCAGTTTCCTCATTAATGATTGGAAAAATTCAAGGAAATATTGTCGATATGCTTTATGCACCTTTATCAGCACTAGAGGTTTCATTAGCAATAATATTAGCAGCTCTTACAAGAAGTTTTTTAATTGCTATAATTTCAATAGGTGTTTTCTCCCTAATAGTTGAGATGCCAATAAATAATATTTTATTTATTTTTATTTTTGGTTTCTTAAGTGCTTTTATATTGGGGAGTTTAGGATTTATTACTGGTCTATGGGCTGAAAAATTTGACCATACAGCAACTGTTACTAATTTTGTTATTACTCCATTAAGTTTTTTATCTGGTGTATTTTACTCTATAGACAAACTTCCTAAATTTTTTCAAATCATAAGTCATATTAATCCATTCTTTTATATGATTGATGGATTTAGATATGGTTTTTTAGGAAAATCAGATGGGTCAATAAGTGTAGGATTAATTTATTTATCGATATTAAGCATTGTAATGTGGTACGTGGCTTTTTTTCTTTACAAAAAAGGTTATAAAATTAAATCTTAGAATATGAGCGCTTTAGCAAAAAATTATAATAGAAGAAAAATTTCGTTTAGCCATGGAAAGGGAAGCTTTCTTTATTCAACTAATGGAAAAAAATATTTAGATTTTGTCCAAGGGATAGCAGTCAATTCTTTAGGACATGCTAATCCATACTTAATAAAAGCAATTAATAAACAGTCAAAAAAACTTTGGCATGTATCTAATGCATTTATAATTCCAGAAGGTGAAAGGTTAGCTACAAAATTAGCTAAAAAAACTTTTGCTGATTTTATTATATTTCAAAATAGTGGAGCAGAAGCCACAGAAGCAGCAATCAAAGTTGCAAGAAGGTATTTTTACTCAATAGGACAGCCAAAAAAAAATAGAATTCTTTGTGTTAAAAACTCATTTCATGGAAGAACATTAGCCACAATTTATGCTAGTGGATCAAAAAAAATGACAGAAGGTTTTGGCCCAAAAGTTGATGGATTTGATCACTTTGACTTCGGAGATCATAAATCATTAAAGAAATCTATAACGAATAGAACTGCAGCGATTATGGTTGAAACTGTTATGGGAGAAGGTGGAATTAAAGTTGTTCCAGACTGGTGTCTAAAGGGGTTAAGAAAACTTTGTAACGAAAAAAAAATTTTATTAATTTTAGATGAAGTTCAATGTGGAATAGGCAGATCTGGAAATTTTTTTGCCTTTGAAAGCTCAAAAATTAAACCTGATATTGTACCTATAGCGAAAGGCATTGGGGGTGGTTTTCCACTTGGGGCAGTTTTAATGAATAAAAGGGTAGCATCTGGAATGACAGCGGGAACTCATGGCTCAACATTTGGTGGAAATCCATTGGCAATGTCTGTTGGAAATGCAGTTTTAGATCAAATATTGAAAAAAGGATTTCTTGCTAACGTTAAAAAGATATCAAAATATTTTCACTCTGAATTAAATAAATTAAAGAAAAAGTTTCCAAAAGTGGTTAAAGAAGTGAGAGGTGTTGGTTTATTGATTGGATTACAACTACATAGCGATCAAACAAAATTTATTCAAAAATTAATCAATAATCAATTATTGACAATTAGAGCTGCAGAAAATGTTATTAGAATACTGCCTCCACTTAATGTTAAAAAACAAGAAATAGATTTAGCTATAAGAATTATTAAAAAAGTTTGCTTAACCCAAAAATAAAAATGAATCATTTTATCACCCTTAAAGACATACCTGCGATAGAATTAAGAAGAATTATAACTGATGCAAAAAAAAGAAAAGATAAAAGAAAAAATTTTAGCACTCTTGAAATAGATAAAGACAAGCCCTTAAAAGGAAAATTGCTTATTCAAATGTTTGAAAAGTCAAGCCTTAGAACAAGACTAAGTTTTTACCTTGCAATAAAGCAATTAGGAGGTGGAACCATAACACTTAGAGCAAATGAACTGCATCTTGGAAAAGGAGGAGAGAGTTTAGCTGATACAGCTAGAATTTTATCAACTTATGGCGATGGTTTTATGTTGCGAACTGATAGTGATAAAAAAATAGAGGAATTTAGTAAATATTTAACAATACCTGTTATTAATGGGTTGAGTCCATCATCACACCCAACACAAGTTTTATCAGATATTTTTACAGTCGAAGAAATTAAAAAAAAGCCTATTTCAAAATTGAATATCTGTTGGATTGGAGATTCAAATAATGTTCTTAATAGTTTAATCGCAGCATCAGTTAAATTTTCTTTTAAATTAAACATTGGTTGTCCTAAAAATTATGAACCAAAAAAATTTGTACTTAATTGGGTAAAAAAAAATAAAGGAAAAATTAACATTTATAATGATGCTAAAAAAGCTGTTAAGAATGCAGATGTCATTTTTTCAGATAAAGTTATTTCTTTAAATGACAAAGTTAATAAAACTAAAAAAATTAAAGATTTTAAGAATTTTAAAATTGATTTCAAAATGATGAGTTTTGCTAAAAAAGATGTAACTTTTTTACATTGTTTACCAAGAGGAACTGAAGTTTCGAGTGAAATTTTCTTAGGAAAAAATTCAAAAGTATGGCTACAAGCGCTCAATAGAGTGCATGTTCAAAAAAGTATTTTATTGTATTGTTTTGGTAAGTTAAGGTAGCAACTTAGGATTATCACCGTTTTGATTTAAGTATTTAATTATAGAAGCTCTGTCTTTCTCTTTTCTTAAACCAGCATAAGACATCTTTGTTCCTTTTAAGTAAGTGGAAGGTTTTTTTAAGAAACCGTTTAGCTCCTCGAACGTCCATTCTTTATTGTATGAAGCTAAAGTTTTAGAGTATTTATAATCATCCACACCACCAACTTTTCTCCCAACAACATTGTATAACGCAGGGCCAATTTTATTTTTTCCACCTTTATTTATTGAGTGGCATGCGGCACATTTTTTAAAAATTTTTTCTCCACTCACTACATCACCCAATGTCATAAATGCAACAATATCAATTTTTTCTACTATTTCAGTGGCTTTGGAGGTTCCTGAAGTTAATTGGCTTTCTACTTGAACTCGATACCCTGGATTTTTTGGCTTACTCACATGAAAAACACTATCTGCAATCTTTCCTAAACCGATTACAAGCAGCGCAACCATTAAAATTGCAGCAATAATTTTATTTAGTTCAAACGAATCCATTTAATTATAATTATTTTCACATATAACATGATAATTAAAAAAATACTTAATTTTTAATTTTATGTCTATTAGGCGCATAAAATTGGTAATTTTATAATGACAAAAACACTAATATTAATCCCATCAAGAATGGCAGCAACCAGGCTGCCAGGTAAACCACTTCTCAAAATTAACAATTTATCAATCATTTCTCATGTTTTTAAAAGAGCAGAAGAAACTAATATCGGCGAAGTAGTAGTTGCAACTGATGATCAAGATATACTTAATGACGTTCAAAAAAATGGAGGCAAGGCAATTTTAACAATTAAAAATCATAAAACTGGCACAGATAGAATTTTTGAAGCCTATGAAAAGCTGAATATAAAAAATATTGATTATATATTAAATTTACAAGGAGACGAACCTGACATTAATAAAGACGACATTATTAATTTGAATAATTTCATGATTAATCAAAATGCTGAAATAGGTACATTGGCAGCAAAAATTCAAAATGATAAAATGTTAAACAATAGAAATGTAGTTAAAGTTATCACAGATAAAAAGTTGGCAGAAAGTAATTTTCCAAAAGCATTAAATTTTACTAGAGATAATTTATCAATAGTTACTCAAAATATTTATCATCATATTGGAATTTATTCTTATAAAGTAAGTGCATTAAAAAAATTTGTTAGTCTGGATCAAACAAATAATGAGAAAAAAAATAAATTGGAACAATTGAGAGCTTTAGATAATAAGTTAAAAATAAATGTAGCTTTAGCAAAATCTTCTCCTATAGGGGTTGATAGCGAAGAAGATTATCTGGCTATAAAAAAAATTATGGAATATAAAATATAAAATGAGTAAAATTTATATTCAAGGAACCTTCGGAGCCTATTCACATTTAGCGGCACTTGAAATTGAGCCCAATGCAGAAATTATACCATGCAAGACTTTTGATGAGTGTTTCTTAAAAGCATCATCAGAAAGTGGTTCACGAATGGTAATACCTGAATCAAATCGTATTACAGGAAACATTGGAATAGAATATTTAATTTTTAAATATAGATTAAATATTTGTGCAGAGCATTTTCAAAAAATTGAACATAATTTATTAGGACAACCAGGAACTAGCTTAAACGATATAAAAGATGTTTTTTCTCATACACAAGGTTTGTCTCAATGTTCAAGTTTTATTAAAAAAAATAATTTCATTGAACATATACGTGCCGATACAGCTGGTTCTGCCGAAGCAATCTCAAAAAAAAAAATTAAAAGTGAAGCAGCAATCGCTTCTTCACTAAGTGCAAAAATTTATAAACTTAAAATACTTGCACCCAACATTGAAAATGAAAAAGGCAATGCGACTCGATTTTTAGTTATGAGTAAAGAAGTCTATCAACCAGATTTTGGAGATAAAAGGTACATAACATCTTTTTTATTTAAATTGAAAAGCAAACCTGCTGCGCTTTACCAATCCCTAGGGGGTTTTGCGATAAATGGTGTAAATCTAACAAAGCTTCAGAGCTACCCAGAACAAAACTCATTTGAATCATATTTTTTCTTATGTGATCTAGATGGTCACATAGAAGATCCCAAAGTTCAAAAATCTTTAGAAGAACTAGGACTTCACTGTCAAGATTTTCACGTGCTAGGTGTTTTTGAGGCTGATAAATTTAGAGAAAAATAATCTAGAAACTTTTCTTGTAGATTGGAAAACATTACTGCTATAATAGTTTTGGAGGCTAGAGGTGAATACTGCTTGAACCCGACCA
>Ga0222631_1000231_pt1 | contig 17401 bp, 19 predicted proteins | sample AntAcemetagenom5_FD_179826 | JGI IMG/M metagenome (GOLD analysis project Ga0222631, IMG submission 179826) | Saline water microbial communities from Ace Lake, Antarctica - #5 | ecosystem: Environmental > Aquatic > Non-marine Saline and Alkaline > Saline | place: Antarctica: Ace Lake | collected... | reverse complement strand
TTTTTTTATTATAGACATTAAATATTTAGTAGTTGTAACATAGCAAAAAAACCTACCAAAATTTTTTTGTTTAAAATTATTTTTACTTAGCAATTCTAAAATTTTATTATTTTTTAATCTATAATTGAAGTTTTTTTTTCCAACACAATAATTGTATATTATTTTTTTTTTTGTTTTTTTATATTTAACATTGCCTATAAATTTTTTAACAAATCTATAGTGAACATTTAATATCTGTTCTATATGATGAATAAAAGTAATTGTATCTGGTGAACAGCAAAAGTTTAAAATTTTAAAATTGTATTTATACATTAAATCAAAGATAGTGCCTTTGCCAAATGCACAATTATGATCTACTTCAAATATTTCATTTTTTAATTTACCAAAAACCAAGTGACTAAAAATAGGATTAGGAGTTATTTTTGATCTATGTTTTTTTAAAATAAAATTACCAAATATTCCTAAATGGGAATTTGTTTTTTCAAAATCAATGTACCTTGTTCTTGTAAAATCATAATTATATACTGGAATTAATAACGTAGATTTTTTTCCTAACTTTTGTATTAAATAGTTTAGAAATAAATTTAATGTATTGTCATCAATTTTTTCATTAAATTGCAATAATCCAGCTATATTGGAATGTAAGATCAAATTATCACCTTTTTTTATATTTAGATCTTTGAATAGAAAATCTAATTTTTTTTTAATTAAGTGTTTATTTTTTTTTAACAACTTTTTGAATTTCTGTGTAAGAGTTTAAGCTTGTGAATTCTTTAGAAGTAAATTTTATTTTAAACTCTCTTTCACATCTTAATAAAATATTAAAATTTCCTAAAGAATCCCACGCCCTAAAATCATAGATTTTATTATTATTTTTTACTTTTATTTTCAATTCATCAAAAAAAACTTTTTTTAATTTTTTATCTAAATATTTTACTAACATTATTTAAACTTTCATTTTTAATAATTTGATACTGATGGTATTTTTTTTTACTATGTTCATTAATAAAAAAAGGTTTTTTTAAAAAATATTTTATGAGTTTATCGTTTTTGTCTGTTTTTAGGTAATTAATGTAAATTTTTTTTTTTTCAAAATTTGATAATAAATCGTATAAAATATAATCTTCTACAAAACGACTTAAAACTCTACAGCTTAAAACAAAATCTTCAATAATGACGCTTGTCTTTGATATTTTACATATGTAAGCACCAATAATTCCATGTGATCCAAATTTATCCTTTAGTTCAAAAATTTTTATTAAATAATTTTTCTTTTTCAGTAATTCAGATAAAGTTTTTGGACTATATCTATTTAATGTAAAATTGAATTGATTTGTCTTATTGAATAATTGTAATGTTCTATCAAAATTTGCTGGGTTAACATTTATTTTTATAATTTTTTGTTTTAAATTTCTATAAAATGAAAAATTGTTTATATTTTTAACTTTTAATTCTTCAAATTTTGACTTGATTTTATACTGATTGTATTTTTTTATATCTTCATTTAATACATTTATTTTTTGTAGCCTATAATCATTATCCAAAATATTTAATATTTCTGAGTTATCACTGATATGTATTGTATTAATTTCAGGCAGAAATTCTTCAATCTTTTTTATTTCCAATAAATTATCATCAATAAATAGAGTATCTGGTGCTCTTAAAGTCAAAGTTTCTAAAGTTTTTTTTATATTTTGATATTTTTCATTCCAATTTATTTTTGCTTGTATGAAATCTTTTTTTTGAAGAACCATTTTTCTTTTTTTCATTACGTTCCATACATTTTTTTCATTATTTTTAGATGCTATACTTAATATAAATCCATCATTTTTTAATTTTTTTAATTTTTTTTGAAATTCATAGTAAATTTCACCCTCATTATCTCCTCCATATATAATTCCGCTATCTTCATCCTCATCTAATACACCTCCCCACAAAGTGTTATCACAGTCTAATATAATTAATTTGTATGGTCTTGCATCATGTACCTCTATATTTTGAAGAATATTTTTAATAATCTTATTTAGAAAAGATACATCAAAAGGAAATTTTATATAAAAAAAATTTCTATAACTGAAGTCTCTACTATTAACATGTTCATAATTTATAAAAATATTCTTAAATTTATTAATCTTTAATTTTTGAATTTCTGCCTGAAAATCATTGCTAAATTTTTTTGATTCTATTAAATTTGAATTTGGTTTTAAGAAAAAATATAAGAAAAATATTTTTTTTTGGTTTTTAAATATTTTTTTTTTTAACAATCTTAATTTTTGAATATTTTCTTTCAAATTATAATCATTTAAATATAGCTTTATATGAAAAGCATCGTAACTATCTAATAAAGCTTTATTATTTAAGCTAAGAAAAAAATTATTAAAGTCTTCATCAATCTTTGCTTTATTCTTTAATTTATTCCAATAGCTATTAGTTGATATATTGTTATAATTTGATGTTATAAAATGCATAATCTAATTTATTAATTATTTTTTTTTTTTTGTAAAGATTTAAATAAGTTTCTGCATTTATCACACTTCATCATAACAGATCTTGAATTCGAAGTCTTTGATGTTATTAGAGTTAGTGCTTATGATTCAGGAGTTAATGAACAGATTTTGACTGGCTAATTGATTTGTAATCAATAGGTCCAAATTTCGATTTCGTGTGGTGTCACCATTTATTAAACAGTTTCTTTTCTTAACTGCTCAACTTTAATTTTTTTTTGAAGGCTGTTATTATTGTCATAAAGTAAATTAAATTTAATCTTATAATTTGTTCTAACAAAAATATTTTTAGCGTTTCGAAATTCCATATTATCAGCGACTGCACTAATTGGTCTTTTTAATGGATTTAAATTTTTAATAACAATTTTAGATTTATCACTGACAACTCTTCCCTTCCAGCGTCTTGGTCTAAAAGGGCTTATGGGTGCTATTGATAGTTTTTTTGAATGAAGACTTAAAATGGGACCATGTACAGATAAATTATATGCAGTACTGCCTGCTGGCGTTGAAACCAAAACACCATCGGAAATTAATTTTTTAATAATCTTTTTTGAACCAATTTGTATAGATAAGGATGCAGCTTGACGGCTTTGTCTCAAAATTGAAACTTCATTAATTGCCAAAAAAAATTTTTTATCACCTTGACTGTTTACCACCTTCATCTCTAATGGTGATATCGTTACTATTTTAGCTTTATGTAAATTTTTAATTATATTTTTTATAGAAAATTTGTTCATTAAAAAACCATAATTGCCAGAGTTAATGCCGTAAAAAAGTTTTTTTGAATCTTTATTTTTTTTTAAAGTTTCAAGCATAAAACCATCACCTCCTATAACAATAACTAAGTTCTTTTTATAAAATTTATTTAGCAAAATACTCTTAGATATAGAAGATTTAATTTTAAGAGATTTTTTATTTTTATCAGAGATAATTAATTGTTTGATCATTATTTATTGGTGCCCTCGGCCAGACTCGAACTGGCACTCCAAAAAGGCACGGATTTTAAGTCCGTTGTGTCTACCAATTTCACCACGAGGGCACATAATATTTTTATATGTATTTATGCTAATATCTATAATTGAACAAGATGAATAAGTAAAATTTTTTAATTTATTCAAAAGATAATTTAACGTCTGGTGATCTTTTTGAGTTTGGGTAGTCAAGATTGGCTATTGGATATAGTTTATCATTAGTTTTATCGTTTAAATGAAGACTTGTTTTTGAAAAAGTTAATTCAATTGCCTCGGGGTTTTTATTAATTTCTTTAACTGAATAATTATTTCCATGAATATGAACTAAATATAAATCAGATTTTAATTTTTCTATAAAATTAGAGATTTTATTAATATTTTTAGATACATCATGAAATTCTATAACAATGCCATTAAGTTTATTCTTCAAATCAATAATATCATTTAAAATATTATATTCATGGCCTTCAATATCAATCTTAAGAAAAATATTTTTTTTATCATCAAAGCTATCATTAATAATTTCTTTTAAAGAAAGTAGGCCTGGTTGATTTCCAATTTTTTTTAAAAAAAATCTGTTTGTTTTACTGAATTTAAAAAAAATTAGAAAATCAATATATTGAAACATTTTGTATAGTTTTTTAGGTTTAAAAATTTTTAAAGATAAAAATTTAATTAAATCTTTTTTAAATTTCGAATACCAAAAATATCTATCTATACTATAATCATATGCCCAAACTGATGTTTTTGATCTTTTAACAAAATCTTTTTCAAAATCCCAATTATCATTTATACCAAACGAAATTAAAAAACTTGAGGTCAGTATGGTTTTTAATGGTACTACATAACCACCGTCATCTATTGACCCAATTCTCGTAAGTTCATGATTTTCTACAAAGATTGGATGTAATAATTTTGGAAACATAAATTTATTTAAAAAACTACTAATGCTTTATTTAAGTATCTTTTTTCTAGATCGCAATCTTTATAACCTCGCTTGATAATATTTAAGTATCTCTCAGATGGGTAGGTAAATAAAGTTTTTTTAGTCATGGTATAGGTCATGATCTTTTTCCCATAATGTGTAAAGTAATATTTTTTATATACAATTGGGTAATCTTCATAAATATCTAGTTTTTTTTCATCAATTTTTGAAATTTCAAATAAAGCACCTTGTACAATTGAATTTTTTTTTCTTTCTATGTCTGCGTACATGTTTCTAAATGTTAGCCTGAAATCTTTTAAATTAATTTTTTTTAAAAAAATACTGTCTTTGCATCTTCTTTTCATTTGTAAGTGGTGAAGATTACTACCATAGGCAAAATAAAGCATAATACTACCTGTCAACTATTTCAATTTTTTTTTCATCAACAAACTCTAAAATTTCAGAATTACATTTGTCGATTTTAGCTTTATTATCTGAACGTATCACAATCGAAACACCTAATTTGCCAGCTTGAAAAAATGGATAACTTCCAATTTCCACGTCTTTGTTTTTATTTTGAACATTGGTTAATGAATTTGCGATTTCACTTTCAACAGTTTTTAAACTTATTGTATGGCTTAATATTGGATCTCCACCTACTATTTTATTTTTTAAACCACCTAACATAGATTGTAAAATTGAAGGAACTCCTGGTAAACAAAAAACATTTTTGACACTAAATCCTGGTGCACCGCTAGTTGGATTTAAAATTAAATTAGCATTTCTTGGCATCCATACCATTTTTTGTCGACCTTCATTAAATTCACCTATCCTATAATAGGCTTCCAAAATTTTGAATGCTTCTTTATGTATCTCATATTCAAGGTTAAATGCTTTTGATATTGATTGAGCGGTAATATCATCATGTGTTGGGCCAATTCCACCAGTTGTAAACACATAATCACTAACCTTTCTTAGGTAGTTTACAGTTTCAATGATTGTAGTTTCAATATCTGGTATAACCCTCACTTCATTAACTTTAACGCCAATTGAGTTTAACCAAAGAGCTATTGAGCTAGTATTAGTATCCTGGGTTCTGCCCGAAAGGATTTCATTTCCAATAATTAATATAGCGGCATTAACTTTTTTGTTTTTTGGCATATTTAAATATACAATTTAAATATGGAATTTACCAAAACTTTAATTAAAGGAAAACTTATTAAAAGATATAAAAGGTTTTTTGCAGACATTAAAATAGATAAAGAAATTGTAACTGCTCATTGTCCAAATACTGGGTCAATGAAAGGATTGTTAGATGAGGGGAATGAAGTTTTTATTTCTAAGAATGATGATCCTAAAAGAAAGCTTAAATACACATTGGAAATCATCAAAGTTAAGAAAAAATTAGTGGGTGTTAATACTCATTTTGCAAATAAGATCGTCTATCATGGACTGTCTAATAATCTTATTAGAGAGATGTCAAATAGCGATAGTATAAAACCTGAGGTTTTTTTTGATAAAGAAACAAGGTTTGATTTTTTACTTGAAAGAAACAAACAAAAAATATTTTTTGAAGTTAAAAATGTTACATTACATAGGGATGAAAAAATTGCAGAATTTCCTGATGCTGTGACTTCTAGGGGATCCAAACACTTAAAAACTCTTATTACAGCTATTAAAAAAGGTTATAAATCATATTTATTATTTTTGGTTCAAATACAAGGTGTTGAAAACTTTAAAATAGCCAAAGATATTGATAAAGAATATTATGAAAATTATTTACTGGCAAAAAAAGCTGGAGTTGTTTTTTTAGCTTATCGATGTAAAATAAATTCAAAAGAAATTAAAATAGAAAAAAAAATTAAAATTATTAATGCCTAATTATTTAGAAAAATTTGAAAAAATGAGAGTGGCAGGAAAGCTTGCTGCAGAAACTCTTGATATGCTTACAGATAAAATTAAGCCAGGTGTAACTACAGAGTTTATAGATAAATTGGGTTATGAATTTATAAGAGATAATGGTGGCTACTCTGCCCCACTATTTTACAGAGGCTTTAAAAAATCATTATGCACTTCTTTAAATCACGTTATTTGTCACGGCATACCTTCTGATAGAGTTTTGGATGAAGGTGATGCTCTTAATGTTGATGTTACTGCGATAATTGATGAACATTATGGTGATACAAGTAGAATGTTTTGTATTGGTAAGACACCCATTAAAGTTAATAATCTAATTGATGCCACTTACGAATCTATGATGAGGGCTATAAAACTATTAAAACCAGGATTAAAACTCGGAGACATTGGACATGAAATACAATCATTTGCGGAAAAACAGGGCTACTCTGTTGTAAGAGATTTTTGTGGTCACGGCATAAGCACTACATTCCATGAACCACCTAATGTTTTACATTATGGAAAAAAAAATACTGGAATGGAGCTTAGACCTGGTATGACTTTTACAATCGAGCCTATGATAAATGTAGGTGAATGGGATGTAAAAATGCTAAAAGATGGATGGACTGCTGTTACAAAGGATAAATCTTTATCAGCACAATTTGAGCATACATTAGGCATTACCGAAAATGGTTATGAAATCTTTACAGAATCTGTTAAAGGTTATTCTAAGCCCCCTTACTTATAATTAATGATTGAAAGATATTCTAGAAAACAGCTTACTGACATATGGTCAGAAGAAAATAAATACCAAATTTGGCTTGATGTAGAGGTTGCAGCAGCTGAAGCTATGGAAAAGATGGGTCAAATCCCAAAAGGAGTGGCTTCTGTTGTCAGAAAAAAAGCTAAGATTAACGTTAAAAGAATTCATCAAATTGAATCTAAAGTCAAACATGATGTAATAGCCTTCTTAACCTCTGTTACAGAAAAAGCTGGAATTAAAGCAAGGTATCTACACCAAGGAATGACATCATCAGATGTCTTAGATACAAGCCTAAATATTCAATTAGTTCAATCTGGTAAAATTTTATTAGATGACATTAATCAAATCCTAAAAGTATTAAAAAAACAGGCTAAAAAATATAAATACACACCGTGCATGGGAAGAAGTCATGGTATACACGCAGAACCCATTACATTCGGCTTAAAACTTGCTTCATTTTATGAGGAATTTAAGAGAAACAAAAAAAGATTAGTTAATGCTATTGATGAAATTTCAACGTGTGCGATATCTGGTGCAGTTGGTACATTTGCTAATATCAGCCCTAATGTTGAGAAACATGTTGCTAAAAAACTTGGTTTAAAAGTAGAGCCAATTTCTACTCAGGTAATCCCAAGGGATCGACATGCATTTTATTTTTCTGTTCTTGGAATTATCGCAGGTTCAGTTGAGAGAGTTGCAATTGAAATTAGACACTTACAAAGAACTGAAGTTTATGAAGTACAAGAATTTTTTTCAAAAGACCAAAAAGGATCTTCAGCAATGCCTCACAAAAAAAATCCTATCTTGAGTGAAAACTTAACTGGACTAGCAAGAATGGTGCGAAGCGCTGTTGTTCCAGCTCTTGAAAATATTGCTTTATGGCATGAAAGAGATATCTCACATTCTAGTGTCGAAAGGAATATTGGACCAGATGCAAATATAACTTTAGACTTTGCTTTAGTTAGACTTGGCAGCATTTTAAATAAAATGATTGTTTATCCAAAAAAAATGGTTGAGAATTTAAATTTAACCAAGGGTTTAATTTTTTCTCAGGAAGTTATGCTGGAGCTAACAAAGTCAGGTTTAAGTAGAGAGCAGTCTTATAAAATAGTCCAAAATTATGCAAAAAAATGTTTTGCTGAAAATTTAGAATTATTTGATGTTATAAGCAAAGATAAATTTATTATGACTAAAATTTCTCCAAAAAAACTGAAAGCAATATTTAATTATTCCTCTCACTTTAAAAATGTGGATTTAATCTTTAAAAGGGTCTTTAGATAATGAAAAAAGGTAAAAAATTATACGAAGGTAAAGCAAAAATAATCTATGCAACAACTGACAAAAATTTAGTTATTCAGTATTTTAAAGACGATGCTACTGCTTTTAATAATTTAAAAAAATCAAAGATTGAAGGAAAAGGAGTTCTAAACAATAGAATATCTGAACATATACTTACAAACTTAGGACAAATTGGAATAAAAAACCATTTAGTAAAAAGATTGAATATGCGAGAACAAATTATTAAACTTGTTGAAATTATTCCAATCGAATTCATTATAAGAAATGTTGCAACAGGTTCTATTACAAAAAGACTTGGTATTGAAGATGGCACAGTTTTGAAAGAACCTCTGTTAGAATATTGTTTGAAAGACGATAAATTAGGTGATCCATTAATTGCAGAAGAGCACATATTGGCTTTTGATTGGGCATCAAAACAAGAATTAGAAAAAGTTAAGAAAATGATTTTAAGAATTAATGATTTTATGATTGGCATGTTTAGAGGTGTTGGAATAAAATTAATAGATTTTAAACTAGAATTTGGAAGAATAAAAACAAATGGAAAACTTGAAGTTATTTTGGCTGATGAAATAAGTCCTGACACTTGTAGGTTATGGGACTCAATCACAGATAAAAAACTTGATAAAGACCGATTTAGAAAAGATTTAGGTGATCTAATACCAGCTTACACTGAAGTCGCAAAAAGACTGGGAATTCTTCATGAAAATACGAATGTAAGTGCGGTTAATGTTACAAAACTAAGATCAGTTAAAAAAAGAAAATAAACATGAAAATATCCGTAATAATTACACTTAAAAAAGACGTACTAGATCCACAAGGTAAAGTTATACATCAAACGTTAGATGGCATGGGATTCGAAAATGTCAACGAAGTAAGACAAGGAAAATATTTCGAAATTGATACAAAAGAAAATGATAAAAAAAAAGCCGAAGAAAAAGTTGAAGAAATGTGTAAGAAGCTTTTAGCCAATTTAGTAATAGAAAATTATAAGATTATTGAGTCACAATAATAAATAATGAATTCATCTGTAATAACTTTCCCTGGATCGAATTGTGATAGAGACATGGATGTTGCGTTAAAAAAATTTGGTTTCAAAAATAAGATGGTTTGGCATCATGATATTGAATTACCAAAAAGTGATTTGGTAGTTTTACCTGGTGGATTTTCTTATGGCGACTATCTTAGATGTGGAAGTATGGCGTCAAAATCTAAAATTATGAAATCTGTTCTTAACTTTGCAAAAGGTGGTGGTATGGTTATGGGTATTTGTAATGGTTTTCAAATATTAGTAGAAGCAGGTTTACTTCCGGGTGTGCTACTTAGAAATAAATATTTAGAATTTATTTGTAAAAATGTTTTTGTAAAAGTTAGCAATAAAGATAATTCCTATTTCAAGGGTATTAAAAATGAAATATTAGAATTTCATATTGCTCATAATGAGGGGAATTACTTTTGCACAAAAGAACAAATAAAAGAAATCGACGATAATAATCAAATAGCTTTATTTTACTCAGATAAATCTGGAAATGTTAATGAAGAAAATAATCCGAATGGTTCTATTAATAATATTGCTGCTATTTTTAATAAAGAAAAAAATGTTTTAGGTATGATGCCTCACCCTGAGAGAATGATTGACCCTGCTCTATCTGGTGAAGATGGATCAGTATTTTTTAAAAACTTAATTAATAATTTAAAATAATGATGGTTAGCGAAAAAATTGCAATTGATCATGGTCTAAAAAAAGATGAATATAAAAAGATATGTGATCTACTAAAAAGAGTCCCTAATATTACTGAGCTTGGGATTTTTTCTGCTATGTGGAATGAACATTGTTCCTATAAATCATCAAGATTACATCTTAAAAATTTACCTACAAAAGGAAAAAATGTAATTCAAGGTCCTGGTGAAAATGCGGGTATTATAGATATTGGTGATGATGATGCCATAGTTTTTAAAATAGAAAGCCATAATCATCCATCATTTATTGAACCTTATCAGGGTGCTGCAACTGGTGTGGGTGGAATTATGAGAGATGTCTTTACAATGGGCGCAAGACCTATCGCCAATCTTAACTCGATTCACTTTGGCTCCCCACAAAATAAAAAAACTAAAAATTTACTTCGTGGAGTTGTTCATGGAATAGGTGGTTATGGTAATTGTATGGGAGTTCCAACGATTGCAGGGCAAACTAGTTTTGACGAATCTTATAATGGCAACATCCTAGTAAATGCAATGACCTTGGGGTTGGTTAAAAAAAATAAAATTTTTTACTCTAAGGCTGCAGGTTTAGGAAAGCCTGTTATTTATGTTGGTTCAAAAACTGGGAGGGATGGAATTCATGGCGCTAGCATGGCTTCAGCTTCTTTTGATGATAAAATTGAAGAAAAAAAACCAACAGTACAAGTTGGAGACCCCTTTACAGAAAAACTTTTACTTGAGGCGTGCTTAGAGCTAATGGCAGGAGATTCAATTATAGCTATTCAAGATATGGGAGCAGCTGGCCTAACATCATCTAGTATAGAAATGGCTTCCAAGGGAAATCTAGGTATAGAAATTAATTTAAATATGGTTCCTTGTAGAGAAATGAATATGACTCCGTATGAAATTATGCTTTCGGAAAGCCAAGAAAGAATGCTTATAGTTTTAGAAAAAGGAAAAGAGGACTTAGCTAAAAAAATTTTTGATAAATGGAATTTAGATTTTGCTATAATTGGTAAAACAACAAAAACAAAAAAAATTGAACTTTATTTTAATGAGCAAAAAGTTGCTGATATTCCTGTCAATACATTAGTTGAAAATTCACCTATGTATGACCGAAAATGGAAAAAAGCTAAACTTCCAAAAAAAATAAAGATAGAAAAAGAAAAATTTAAAAATTTAAAAGTAATAAATGTTTTAAATAAAATTTTAGCTAATCCTAATGTTTGTAGTAAGGAATGGATTTGGCAACAATACGATCATACAGTTATGGGTGACACTATTCAAAAACCTGGTGGAGACGCTGGTGTAGTTAGAGTTCATGGTACCAACAAAGCTGTTGCAGCCTCAGTTGATTCTTCAGCTATATACTGCTGGGCTCATCCTTTAAGTGGTGGAAAACAAATTGTTTGTGAAAGTTGGAGAAATTTAATTTCGGTTGGTGCAAAACCAATTGCAATTACCAACTGTTTAAATTTTGGTAGTCCTGAAAATGAAGAAAATATGGGCGAGTTTGCAGAATGTGTTCAGGGCTTAGGTGAAGCAAGCTCTTATTTAAATTTTCCAGTTATTTCTGGAAATGTTTCTTTTTACAATCAAACTAAGGATATTGGAATTAAACCAACTCCAGCAATTGGTGGTGTTGGTTTAATTAAAGATTATAAAAACATGGTTACAATGGACCTTAAGGAGCTCGATAATATTCTTTTAGTTATAGGAAAAACTGAAGGACACTTAGACCAAAGTTTATTTGCAAGAGATATTTTAAATGAAAAAAATGGCCCTCCCCCAGAGATTAACTTATTTAATGAAAAAAATAATGGTGAAACAATCTTAAAACTTATTGATAAAAAATTTATTAAAGCAGCTCATGATGTGTCTTTAGGTGGTATTATTACTGCTCTCTCCAAGATGTGTATTAAAGGTAAAAAAGGGGTAACACTTAAAAAACCTAATTATTTAATCAATCAATTCGAATACTTATTCGGTGAAGATCAAGGTAGATATATTATAGAAATTAGTAAAGATGCACTTGAAAATGTTACCAAAATACTTGGGGAGAACTCTGTACATTTTGATGAGCTTGGAACCATAAATGAAAATGGTCTAATTATTGATGAAAAGACAAAAGTATCAATTGACGATTTAATTAAATCACATACAACTTGGTTAACTAACTACATGAGTAAATAAATGGCGATGGATATAAAAGAAATTGAAACACTTATTAAAGAGGCTTTACCAGATGCTATAATAGAAATTCAAGACTTAGCAGGGGATAGTAATCACTACTCAGTAACCATTACATCTAAAGAATTTTCTGGAAAAAGCAAAATTGAACAACATAAAATGGTGTACAATTCTTTGAAAGGGAAAATGGGCAACGAACTACACGCATTAGCAATTAAAACAAAGGAGCAATAATGGATGATCAAACAAAAAATTTAATTCAAAATCATATCGATATAAACGAAGTATGTTTATTTATGAAAGGAACACCTGATGCTCCTCAATGCGGATTTTCTATGGCTATATCAAACATGTTAAAAATTTTAGAAGTAACTTATAAAGGAATTAACGTTCTTGAATCTCAATCTTTAAGAGAAGGTATAAAAGAATTTAGTGACTGGCCTACTATTCCACAAGTTTACATTAAAGGTGAATTTATTGGTGGATGTGACATCGTTAAAGAAATGTATGAAAACGGTGAACTCAAGAAAGTACTTGAGGATAAAGAAATTAACTTTAAGAAAAATTAAAAGTTAATTAATTTTTAAAATATCCTAGATAGAAAGACAATATCTCTTTAAATACTATTCAGTTAGATTTTAAATATAGAATTTGATTATTAATTATAGTGATTTTATTATCACAGAAATTGATTTTTGATATTTAAATTTAAAAAAAATTTTATTGATATTATCTAGAGTAATATTCAATTACTAGATTTGGTTCCATTACTACTGGATAAGGAATTTCATCAAACTTAGGTGTTCTAACAAATGTAACTTTCTTATTCTTTTCGTCCATCAGAATATACTCTGGAGTTTCTCTTTCTTTGTTTGCTAAGGCAATATCAATAAACGCTAATTGTTTAGATTTATCTCTAATTTCAATCGTATCTTCTTCGCTAACCATATAACTAGCAATGTTAACTTTTTTACCATTAACTCTTACATGGCCATGATTAATAAGTTGTCTAGCTGAAAATACTGTTGTTGAAAATCTTGCTCTGTATACAACTGAATCAAGTCTTCTCTCAAGTAATCCTACTAAATTCTCACCTGTATCACCTTTTTGCATAGCAGCTTTTTTGTAAATATTTCTGAACTGTCTTTCATTAATGTTACCGTAGTAACCTTTTAATTTTTGTTTAGCTTGTAACTGAATTCCGTAATCAGATGGTTTTCCTTTTCTTCCTTGACCATGTTGTCCAGGTCCATAATCTCTTTTATTGAAAGGACTCTTAGGTCTACCCCATAAGTTTATCTTTAACCTTCTGTCTATTTTGTGTTTAGAACTTATTCTTTTTGTCATTTGATAGTTGGGGTTATAAACTTACTCATTATTTTGTCAATCAACCTTTTTTAGCTAAACTAGCAAATACACTTGATAAAATACGTGTTTCTTTCTCAGATAGCTCCATTTTAGAAAAAATACTTCTTAAGTTTTCCAACATAATAGGTCTCTTCTCTATAGGTTTAAAAAAGCTCTTTTCTTCTAATTTTTTTATACATAGGTTAGTCATTGCCTGAACGTCTGTTTTACTTGCAAGAGACACTTTTTTAGATTTAGAATATTTTGCTCCTTTTAATTTAATAATACTTGCTACTGTGTGTGCAATTATGATTACGCTGTGAGATAGGTTTAAGGATTTAAAATCAGGATTAGTGGGTATTTGCATAGTATAATTTGCATAACTAATTTCATTATTAGATAGTCCGGATGCCTCAGAACCAAATAAAAATGCAACTTTCTTATTAAAATCAATTTTCCTTAAATCGTTTAATTTTATGTGTTTAATATTTTTATTTCTAAACCTTGCTGATGTGGCAATAACATAATCTACTTTTTTAACTGCAGATTCTAAGGTTTCATAAATTTTTGTATTTGTTATTAAATCTTTGGCACCAACAGATGTTGCTAAAATTTTATCATTTGGAAAAATTGGCTTTGGTTTTACAATCAATAATTTTTTAAAATTAAAGTTTTTTAGAGCTCTAGCACAAGCACCTATATTTTCAGATAACTGTGGTTGGTGTAAAATAAAAAAGATATTATTAAAAGACATCAGTAGCTCAATTAATCTAATCCATGATTTCTGTTATAGTCAGATGTTTTTGAATTAATTAAACCTTTGAGTAAAGCTTTTTCTACAGACCAAATTGAAACTTTTAATGGATAACATTTAGCATTATCTGAGGAATGTTCTGATCCACAATCACCACCAGGGCAAGTCGATAAAACACCAAGTAAATCTGTTTCAGCAAAGAATTCTAAATAATCACCTGGTCTTACTGGACTTGACTTCATAAAATACTGCTTAGTATCATTGGTAAAACCTGTACACATAAAAACATTTAAAACATCATGAACTAATTTTTCAGCCTCACCTAACTTGATTTCTTTTTCGTTAACTAAAGCTCTTGTTAGATTTGAATGACAACAATAATGATAATTTTCATCTGAAAGTAATTTAGATGTATATGGGTCACAACGAGTTCCTATAACATCATGAACAGATCCTCCATCTTTATCATATCCATACCAATCTAAAGTGTCCCAAGTAATTGTGGCTAAAGACCTTAAGTATGGAAAACTACTTAACATTCTATCTCCTGTCGAAAGATGTGTTCCATAAAGAGCTCTAGTCTTACCAGAGTAAAATTTCTCTTCTAAGTTATCTGCTTGAAAAATATTTAAATCACCCACTTGTGGTCCTTCAATACTTTCAATTCTAAAAAATTGACCTTTTTTTACTTCAAAAGTTTTTGCGTCTCTTGGGGGTATTATAATTTCACCAATGTTTTTTAAGCTATTTCTAGCGCTGTGTAATATTGGTAAATTGGTCTCTTTTAAGTCATCTATTGGGTAGCACACAATAGGTTTAACATTTATTCTGTCTTTAGCATCCAAAGGAGCTGTAGAATATTTTTTAGTCTTCATATTTACTTGCTTGCAGGTGCTTTATCCTTAAATAATTTATAGTCTAGACTGTCTACCAATGCTCTAAAAGATGCATCTATAATGTTTGCTGAAACACCTATTGTAAACCAATTTTTACCTTTTGAGTCTGTACTTTCTATTGAAACTCGAGTGATGGCTCCTGTGCCAGTATTTAAAATTCTAACCTTATAGTCAACTAACTTAAGATCTTTTAAGTATTTTGAATACTTATTAAGCTTATCTACATTTTGTCTAATAGCGTTATCTAATGCGTTTACTGGTCCATTTCCCTCACCTTCACAGATTATTTTTTCACCATCTACCTCTAATTGTGCTTTTGCTGATGAGATTATTTTTCCAAATGAATCTTTTTTAACAGATACGTCATATTCTTGAATTAATATATATCTTGGTATCTCACTTATAATTCTTCTAGCTAATAATTCAAAAGAGGCATCAGCTCCATCATAACTATATCCAATAAATTCTCTGTCTTTTACTTCATCTAAAAGCTTTTTAATTTTAGGATCATTTTCTTCTATCTCAATTCCAATAGTTTTTAATCTTGAAATGATGTTTGATTTACCTGATTGATCTGAAACCACAATATTTCTAGAATTTCCAACTTCTTCTGGATCTATATGTTCATAAGTCTTTGGGTCCTTTTGTACTGCAGAAACATGCAAACCACCTTTGTGGGAAAATGCTGCAGCACCAACATAAGGCAAATGTTTGTTGGCTTTTCTATTTAGTATTTCATCTAATAGTCTAGAGCATTCCGTTAATTTCTTAATATTATCTGGTTTAATTTTTAATTGGAATTTTTCAGAAAAATCTTTCTTTAGAAAAAATGTTGGAATTAATGACATTAAATTAGCGTTACCACATCTTTCACCTAAACCATTAATGGTTCCTTGAACTTGTCTAACCCCAGACCAAACTGCAGCTAAAGAGTTTGCAACTGCATTACCAGTATCGTTATGCGCATGTATACCTAAATTTTTTCCAGGTATAGTTTTAGAAACTTCTGTTACTATTTTTGTAACTTCATGAGGCAAAGTTCCGCCATTTGTATCGCATAAAACAATCCACCTTGCTCCTTCATCAAATGCTGCTTTAAGGCATGATAAAGCATAATTTGGATTAGCCTTATATCCATCAAAGAAATGTTCTGCATCAAACATAAATTCTTTATTCTCTTTAACAAAATGTTTAGCTGTTTCTTTAATGTTTTCTAAATTTTCTTCATTAGAAATACCAAGTGCTATATCAACATGAAAATCCCATGATTTACCCACAATGCAAACTGCTGGTGTATTTGAATTTAAAAGCGCTGATAGCCCAGGATCATTATCTGCACTACGACCAGTTCTTTTGGTCATGCCAAAAGATGTTAGTATAGCATTATTAAATGAATGTTTTTTCTGAAAAAACTCAGTATCTGTAGGGTTTGCTCCTGGCCACCCACCCTCAATATAATCAACACCTAAATTATCTAAAACTGAGGCAATCTTCAATTTATCATCTACAGAAAAATCTACACCTTGTGTTTGTGCGCCATCTCTTAGAGTTGTATCGAATATAAAAAGTTGTTCTTTGCTCATTTAAGTTTCCAAATTGTTTTACCATCTTTGTCTTCTATTAAAACCCCTTTATCTAAAAGCTTATCTCTAATGATATCAGCTTCTTTATAATTCTTGTCTACTCTTGCTTTATTTCGAAGTGCAATCATTTCTAAAATATCACCTTCATTAATAGATGATTTTTGCTTTTTAAACTCAATCCACTCTTCTTTTGTTTTGTTTAAAATACCAATGAAATTACAAGCTGATACAAATAAACTTTTCTCTTCATTACCACCCTTTAAAGCCTTATCATAAAGTTGATGTAACTTTGCAATGTAACCAGGTGTATTCAAATCATCATATAACGTAGATAAAATATCTTCATCTAAAACTGTTTTGTCATTCGGGGGTAAATAAACTTCATACCATTTATCAATAGTGTTTTGGCAATCTTCTAAAAGCTTTTCATTCCAATCTAATGGCTGTTTGTAGTGAGCACTCATAAGAGCAAATTTTAAAACTTGTCCATCAACATTGCCTTTAAATTCTTTAATCTTAAGTATGTTGCCAGTTGATTTGGCCATTTTTTCATTGGACATAGTAATAAATGCGTT
>Ga0222631_1000229_pt1 | contig 17469 bp, 24 predicted proteins | sample AntAcemetagenom5_FD_179826 | JGI IMG/M metagenome (GOLD analysis project Ga0222631, IMG submission 179826) | Saline water microbial communities from Ace Lake, Antarctica - #5 | ecosystem: Environmental > Aquatic > Non-marine Saline and Alkaline > Saline | place: Antarctica: Ace Lake | collected... | reverse complement strand
GTTGTTAAAGTTGCGTAAGTGTATGCCATAATTATGCTTCTAAGGTTACGGGCCCAACTCCTACGGGGTAACCTCCTCCTCTTCCTATTGATGTAGCATTTGTTGCGGCTGTAAACCAAAACCAATTAGTTTGAGTAGCATCAGTTGCTCCAGTTACATATTTACCTACTGTTATAGCATATCCTGTACTTCTTGCAATAACTGCTCCTGTAATACCATTAACATTATCGGGTATATTATAATTTCCAGCTATACCTGGAGCACCCCTAAATCTTTTTATATCTCCTGTTTCATATTTATGTCCTGGTAAATTAACATTTACAATTCCTGATCCAACTTGGTATGTTTCAAATGGATTAAACATTAATAAATCTAAAACACCAAATTCTGTTCTTGCTGGATATGCATGTTCCAAGGCTTGTGCATCAGCGCCCACGGGTCTTGGTGTAAGTTGAGGTTGCTTAACTTCAAACTCAGAATTATGAACCCACGATCCATTCCATTCTTGAACCATTTCATTATATGGAAATGCAGCACCCGATCTCATTGAGATCATTAATGCTCTAGAACCTTTGGAATAAACAGCCATTAGATATTAGGGTAATAAGTTTTAGGGGTTATGTATGTACTAGATGGAGATCCATCTTCAGATAAAGCCCTTGCTAAATCATCTTCGTAAAACAATTTTAATTCTTGTGTTCTCTCTGGTGCAAACTTTTGAGATAATAAATAAGTTAAACCAGAAACCATACATGGAACAAATCTATAAGGGGCATCAACTGCATTACTAAATGCTCCCACATCTTGAATTCTTTTAACATAATATATACTTAATTTACTTGTAGCCGCCGCAGCACTTGCACTAGGTAAAGGATAAAGTGTAACTGTAACTCTATCTATAAATCTTTGTACCCAAAACTGAGAAGGGGTTCCAACTGCAGCTTTGTTAGCTGTACCTGAATATGCGGATCTGTCTACTTTAGTTAATCCAACATCTGATTGAGAAGTAGTATTATAATTTTGTCTATAAGTAACATTTAAAAGATCTGTAATACCATAGATATTTGCTACAGGCAAAGTTGTTGCTTGGGGTGAAGCAGCTGCTGCTGCGGCACTATCAACTGAGTTTCTGTAAAAAGTATATGTTCCAGCACCTTCGTCAGTTGCATTAACATTAGTAGTAGACCCTTGAGTTAATGTAACATTTGTATTACCAATTTCCCAAAAGTGTAAACCTCTATTACCCCATTCTTGAAATAAAATATTTAAAGATCTTCTAGCTGTTTTTAATTGATGTCCAGAAGTACCAACTAAACCGATACGTTCATAGGCATCTGAAATAATTTCATCAATAGAAAAGTCTTGATCAAATTGATAAGCACCTGAAGTTGTATTAGACATTTAATACTCCTTTAAAATGTTCCTATAATATAAAAGAAATCACAGTTAGTTACATCTGCATACATTCCAGTATCAGCATAAATACCGGCACCTGGTAAATTAAATTCAATAGTTTCATTGGCTGCTGATCCAAATTTACCGTGGTAAATTAATTTAGCTGCTGTTTTTGCATCTCCAATTTCATTATATATTTTTATTTCAGCATCTGCTGCTGAAGCTTGTGCATAGATACTCATAATATTACATTTAGTAATATTGGCTGCTGAGCCAGCAACAAGGGATTGAATTTGTCCATCTGCTGCTAGTATTATTGATTGTTTAACTTTTGATGTTATTCCCATAATTTTCTCCTTAAATTTTGTAGAGGCCCCGAAGGGCCCCTTAATTATTTATTATGCTTCTTTTGCCCACGTACCTTGAACGTCTACAACTGTCCAAAAAACAGTTGAGTTCAAAGATGCAAGAGTAACAAAGTCACCTACTTTAGATGTAGCTTTTGTATTAATAAGGTCTTTATCGTCTACTAAAGATCCAGCATACAAAATACCATCAGCTGCGGCAGGACTAATTGTAAAAGTATTAACGCCATCTTGTGCAGTATTAACGAAGGTTACTACTCTTCCGACTGAGATTGCAGGTAAAGTAAAAACAACACCATCAGTTTTTGATGTAAGTGTTTTTCCTGAATCACCGTTTGCTACAGTATAGCTAGATTCTTTTTTTTCAATATTAAATCCAGTTAAACCTGCTTCATTGATTTTCCCTTGAAGTACGGGTCCTCTAAATAGAGTTGTTGCCATGATATATTCTCCTAGTTATTATGAATACTGTCTCTAGGCCGTCCACTATAATAGGTCAGCATTCAATTAATTTATTATATAGTAAGTAAGTAGTATACTAGATTTGAGTAGAGTGCAAGAGATCCCTAGGTATTTATGCATTTCAGCGATGTAGCTTTTGTCTAAGTAGCTACAGAAACTTGTGGAGCAGCGCCTTCTACGCTATTCTTTAAGTGAGCTAATCTTGCTTCTTCAAGCTTGATATCTGTGATGACTTTTTTGACTTTGTCGTCAATTCTAACCATCTCAAGAGTATACCTGTTATTATCCAGATGCTCCTGTTCCCACTTCAACTCCAAGGACCTTTTTGCTTTGTATAGGTCTTGTATCATCGATAACCTCTTCATAAGTTATTCTATTTAATCCCGGATGATAACTTGATCCGAGATTTTCCCAAACTATACCTCTTTCTCCAACTTTGTCAAGTATAGCTTTTTCAACACTTTCAGCCGTATCAAACTCATGTTCAATATTAAATTTTGCATGGTGGTTGTAGGCCCAGATGTTGATGAGAGTTTTTTTCATAAGTTTTTCTTTCTACTGTTTAAATGTGGCGAAACTATGTCCCGCCACAAAATTATTTACTGATTATGCACCACTACAACCGAAGATACCTCTATAGTCAGAAACGCCAAACGCGTATCTTTCTCTAGCTTTGTATCTAACGTTTCCAGTGTCGAAGTCTCCTTCCATTGACGTAGTCAACGGAGTTCTTGAGAACATCTTCATACCATTTGGAACGTCTGTAATTAAGAACCAAGAATCAGAATCAGTTAGGAAGTTGTTCACTCTATAACCTTGAGGAACCATTCCCATTGAGTTGATTGCATTGATATCATTATCAGCAGTTTGAGTTCTACCTTGAGACTTCATAAGTCTTTCAGCGTTGAACTGGTTAGCTGATGGAATGATCATCTTAACCGCTTTAGCAGCTATTCTTAAACCTCTTTCATCAGTGAAAGCAGCTACGTCGATTAGCGCTTGCTCTAATGAAGTTTCGTTTAAGTCAGCTTGAGTAGCAAAAGTGTTAGCTACATTCGTACCTGAAACTGTAGCATGCGCTGTATTAAACAGTGATACTTGGTCTCCAGATGTAAATGTACCAAAACCATTATTTAATGGTGCTGCACCTTTTACTTCTTTAGCGTTAGACATAGATCTTGCTAGTGCTTTTGTGTATCTAGAAGAAAGTCTATCATAAAGGTTATCCTCTATTGCTTCTTCAGTGATAGCGAAAGCTAGCGCAATCGTTTCCATTGTGTATCTAGCAGTGTAAGTTTCTTGTGCTTCATCGTAATTAACACCTGAACCTTCTGCTTTGACTTCTGCGTTTGCAAAACCAGATAACATTACTTCCTCTTCGAAAGCTCTGTCAGATGATTCTGTTGTATAAATCTCAGCGTGCTGATTTTCATATCTTTTGTATTCCAAGCCAAATAGTGCATTTAGACCTGGCTCTAACTCTTTAACGAGTTGTGCTCTTGATATTGCCATGTTTTTATTCTCCTATTTGTTGATTAACTTGGTGTTACAAATTCGCAAAGGTTTTGTACTACTATTACTTTTGCATAAGCCGCTGTAATGTCTTCATTCTCAGGGTCTTCTGCTACTCGTATTAGTCTCCATTGCTTAGTTGTTGCTGCTGTAGTTCCGATATCTAATGTTTGAGATGATCTTCCCGTAACTGTACTTCCTGCAACAGCATTACTGTCGTAAGTTTCCATAAATCCAGCCTGTGCTACTGCAGCGTCAGTTGCAATTTCATAGTTCTGGAAAGGGTTATCATTTACAAACGCATCAATATCGCCACTGCCATCAGTAGCTGTGCTTGCTATATAAACGTTACTCCACGTTGGCTTCTGTGTGTTAGCCGCAGTGTAGAAACATCCGTTGAATACGCCAATAGTTTTACTACTAGCTGTACCAACTGTCACATAACCAGCTGCAGTTTGAACCTGCGTGCCGAGATATATGTTAGTCGCGTTGCCATTATCGATTTTATACTTTGACTGTCCTGATACTGCAGGCGCATTGCCTAAAGTACTAACAGGTGTAAAACCCATTCCGGCTACATTTCTATTTGCCATGTTTTTTTCTCCTTAGTGAACCTGCCACGTTAGTGGCCTCCAGTTCGGTTAATGTTATTCGTTGGAGAAAGAAATAGAATTTTATTTCTTGCTGCCACCGAAGCTTTTGCTAGAACGCTCGACGCTCATCGGCATTCTTCTATCTTGATCCCTAAGTAAGTCGTTGTTTACTGCTTCGTCTTGAGCTTGAGTTTGTCGTGTCTCATACTCTTGACGTTGCTGCGCAAGTTCTTCGGGTATCCTTGCCAAGACAAGGCCTCCTACTCCAATTACTCCAGCGTATTTTCCGTCTTGTACTATTGGAAAGTCAGAATCTTCATACTCTTCAGCTCTCACTAATTCGTATCCAGCTCTTAATCTACCATGTAAATTTTTGGTATCTTGAAAGCCCATTGATTCTACTCTTATCCATCTGTGTACAAAGCCATCTGGCGCTGTAGGTGCATCGAGTGATGAAGGTGGCTTATACTCTTTAGGTCGTTCAGTTTTGTCCCTAGTATTAGCCGCACGAGAAGTTTTATTTATTGTTTCTTTTGTCATATGCTTATGCTCCTTCCGTGAGTTTTAATTGTTTTGCATATTCTTCGAGTGGCACTCCTAATTTTTTAGCTATTGCTACCTGTGAAGAAGTGAGTCTCACAGTTTTGCGACCAGGTTTTGTGCTTCTGTTAGCCGAAGCTACCGACTGAACGGCCCTGTTCGTTTGCTTTATATCATTATTACCAAATTTATGCCCAAAGTCAACTCTAATTCTTTTGTCAACCTCTTCATAATATTCGTTACTCGCTGGATCATAACCCTCTTTATCCACTAAATCCTTGTGAATCTCAAAGGCAGTAAAAGTCATAGCTCTATCTGTTCCGAACCATTCATTTTTTGCTGCCCAATCTTCCGCCATAGGATCAGCTTGGGGTAATGATCTTGGAGTTTGTTTTGGTAATTGTCCACCGTCAGATAGTTGTACAGGTTTTTCCTGTTCAACTGGTCTTGTTGCTTTACGTTGCTCTGCTTTAGCATTCTCAAAGGCTAAAGAAGCAATTCTTTTATTTGCTTCAACTTGTAACGCCGCATCCCCATTCTCAATAGCCAGTGCAAGATCTTTTTGCGCTGAATCGAGTCCAGTTTTTAGGTTAGTTTCAAATTTAGTTTGGTAATCGGAATCAATCTTATCAAATCTAGATTTATCCTCTTTTCTTTTTGCTTCTATAGCGCCGGCGTATTGAAGTGCAGCTTGCTCTCGTCTTTCAGCTTCTCTCATCTTACGAGTCAATTTAGCAATTCTAGATTGTACACCTGTACTATAATCTTCTAGTTTTTTGTCTTCCTTTGTTTCCTGTATTACTTCTGTTTCTGTTCCGTGGTCCGTGTTTTCTGGAGCAGTATCAATTACCGCTTCCTCTTTTACTTCTTCAATAGCTACATCGACCTCTGGCCCTGATGTATCTAAATCAACCGAGATTTGTCCCGGTGATTGTTTTTGTTCTTCTGGCATAGTGGCTCCTTTTCTACTATGTTAATATTTGTGCAGGATGTCTGTTGGATCCTGTACGGTTGCGAGTATCTCATCGTCGTTTAATAGACGAACTTCTCCACCTTCGATCTCGATTCGTGATCCTGAATAACGTGCAAAGACTACCCAATCTTTAACCTTGCACCACGGACCATGTGGAAATTTATCTTTATCTAAATAACAATCAGGTCCCATAGCAAGAACGCTTCCGCATTGCGATGCAACTTGTTGTCTATCGATAGTTTCTTGTCCCATTAAGATTCCGCCATTAGTTTTCTCTTTCATTCTAAAAGGGAGAACTAACATACGCCATCCTGTGGGCATAGGTAATTTTGTAGTTTCCGCTGTAACTTCTTTTACAGGCTCTTCTTTATATTTATCTAATAATGCTGATTTAGTTTTTGGGACCTCTGTGGAGGTCGATGACTGTTCCGCTTTGTTCATTTTCTTCCTTATCGTTTAGCAGGCTAATGATTTCCTGGCGCACTGATTCCAGTGCATTTATTTGTCCTATTGTATACTTGTAAGTCTCCATACTGTCAACCCCTCCTGATGTAACGGATAAGGCTAATAACGTGACTCTTTTATCTAATGCTCTTCTTAATTTTGCTAATACTTGTTCTGGTTCCATAGTTCCTTTCTATTTTGCTATTTTATCTTTATTAGGTCCTTTTTTTATCACATAAGATTGAGTTCCGCTAGCCCCTGTTTCAACTTCTTTTTTTAAGTGTCTAAACAAACTCATCTCAGTAATTTTTTTGTATTTTTCTTTTAAAAAGCTTTCGATAGCTTTAGTATCCCTCACTAGCAATTCCACTTTCTAAGTGATTTAGATAACCTATCTTCACCAGTATTATTACTAGCTTTCTGTCTCTTACGCATCCCGGTCATACGCGCGCAGAAAGAAGCTCTACGTTTAGCATCTTTAGAACCTGCTTTTAATTTTGAGGGTTTAGTTGTAACTGCTGTTTTAAGTTTTGATCCAGGATTTGCTGCTCTGTAAGATGCAACACCTTTTTTATTAAGTCCACCTGATTTAGATTTACCTTCTTTTCTAGTCCAAGCTGCAGAAGCCATTATTTTTTCTTTGCTGTTTTTGCTGATTTTATAAATGCTTTTTTTGTAGGTGCACCTTTAGTTCCAGGTTTTCTCATCTTCTCACCTGAACCGTCAGCGATTCTCTTTTTTTTAGCGTGAATATTTGCGTAGAGTCCTGGTTTCATATTATTTTGCTACGTGATTTACACACGAACAATCCTTAAATAAATCTCCACATCTAACACAGTGAGTAGGTGTATTAGGTTTACATACACATCTTTTACCAAAGATCTTTTTTAAAATTTTTTTAATAAATTTCACTATTTTTTCCCGTTAGCGTCGTCAAACATTTTTTTAGTTGCTTCGTTTCTTTCACGAGTAGTTAGTTTTCTATTTGCATACTCAGTTAAAGTAGGTTCTTTTTTACCCATTTTTCTATCGGAAAGAGTTCTGCTCTTCTGTTTATTAAATTGAATTTTCATTTCAGAAGTTTTCTGAGCTTTTTTAGTTTTATGAATTGAAGGTTTAACAGATGAAATAGTTGGTGAAGTGTTACCACCTTTAATTAAATTTTTAACTGCATTATACGCTTTGAAATATTTTGACATTATTTTTTTAATCCTTCTACTTCTTTTTTATAAGTATTTTTAACTGATAATGTTTTTCTACGAGGTTCATTTTTACCATGTTTTTTCATATAATCAGCTTGTTGTTTTTTTCTTTTAGCAGGTCCACCTTCTGCTAAACCTTGTCTAGCGTTTGTAGTTTGTTTATTAAAATTTCTATTTGACATAATTATTTTCTCTTTATCAGATCTGTTGCCTTAAGTCCATAGACAGAAGCAATTACCCCAACAAAAATTGTTTGGTACCAAAACGGTAAATTTCCAAAGTGTAAGAAGAATAACTCCATTTTCTCCATATGTACAGGATTATCTGACCAAACACTCCATCCCAACATAATAATCGGGACCGACAATAAAATCAAAATAAATTCGTCTTTCCAATCTGATTGTCTAGCTTCTAGTAATTTTCCAGAATACTCTAATTCCCCAGTACTCATTTTATGAGCATGTTTCATAGCAGCATCTGACATAAGCATCTTTGTCTGTTGCTTATTTTTATAGATGTGTGAACCTGCAGAAACGGCTAACTTAATTGCCGATAACCACATATTAAAACCAGGTAGCTTTTACAGGTTTTCTTACAGCGCCTGTGCCTTTAACAGTTTCTGTATCACCTTTAGCAATGTAGTTTCTTCCTCTAATACTTGTTTCAGATCTAGGATCTAATTCCAAGTTTTGAGAAGGAATTTTAATTGCTTTAGATTTTTTGTAATTTTTCATATTTATCTCCTGTTATTTTATTATACTATCTTTTAGGACCTTTCAAGGTATTAACGTCTTTAGCTTTCATTTTATCTCCGTAAAGCTTAGTTCCAGTTGAAAGCATAGCTTTATCCATAGTAGTGTCCGCTCTTAACTTAGCTAACTCTTCATTTTGATCTAATTTCTCATCTTGCATAGTTTTAGCTTGCATCATTTTTAATCTATCTAAAGCGAGTCTAGCTTCGTCTTCTTTTACTTTTCTCTCTTCTTCTTTTGCTTTAAGATCCACTTCTCTTTCTTTAAGTGCTAGTAAAGGGTCGTGATCAAATTGAGTTGTGATAGCTTTTTCTTCCTTCATAAACTCTTCAGTCATATCCGCAATCAATACAGCTTTTCTAGCTTCTATCACTTGAGAAATTTGAGTTAACTGTTGCTTGGCTTGTGGATTCTGTGCTGCAGCTTGTTGAAGTTGAGGCATCATTTGGAATTCTTGAGGGAACTCTAATTGAACTTGTTCTTGAGCCATTAAAGAAATGTGTTCTAAAATGTTTTTTTCTAACGATGCAGTTACACTTGGATTATTTCTAACAAAATTAGTTGCCATGAAATTTAAGTGAGCTGTAACGTGTGCTCTATGATCTTGACCAGGAAATGCTTGGAAAGGTTTTTGACCTAACGCATCTATATGTTCAATCGCCGGATCTTTAGGTTGATTCGGTGGCGGTGGTGGTAAGATTCTATCTATATCTTTTATACCAATCGCTGCATACATAGATCTGTAGGCATTATACATATTATGCATTTGTGGATTCGTTTGAGCTAATTGTAATTGTGTTTGAGCTAGTGTCACACGTTGTGACATAGAAAAGATATTTGGATCAGCAATCGGTAGAATATCTACTCTCTCATCAAAATCCATAGCTTTAATATTTCTTGCAGCACCAGGAACATCATAAGGATATTCAGGAGGTAAGTATGTTGCAAAGACTCCGGCTAATAATTTAAATTCTTGTTTTAATCCAACGTATAATCTTTTGTGGATTGCTGACATCACTCTTGAACCACGTTCTAAAAGAGCTACAGTTGTACCAACAGCGGCCTGTTGGTTCCCATCACCAACCTGCATGTCAGCAATTGATGCGAATCTCTGTCCCGCGTCAACTACAATACCCATCAACTGTAATAAAGTTTGTGAGGGTTCTTTGTAAGGCAGGAATACGAAAGCATCTTTTAAATTTCCACCTGGAGTGTCAACATCTTTAAATTCTCCTGGTTGAATAGCAGTAGAGTCATCTCTAACTCTAACACCTCTTTGTTTAAATCCGGCTGGTAAATTTGATAATGTACCTGCATCTAATAACTGACGGAGAGCCGCAGTTGCAGTACGACTCAATCCGCCAATCATGTGTATTAATCCTAAGCCATAAAATCCAAGCCCTGGCAGAAATTTAAAGTGGACGAAATATTGGATCTTAAGTTTCTTTGGATCATTGGGCGCAAAGTTTCGTCTAATAGACAAAACCTTCCTACTACCTTCTTCAATTGTAACGAGGTAAGGTAATTTTATTCCAGTTGGTTCTCCGTCTTCACCAACATCTTCAAAACCTTCTAAATCTAAATTAACGTGGCATTCTAGAATTGTATATAGAGGATCTGTTCTTTGTGACTTTTGAACTCCTTCAATTTCTCTCTCTTTTTCCTTCAGTTCATTTGTAACTGTTCCTGTAGGTTTAGTAAGTTCAATATCAGAATAAAAGCCAGCATACATTTGTTTACGTAAATCATTTTCTGACATTTTAACAACATGAATAACTGCTTCTGCATCATCTAATGATGTAGCTGTATAAGGTACTACAAGATCATCTGCAGGAATAAATTTAGATACTGCTCTACCTAATAAATCATCATAGTAAACTTTTTTAAATGTTGAACCTGATAATGGAAGATAGAATAACATTTGATCAAACTCTGGTTCATACTCACTCATCTGATCCATAATTTGATAGTTCATGAAATTTTTAACACGTTGAGCTTGTTGTTCTTTTTGAGGAGAACTTATTCCCATTACTTGTGTTCTAACCGGGCCATCAGCCGGTAATAATTCTTTATAAGCTAAAGCTTGAAACTGAGTAACCGCTTCTGCTAAAACTGGGTGAGTTGCACCTGAAGCTCCTTGGAAAGGCTGAGTTCTATTTTCGTATTTGAATCCTAATAATTCTAATCCAGTAATATAAGTTCTTTCCCATTCTGCACGGGATAATTTGTATTCCATGTAATCACTTTGTAATTGATTACCAATTGCGTCTGTGTCATCTTCTGGAAGTAATTCGTTTAAGTTTGCAAAGTGGTCATCACCTGCATCAATATTTGTTTGAGACGGATCAAAGTTGATAGTTGCTCCACCATCTTCTTCATCTGTAATTTCTACGGGTCCGCCTGTCTCAACAACTTCGTCAGTTACAACTTCTTCCTGAATATCATTTTCAGGTAAATCTTGTGGACTGCCAACGTTCGGAAGAGATTTATCTATATCTGCCATATTTTTTCTCCTGTATTGGTTTATCTTGTTTTTTGTCTTTAATCAACCCCTGAGAATTTGGTCCTTTCAAAGGTGGAATGCTATCCCATTTAACATGTTTCATGTTTTTTACAAGTGTTGAATTATCTTTAGTCATTATTTTTTTCTCCTTAAATTCATTATTCCACCATGTGCCATATTTGCAACGCCACCAAAATTAGCAACTTCTTGTGTTTTAATTTCATTAGAACGTTTTCCAATTCTTTTAGATTCTGATAAAGCTTTTGCGTCTAACATATCTAATTGAGCTTGACTGTAAAAATCTTCTTTCCCTAAAGGTCCTAAAAGTTTTTTATCATATTCCATTCTGTTTTCCATGGCTCTTACATCAAATCCTTCTTCTTTAGCAGCAAACGCTTGTTGTTCAGGAGATCCATATTTAATTATATCAAAAATATTTTTACCATAAGTGGGACTCATTCTATCATAGTCTTTACCAAAATCTTTTTCTGCTTTATAAATATCCTTGTAGTCATATATATCTGACCCATCTATATCTCCAACACCCTCTGTTTCATTCATTTTATTAAATTTGTTATATGATTTTATTAAATCTTCTTGTTTTTTTAAGCCGCTAACATAATCTGCTGCTAATCCTCTTCTGTCATTTCCTAAAATTTTTCTATTTCTATCCTCATTATATTCTAATTTTTCTCTTTGATTTTTTGGTAACGCATATCTTAATACACTATTAGATAAAGCTTCTTTGTATGTCATACCGTTTTCTAACATGTCATTTGCCACAAACATTCCTTCTAGTGCAATCTCACCCCCTAATCCATAAGGACCCAACCAAGACATTAATTTAGAACCTTTAGCTAATCCTGTTCCAACTCTACGAACAGCATTAAATTTTTTTGCAATTTGTTCAGCTTGTGGTTTATTAAGTTTTCCAGATTTTAACATTTTAGATTCTTCTTTCATTCCTCTCATTGCCTCATCTAAAGAACAAACTCCCGCTGTACCTCCTACATCTTTAGGACAGAACTTCATTAGTTTGTTATGTAAAGGTGTTCCGGATTTAATTTCACCTGCTTGAACCATACTTTTACCCAAAGAAGAAACAAGATCTGTTTTTTTAGTAATGGGAGAAGCAGAGCTTTTAAACATAGGTTTACCAGTTTTATCTGGAGTAATCGAAATTTCATCCAAATAACCCCCATACTTTTTACTAAAATTATTTTTTAATTCATTCATTTTTTCAACTACTTTTGCTTTACCATCTAAACTTTTTGTTATTTCAAATTCCTTGCTCAATTTAATCATGGGTTGATCAAATTGAGTTCTTTTAATTGTAGTATTAAATTTGTCAGAAGTTGGGTTTAGTTTTATGTATTCTATTTCATCAGCATAACCTGCTTCAATTAACGCTTTTGGTATTTTATGATCAAACATAATACTGTTGGAAGAATTTAAAGCTTGTCTAGCTTGTGGCCAACTATTTCTTTGAGCAAATCCTGTTGCTTTTGCAGCTTCTTCAAACATGCTTTTATATTTAGGGTTAACTCTATCTTTTAAATAAGTTATTAATTCAGTAGTTCCTAAAAAAGGCCTCCTAAATAAAGAAACTTGTTTTAACAAATCATCCCCCACTTCTTTTGCAAGAAGTCTAGCAATGGGTCCATCTATTTTTTGATTTAAACCAAATTTTTTAAGAATGGGGCTATTTTTAAACTTGTCTCTTATATCGGGAGTTCTTCTTGAACCTTCTTCTGGTAATATGTTTGTAAGTTCGTTAATAATTTTATTTCTAACATTTTCATTATTTGTATAAATTGCCGTTTTAAAAATCTGGTTTAATTGTTTTCCACTATAAGAAGGTTTAGTTTGACCTCTCATTCCCTGTTCGGACGACCCCATTATATTGGTTCTAAACCAATCACTAAAAGGGACAGATCCAAGTGTTGAACCTCTTTTTCCTAAAACTTCTGTTTTATTGATTTTTTGTATTAAATTATTATCTTTGCCAAAAGTTCTAGTAAATGCTTTTTTAAACTTATCGGGATCTGCATATCTTTTAGAATTTTTTACTATCCAGTTTTCAGCTTGTTTATAAAATTTAGCTTTATTTGGATCTACGGGACGGCCTCTTGTAGTTGCTTGTAGGTGCTCTAACTCTACATAAGCCTCTCTATCATCAAGCAAATTAAAAATCGTTTCTTCGTCCAAACCTGTATTTTTAATAGCTTTGTCAAGGGTACCTCTTCTATTAGTTCTAATCTCAGATATACTTGATTTGTGTTTAGGATCCATTACAAGTGTAATATCATCTTTGGCATAAGCTTTTAAAAGATCATCTGAAAGTTGCTCTATATTTTTTTGAGAATATTCTCTACCTAATTTAATATTTTTAAAGTTAGAAAATTCTTTTTCTTCTAAAATTCTATTTATAGCATTTACTAATCCTGATCTTTGGTTTTTTGATGTTGTTTTAATTTTAGACTGTTGTATTAAATCATCTACTGAATTAGCTGTAAGTGTTTTAGGATCTTGTTTATTCAACCAGTTTCTAAATTGCTTAGTTGCAGTGCTTTCCAGTTTCTTTGCAAATTCCGGAGTTTGTCTTATGCCTGTAATCCTAGCATATTTAATATTATTTTTAGTTGATGAGGGTAGTTTATTATAATCTTCTAAAGTCGACCCTGTATTGTCCATCCAGGTTTCAAGATTAGCTTTTTGTTCTAAAGTCCAATCACTCATCTTAATTTTATGTCTTCCTTCTTTACCACCATACCCGGGCCGTGATCCATCGACCGTGTTGCTTACTAGTTGGCCTTGTGCGTACATGTTCCGTGGTCCAAGGTCCTTGTTCATTGCATCTCTTAGAACAGGGTTCTTGATTATTGGATCATTGGATCTTTCGATCACAAATTTCATTAATTCTTTTTCAGTCACTATTCTCCTAACAAATTAGCTAAGCCACCCGTTGCTTGTTTAGTTCTAGTTGTGTTTTTAAATGTTTGTATAATATCATCACCACTCATTCCCATTTCGTCCATTTTAAAAGTTTGTTCTACCATGGCGATCATATCAGCTTTCATTGTGGGGGATGAAGATGCAATTTGATCTGCAAGGTTCTTATCCATTCCTGGATATTTTAACATAAGATCATCAACTTCTATACTTTTCGCTAAACCTTCCGGAGATGTATCACTTAATACATCATCAACACCTTGTTTAATTTCATCGTTGACAGAAAGTTTAGTTTTATTCATTTCAGTACCAAGATCAAAAAAAGTTAATTCTTCTATTTCCTCTCTTGTCATTAATCTAGAGTCACCACTTGATTCCATTTCATCAAGTTTCTGTTCTAAAAATCTTTTTCTAGCTGGAGATTTATCACCGGCTTCTGGATCTAGTTTACCCATTTTATATTGTTTATACATATAGTCTTGATAGTCTTTTGCTTCTTTTCTTATTTTGTTTGCAGAGCCAATTGTACCATCAAAATTATAAGCATCTAAATCACCAACGTCTTCCATAAGATCTTGAAACTCATCATCTGTTATCTCTCTTTTAGGATCTGGGTTTCTATCTTTAAATTTACTAAACATTTCTCTATCTAATGTTTTCTGAGGTGTTTTAAGTTTGTCTGCAGTTGTAATTGCATTGTCACCAAATTTTTTCTTAATTAAAGAAGCTAAACCTTCCACTACTTTTTTACCACCCGCATAACCCATTCTGCCACCTTCTGCTTTTCCTTTTCTAATTGCTTCTGGTACTGCTTCGCCTACTTCTTCATATATATCATCGGAAAGACCAGACATCTCATCAAGAACGCTACCTGTTTCAGGCCCATCATTTCTAAGATAAGTAGTTCCCTCTTGATAATCAGGAGAAGATTTAATACCTTTAGCATCATCTATAACTTCTCCGGGTCTGTAACCCATATAACTTTCTTCCGTTACAGGAGAACCATAATAATCCATATCCTCAGCAACTTTAACTCTTTGAATTTCAATTTGACCGGTTGTATTATCTGTTGTCATTTCAAAATCTTTATATTTCTTAACAGTTTGTCTATCAGCTGTTGCAGCTGTTTGAGTTATGTCATCACCCAATGCTTTAATTTTTGCTACTAGTTTAAAAAAGTGTGGAGGAGCTCCACCAGTTGCAGCTTCTTTTGCAACTTCAATTGCAACTTTTTTAGTTGCACCTTTTCCAAGACCCAGTAATCCTGTTTTAAATGCTGCACCGGCTGCGCCTAATCCTGCAAGAATTTTTAAGAATCCACGTCTTCCACCTGTTGCGTAAGGTACTCTAGAGTTAGTATCATCTTCACCTACTAAATAATTTAAGCCTGTTGATGTAGATCCACCTTCTGCAAAAGGTACATCATCCGGATCAGGATCAAGAGGTTTATTTTTTAATCTCTCAATACCTTCTTTGTTTTCTTTTTGTAATCTTTTTTTAATCTGTGCTTCTGTTTCTTTTGTTACATCTTCAAATTGTGCAGGAATTATATTTCCACCTCTGTCTTCGTATAATGCAGGATCTTTTTTTCCTATATTTTTCATTTGTCTTTCAAATAAATCTCCTAGGCCTCTTGTTGTTTGAACTCCATCTATTATTTCTATTTCAGGAGGTTGAGGTCGTGCTTTAGTCCAATCTGTAATTCTTTCACGAGGAAATTCTATAACTTCACCTTTGCCTACTTGTTGAGATGCTTTAAATTTAAGCTGTAATGTTTCTATAGCATTAGGCTCTCGCTTATTAGTTTTTACAAATAGTTCAAATAATTCTGCAAATATTTTTTTCATTAATAATACTCTTTAGTAACAGGTTGTGTAGGTTCATCTAGGTAATCCTCAGGGTGAGTTATAAAACCTCCCTGCCTGAACCGCATAACAGCCATAGTCATAGAATCGACTAAGTCATCATGATCCCCGTGTGGAAATGCTGCACACTCTTCCACTACTTCTTCTGCAAATTTCATATCTGGAGCCCAGATTAAACCTGCTTCGAAAAGTGGTGCACACGTATTTACACGTACGTGCTTATCATTACCACGACTTGGCGTAAAAGTCATCACCGGAATGTCCATTTGTCTCAATTCATGAGTTAAAGGTGTTCCAGATGCTTTTTGCTCAACGATAACCATATCAGGTTTCCAATAATTGTATTGATCCAACGCAACTCTTCTAAGTTCTGGAAATTCATATCTTTCTTTTATAGAATCCATTAAAATTAAATTAGGTTTAGAGTCTGAATCTGGATAAAACACTCCCCAAGTAGTAATTGCACTATAATCGGCAGTTTCTTTTTTTAAAAACGCAGTATCATAGCTTTGAATTACATAATCAACATAAGGAAGCTCATCTTTGTCCCAAATTTGCCACCATTCACGTTTTATTATAGCTCCTTCTTCAGAAGTTGGCTTTTGCATCCATTGTGCATTCCATTTTGCAACGGGTAAAGTTACTTTAACCTTCTCAAGCTCATCTAATTTCCAATATTCAGGCCAAACAGGTTGTTCATCAATAATTGCTGGAAATTCTACCACTTCCCACTGATCGCCTTTAACTTCTTTTTGATTCTTTAATAAAATTCCAGTCAAATCTTTTTTAGACCAACGCGTCATAACTAAAACAATCTGTCCTCCAGGTTGAAGCCTTTGACGTGGACCCGATGTATACCATTCATACGCATTATCAAACGCGTTAAGACTCATTGCGTCTTGCTCCGAGTGAGGATCATCAATAATCAGGAGATCCGCACCACGGCCCGTGATTGCTCCACCAACACCAGCTGCAAAATATTCTCCGCCTTGTGCCGTCTCCCAACGTCCTGCAGCTTGAGAATCTTCTCTTAATCTTGTTTCAAATATTTTAGCATATTCTTCACTATCAATTAGTGTCTTTGCTTTACGACCAAACCTTACTGCAAGTTCTCCTGTGTGAGTTGCTTGAATGATCTTGAGTTTAGGATTACGGCCCACCATCCACGCAGGTAATAGGAATGACGCAAATTCTGACTTTGTATGTCTAGGCGGCATATTCACTATTAGTCTATTAATTTTTTTATTGGCAAGATCGTTAAACTTTTGAGCGATGACTCGGTGGTGAGCACCTTCTATAAAATCAGGCCAAACACATTTAACAAACGACATAAAGTCATTTTTTGCTTTACCTTGAATTTTCTTCTCGGCATGCATTACTTTATATTGTAAAAATTCTTTTCTTATATCAGCAGGAAGCTTACTTATATCTATCTTATTTAAATCCATAAAAATTTTTTATAATTTTTTTTGTCGCACTTTTATAGTGAAGAAGTATTTTATCACCTCTATCTCTCTAAAACAAGCAATATATCCTAAAGCAGTGGGACCCCTTTTTATATAAAGGTGTATCGATCATATAGGTTTGAAGTTGATTCGGTTTCGGTTTAGGTACTAGATGGATTGGGTGGGGTGGGTGCCTTGATCCATGGTGGGTGCGGCCGCACAACCTGGGGTTGTGTGAGTGTGGTCCAACAGGACCACACATGATGTGATTAGTTAGCCCAAGTATCTAGAGCCTTGGCTCTAATTAGTATGGCAGGGCCAACAACATAGTCCTTACGACCTGTAATATAGTTGTCGTTATCAAATGTATCTTTCCATAACTTACTGGCTTTCTCGTTTAATGGTAAGCCCATTAGTTTGCCCTCTTCATTTAAAAGAAGTAAGTCACCATTTGGAAACGATACAC
>Ga0222631_1000222_pt1 | contig 17636 bp, 30 predicted proteins | sample AntAcemetagenom5_FD_179826 | JGI IMG/M metagenome (GOLD analysis project Ga0222631, IMG submission 179826) | Saline water microbial communities from Ace Lake, Antarctica - #5 | ecosystem: Environmental > Aquatic > Non-marine Saline and Alkaline > Saline | place: Antarctica: Ace Lake | collected... | reverse complement strand
TTTCCTATGTCTAATCAAGTATCTAGTAGTGTTACTCCTTCTACCTTATCTCAAGTATCAATACTTCAAATGCTGCTTCAGTATGGTTTTGAAGGTACAGAGAAGTACCTAGATTATTATTTATTGGAGAAAGCACATGACTAATCATAGAGTTATAAAAACATATCCCGGTGAAAATACAAAGCGCGTCTTGAATAAGGACGTGCTTATTTTTGGCACTAATGATACAGCTCAACTAGCATATTATTATATCAGTAGCCATTCTGATTATAATGTAATAGGTTTCGTTGTTGATGAGGACCATAAAAAAGTAGATACCTTCTGCGGATTAACAGTATTTATATTAGAAGGTATTGAGAGTTTCTTTAGCCCAGATGATGTATGGATGTTTGTACCTATGACGGGTAAAAACATGAATAGAGATAGGTGTGATATTTACTGGGAAATAGGAGAATTGGGTTATTCTTTTATAAGCTACGTTAGCCCTTTTGCTACTGTATTAAGTGAAAATATTGGCGAAAACTGCTTCATTCTAGAAAATAATACTATTCAACCCTTTGTTACTATACAGAATAATGTTATATTATGGAGTGGAAACCATATTGGGCATCATAGTGCTATTAGAAATCACGTATTTTTTACCTCCCATGTAGTACTTTCTGGTAATTGTGAGGTTGACCATTACTGTTGGTTTGGTGTAAACTCAACTATTACTAACGCTTGTAAAGTAGCTAGTGGAACATTATTAGGTATGGGTTCAACACTAACCTTACCTTATACTACTAGAGATACGATGTATCTAGGAAGTCCCGCTAAAGATTGTGGGCCTTCGGAAGGAAAAATATAGTGTGGAAATTAATTAATCAACTAAATGTGGGAACTAAAATGCAATGTCCTGTACTTGATATTGACCCACAAGGCAACTGGAAAGTATACTATGGGCATAGAACTTCTGATAACATTACTCACCTTCGTATTTTAACTGTCTCACCTCTTTTAGAAACAGTAATTAAAGATGCAGCGTACCCGCTATTACCTGGCTATGTAGGTAGATTCGATACTTATGGTATGTTACCCTCTTCTATTTATAGAGACGGCGATGATACTTATCTATACTATGTAGGTTGGGGGCGTCGTCCTGATGTGGCTTACCAGAATAGCACCGGTGTTTTAGTTACAAATAAAGAACACGGTATACGTAGATTTGGTCCTATTATTGGCCCTAGTAGTGATGATAAAAGTTTATTTACAGGAACTATGAGTGTAATTAAAATATCTGCAGATTACTACATAGGATATTATTTACGTTGTTATAATTGGATTAAAGGTGAACCAATTTATGATATTTCTGTAGCTACTTCTAGAGATTTAATTCACTGGAAACGTAATATGCGAGGAACTACTATGGGAATTAATCTTTTACAAGATGAAGGGGGAATTTCTCAATTTAATACTGTTAAATATGGGGATAAATATATAGCATGTTATTCTACTAGGGGATTATCTGATTTTAGAGGAGATAACTTAGAAGAATCTTACAGAATAGAAACTTTATCTAGCGATGATGGGTATAATTGGAAAACTATGATGAAAGGAATATATCCAGATAATGATAATAATATGTATTGCTATCCTTATCCTTTTGTATATGAAGATGAGCTATACATGCTTAGTAATGGACATAACTTTGGAGACACAGGGATTCTAGTATGGAAATACGATACAAGTATATAGGTATAAAAGAATATGATAGACAAGGTTATGCTCATTTACAAGAGTTAATCCGTAAAAAACCTATAGCTGAAATAGCAGAAATATTTGCTTTATGTATTTATGATCGTTTGAATAGATTAGGTAAAGGCGGGTACTCAAGTAGGTACGACGGCGTTGCTTATCTTTATAAACATGATTATCCTGCTTTTTTAAATATATTACGACTACTAGAGAATAGTATTCCTGTACTAAACTTAGCTACTGATCCAACCGTTTTAGGGGCAGTATCTACTATTGCAGGTATAAAAGCACCAGCTTTGTCAACTAAACCTGTAGTTATGTACCACTCAAAAGCATGTGGAGATTATTCTACTGATTGGCACGTAGACAGCTATAGTATACAAGGCTCTAGTAACTGTGCTGTCTTATGGATTCCTCTTAATAGTATGACTAAAAGTAATGGCATACTTCAAGTAGCTACTGGAACACACAAAGAACATACACCTATTAGTGACTTTTCTGAGGGATTTGGTACGGTAGATGTTAAAGATTTACGAGGAAAGTTAATAGAAGATGTAGCAGAGACTCTTGATATAGGGGACGCAGTACTATTCAATAGCGACTTAGTACATAAGTCAGGAGATATGCGTGAAGGGGTGAGTAGAATGACCCTACAATTACGTTATAATGACATACTTGATACAGAATACATGGAGAGAGGATGGCCTAACCCGTATAAGTACTATCCCGAGAGATTATATGATTAGAGTTATATATAGAGCAGTACATCCTGAGCGAAGGAAAAATCCTGATACTCCTAGGCCTGATTGGTTTGATTATAAAAAATGTTTCAGAAGTATCCTTAAAACCTATAAAGAAGAGGTTAAATACTACTGCTTATTCGATACAGAAGATCAATTAACTACTACTAGCTATCACGATATTTTTAGGGGTAATGCTGAATTACATTATATTAATTCTAGAATTACTACTGAAATGATGGATGTAGACCCTGAAAAGGCTGCTGGATATATAATGTATAACTGGATGCAAAACCAAGATTGGTCGCCAGAGGATATTGTATATATAGTAGAGGATGACTACCTTCATCTACCTAGTTGGAGCATGTCTTTAGCGGATGTATTTAATAACTTAATCAAGACAGCAGATGTATATGTAAGCTTATATGACCATCCTGATAAGTATAGTATGAGATATCAAGGGTTACAAAGTACTATTGTTCATTCTAAGTTACTTCATTGGAGAACAGTACCTAGTACTTGCGGGACTTTTGCCGCTAAATACAGTACTTTTATGAAAGATATAGATATACATAAAAATCATCTAGGCGATCACAATAAGTTTGTGGAATTAGAGAATAAATACAGAACTATTATTAGTGCTATACCTGCACAAGCTACTCACTGTTTAGCTAATCATTTATCTCCTACGATAAATTGGAGAGCATATAATGTCTAGAGTACTGATAACAGGCGGAGCAGGATTTATAGGTAGTCACATAGTAGATTGGGCTATACGTGAGTTTGAAGAAGTACGTGTTCTAGATAATATGGGCTATGCAGCACGATATGAAAATATTGGTGACCATATTAAAACCCGAGACGTAGAATTTGTCATGGGTGACATATGTAATTATACTTTGTATGATAAAGTTTTAGATGGTATTGATGTAGTTATTCATGCGGCGGCAGAAAGCCATGTCGACAACTCCTTTGCGGACCCCGTCCGCTTCATTAATACTAATGTTGCAGGTACTCAACTACTAATGCACGCATGTTTACAGTACGATGTTGAAAAGATTATTCATTTTAGTACTGATGAGGTGTATGGGGATTCTGATAAGAAATTACTTACAGAAGAAGATAAACTAACTCCAACCAGTCCTTATGCGGCATCTAAAGCTTCTGGTGACTTGATTGTTCAAAGCTACATTAAAGCATATAATTTACCTGCTGTCATTATTAGACCTAATAATGTATATGGTATTAGACAGCACCCCGAAAAGCTTATACCTACTGCTTGCATGTGTATTAAACAAGGATTTCCTATACCACTTCACGGCAATGGAGAGAATAAAAGAACTTACCTATCAGTACATGATTTAGTAGTTAACCTCGAATACCTACTATTTCACTATTGGACACCTGGTGAGATATACAATATGGGTACTTCGTTTGAGTACTCTAACAATGAAATAGTTAAAAGGATATGCCACTCAGCAGGAGAACGGTTTACAGATTCTATATCTTATGTTAATGACAGACAGTATAATGATAAAAGATACCATATTGATTGTATTAAGTTTAACAATTTAATGTCTAATGATAGCGAAGATATGTTTAATGATATTATTGATGATATACCAGAGTTACTAGACTGGTATGGCAAACATGCAGGAGAGTTCGTTCATGGCTGGTACAAAAACAAATAAAGTATATGAGTCAGTAAAGACTGAAAACTATATTAATATCCAAGATATTGAAGATATTATAGAGTCAGGTCATGTAACTAATAATGGTCCTAGGCTTGAAATATTAACAGAAAATATTGCTGATTTCACTAATAAGCATGTTTCTGTGTGTAGTAGTGGAGAATCTGCGCTTATTCTCATGCTTAAGGCAGAGGGAGTAGGCCCTGGAAGTGTAGTTGGTGTACCTAGTTTTACTTTTATTGGTACAGTACAAGCTATCTTATGGTGTGGCGGAACGCCCTACTTCATGGATTACGCCCTAGAACCCTTTGGTATGGAAGTAGATAATACCCTACCCAAAGAATTAACACATATATTGTTCGTAGAGAACTTTGGGTTTCCTCAGAATACTACATATATTCAGATGCTAAAAAGAGATTTTCAGGATGTATGTTTTCTATGTGATTCTGCCCCTGCTTTTGGTAGTAAAGACCCTTTCGGTAATATAGGTTCCGATGCTTTTGAAGCACAAATTTACAGCTTCCACGCTACTAAACCTTACTCTACTATTGAAGGTGGTGCGGTAGTTTCAAAATGGAAGTCTATCATAGGTAAGATTGATACTATGAAAAACTTTGGATTACCTTATGGTACTTTTATGGGTTTAAATGCTAAGATGAGTGAGTTACATGCCTCTATTGGATTATCAAATTTAGACCACTTTACAACCCATACAGTACCACATAAGAATAATATGTATTGGCAGTATAGAAAAGCATTATTAGAGATAGGAGTAAAGTTACCTAATCCTTATCAAGCGAGCCCGAGTTTACTACCAATTATCGTACCTACTTTTATGCCTATATTTGTAGAAAATAGACAGGCTGTTAGGACAAAGTTGTCCGAACTAGGGGTAGAAACAGAGGTGTACTTTAGAACTCCTTGTCATTTACATCCTGTGTTTCATAAGTATTATAAAGAGAAACTTCCAGTAACAGAATATCTATCAGAGCATACTTTATGCTTGCCATTTCATAATGATTTTGATATTATAGATATACAAAATATAACAGAAAGAGTTAAACAATGTTTGAGTTCCTATTAGCCCTAGTAACTGTAATAATTGTTATAGTACTAGCGTTCAACATATCAGAAGAGGATTAAATGGTAGCTATACTTGCAGTCCTATCTATAATTGTTTTTATTGGTTTAATCTTTGTAATTTGGGCAGTTGTTGCTCAGTTCTAATCAAAAATCATTTGCATATCTATTGAAATTCTTATAAAAGAAAAAAGAAAAATCAATAAAGATTTACACAGAAAGTTATTAGTTATACCTACTAGCGACATATATAAGAAAAAATACCGCTTGCCTAATCATTAAAATAATGTTAATATTATTACAAGAATTAATCGCCGAAAGGGATTTTTTCTTAATCTTGCTTATAAAGGAGAAGATAATATGACAAAGGTATTAAAAGCAATTGGTTTATTCGTAATGGGATTATCCGAACAATCTTATAATCACTGGGCCTCTACTAACAAATTCAGAGAGTTCTAAAGAGTAAGTATAGTAAATTTTATAATTTAGTTCTTGCTAGAAAAGCAAAACTATAGTAATATTATAAATGAGAGTGAAGCAGTAACCTTAGTTACATCTATTCGCCTATAATATTTTTTATTAAACGGTAGGAAAACTAACTATCTGTCCATTTTTCAACACAGCCCCGGTTCTTTATTGAGTTGGGGCTGTATAGTCTAAAACACTATAAAGGGAAGGATTTAACCATGAGCAGTTCTGAACTAACAGCCCTTGCTGTATACCACCACGAATTATATGACCTACAAGCAATGAAGGTTACCAATAGGCTTCCAGAAAGCCAGTTAGAGTACTATGATGTAATTGAGCATTATATGGAATCTCGAATTGTGGAACTTGAAGAAGTAATTGAAGCTAGTTACTGAGTCCCTGTTTTAAATCTATCCTTGCTAATTGCTTGATTTAGTGTTATTATCAGTAATAATAAAGATTAAGGAAAAGAAATGACAGCCAGCCCAAACTATACAGAGGAACTTTACGCGCAAGTGAAAGCACTTTACGCGCAGTACGGTAATGAAGGACTAGAGAAGATCGCTCAGGAAATTAATAAGCCTGTACGTTCAGTCCGTAGTAAGCTAGTGAAGGAAGGTGATTATGTTCCTTCAGATATGTCAGCTAAGAAGAATGGCCCTTCTAAAAAGGAACTTCTACTTGAGCTAGATGGTGTTTTCGGTGATGAAATTGAAGTATATGAAGCATTTAAGAACACCACAAAAACTGGATTACAGTTCTTAGTGCGTAAGTTAAAGCCCACCGACTAAAAAATTACATTTTAAGTTTGCTAAGAGCCTAAAAATCCTGTAATATATAAAAACATAAAGAAACATAAGCGGGGTGGAGAAGTAGACTATCTCGGTATCCCCATAAGGTACAGTTCGTCAGTGCAAATCTGACTCCCGCAACCAAATTTAACGGGCATGTGTGATGGGGTTCGAGTCCCCTTAAGTATGGATTTACCTCTCACTTAAAGATAAAAAGAGTAGCTCTCTATTCGGGGGCAGTACCCGACGTGTCCATCAATTAAAGGTTCAGAGAGTGTTGTATCTAGGTCAACCCTAAGTATTGTAGTAACTAGAGCACAAAAAACTGTATAACCTACGCCTAAAGTCAAGACTACCTTGGCGCATTAACTTTTAACTTGCTTATTCCTTAATTTTAATATATAATAATTAAAGAAATCGGGAAACAAGAAAATAAATAATAAACGATCAGTGAGAAAATTAACTTTGTTCTTGCTAAATACTTAAAAGTTCTGTATAATAGTTAAACAATAAGAAATAAAGGTAAGATTGTTAAGTTATCTGGTTGTCCTTTCGAGTGCGACAAGGCAGGCGAACAATCATAGTATCGGCGGGATTGCGGGGCTGGATACTAAAAGAAAAAGAACTTTGTTCTTGCTTAATGGTTAAAAATAGTTTATAATAATTAAAGAATACGAGTAACAGGGATCATCCTCCGTTTCCAACATGCCCAATATGGAATGAGGTTTAACAGAAAAAACGGTGAGGTCAGTTGGCTACGGCTCACACGACCGAAATGATCCAACGGCAGTACGGAACGCGCTGCACCCTGTTAATTTTGAAATTACCATTGATGAGGGAAGGATAACCCTATGGCTGGTCCATGATAAAAATAATCCTTTAACGGTTTCAACACTTGTTATAAAGGTAATTTCACTCCTAGTTACTAAGGAGCGGAGGTAGAGAGGAAGTAACGGTCGCTCTACTAACTAATTTGACTTTAGTCTTGCTAACAGCTTAAAAGTTTGTTATAATGATTAAAGAATAAAGAGAAAGACCTAAATGCTCTGTCGAGCGCCCGTAGTGGACTTAATCCACCTGCTACATCGGCGAACCAGAGGCTCACATTTAGGTCCGGTAAGTCCTCTATTTAATGAACTTCGGTTCATGTCGGTGAGGGCGCGATGAGCGCGAGGGATGGGGCGACTTATTGAAGAATTTAGAGTTTTGTGACGCTATGATTCCGTATAAGATGGTACGATGAATAGTCCCATAGGGATAAACAATAAAGCTAGAGGGTCGCAACCATCGCGGATACTAGCTGAGTAAGAACACAGATTTAATTAACGTGAGATAGCTCAGTGTCTAGAGCGTTCCCCGGGGGAAGGGCGGTGTGTTAAATTCCACCTCTTGCGGCCAAATTAAATGTCGATATAGCTCAATTGATAGAGCAGTTGTTTCTAAAACTACGGGTTGTAAGTTTAAATCCTACTATCGACACCACATTAAGGGGTGCGACTTAATACGAGAAATAAACGCATAGATTGGGTAGATGTATACCGTAGCCTTGCTTAGTAGGTTGATAGACATTGGCATGACAGACAGCCAATCTCAAAAAAGGGTCAGGGGTTTTTAAATGTTAATCCTCTTTAGTAATAAAAATATTATGGGCACAGGGTGATCCAGTAGAGTGCAGCGGGTGTTGAATTCCCCAAGCTGAGTCGGTTCGAATCCGAGCAGCGCCTGTCGGCAAAACTTTACAACGTGCGGTTCAGTTGTCCGCTGAAATATAGCCAAAACAACAGCCAGGGCGCGTTCGGGCAAGAATAGGAGTCGTAGTAGAAACATTTAGGAGGGAGAATCCTAACAACTACTTTAATAAAATAAAAAATAACCGCCGTCACTGTATAAGGGCTTATGAGGTTTAGAAGTATCGTATTGCTGTTTACCATTATATAGATAGACGAAAAAATAGAAGAAAACAGAACTTCCGTAAAGGCATATAAATAGCCTGTCTTAGTAGAACTATAGCTTATTAGAGCCTTTGAACAGACGAAAAATTCACTCAGGTTACTAACACCAAGAAAGTAGTAGGATTGCAAGTCCGAAAAATTCTAAAGTTAGAGCGCAAGACGTGGTTAGTCTATACAAAGAACCGGGGGTATGAACCGAGGGAATTGTTCATACGGTAGTTAAGGGTCGGCATCGCTACTATATTTTTATGATATAATAATAAATAAAAAGGCTCGGAGGATTAATTTTCTTCGGGCCTTTAATATTGGATACTACATGATTTACTGGACAAATGGAACAATAAAGTACAGCAACAAGTATGATGCATTACAAGGAGTTAGGGGTAAATCCTCTATGCTCCTATTTTCATTCCATGAAAAGGTATTCGACGATTGTGACTTTACAGTCGAACCTATACTTAGTTATGACGAATTATTAAAGCAACGTGCTCAACAACTACGAGATACTCATTCATATATTAGGTTATGGTACAGTGGCGAATCGGATTCCGACACTATACTAAAAGCTTTTCTTAATAATAACATACATATTGATGAAATTGTAACAGTTAGGGATAGTGTTAGCGACAATTTCGATGGATTCTACGGAGCATATGAAGCTAACCTTATTTCTTTACCTCAATTTAAGAAGTTTGCAGTACAGCTACGTAATACAAAACTTACTGTTAAAGAGTTAGGCAATGATTACTTTAATTTCTTATATGACGAAAACCATAAAGATAGAGTATTAGCCTCTAATTTACCTGCCAGTATGATTAGGCGAGGACGTAATTTGTTCACAGTGTTCTATGACTATTTTGGCAAAGAATTCTTTAAAGATAATTATACAGAAATTGTAGGATACCAAAAGCCTCGATTACGTATTAAGGATGGAGAGTTCATAGACGAGACTATGGCAGATTCAGCCTTCAACGATACTACTTATGATAATCAGGAAGCCTTTTTCACTACTCCTAATATGCCAGAACTACATATTAAGCAATGTCACATGGTTAAATCATATATCAAAAGTAAATACCCTAACCTACTTAATGGACTAATTAATGAGAAAACGCAGTATAAAGATGATATTGCTACTGCATGTAGATTACCTTTTTATAATCCTGTTAAAGGCATAGCTAAGGATCAAGTTAAATTAGTTTCTATTCCTATGCTACGAGATTTACAAGAAAATGATATGCACCTATTTGATAATTGTTCGGAGTTTTACAATGACATAGGCCATGTTTGGAAAGCCGTTAAGGGCAAACCTCGTAGCTTAGGAAGTTAATAACCACTTGCTAAGTGGTCCGAACTCTGTTATAATAGTTATAGAAATGAGAAGAAGCATATGGAACATATTACACCAGAAGGACTTAAACAAGGATATTTTTGTTTTAGATGTGGAAAAGGCACTAATATGTATGCTTCAGGGCATAAAATAGGTAAATGCGAAAGCAGACCTGAAATAGTTAAAGAACTAGTAAAACTTAATAGGGTTTAAATGAAACAGAAGTTTTTCGATAGTGCGGTAGCTGTAGCACTAACCGCCCCCGGTATTGGAAAAGATAGTAAGTTCCGTCATGGTGCTGTACTGGTTAGGAAAAATCGTATTCAGACTGTAGGACAAAACTCCTATAAGACGCATCCTTACTCTGCTAGGTATAGTGAATATCCATTCACACATGCAGAGCAACACGCTATTTATCGTCAAGGTCTTGATAATTGTCAAGGCATGGATATTTACGTTGTTCGAGTAAACCGAAAAGGCAAAGTTCGTAGTAGCAAGCCCTGTTCCACATGCCAACAAATTGCTAAAGATGCTGGCATTAATAAAATTTGCTATAGTACGCCTGAAGGTGACTATGCTTATTTAGATATTGAAAAGAATAATTAATGAAATATCCTATAATAGGATAAGAAGCTGTATGCCCTAAAGGGTTAGGTAGGGTAGTAGCCTACACTCGTGATTGGATTCAAGTAGACACCTATGTGAATAACCTAGGATCTAAATATGCTCATGAGAATGTAGTATTAGTAGAAATTAAACTTGCAACATAAAGAGAGCATGTAAAAATGGAAGAAAAAACAATAAACTACCCACGTAATTATTTTGCTACTAAGGAAGATATTCAACGATTCAACGCAACCTTTGGTGTAGCTACTATGGAACCAGACGAATATGGGCGCTACCTTATGGGTAATATTCAAGCAGTACGGTGGCCCAAGTGATAACTACAATCATTTCAGGAGCACAGACAGGAGGTGACCAAGGAGGTTTGGAAGCTGCTAAGCGTCTAGGGCTAATTACTGGTGGACTGATTCCTAAGGGATTTAGAACAGATAACGGACCTAAGCCTGAGTTTGCAGAAATGTACGGTATTGAAGAAGATAGTTCTTCTTCTTATCCCCCACGCACAGAAAAAAATGTTTTACGAGGTACTGGTACCGTTATTGTTGGCGACCTTAACTCGACAGGATGTAAACTCACGAAATCTTTATGTATTCGCCATAATAGGCCTTGGTTACATATTTATTGGGACAGTAAAACTCCTTTTACTAGTTTAGAACAGTCTTTATTTAGAGGGTTTATTTTATCTAATCGTATTTTAGTATTGAATGTAGCAGGTAATAGGGAAAGTAAGAATCCTGGATTACAGAAAGCAGTATCGGATTTTATTTATGGATCACTCAAAGATATTATTTCTTGACGTAGAGGCATCTAGTCTTAGTAATCAGTCATATCCAATTGAGATAGCCTGGGGCAGTACTGAGTTCGGCATAGAAGAGTACTTAATTAAACGGTATCCTGATTGGGACGACTGGAATTGGCGTTCTGAGGGTATACATATGATTAGTAAACAAGACCTTCACCGTTTTGGTAAAGACGGTAGGATTGTAGCCGATAGACTATTTGACCTTAAGAAACAAGGATATAGCTTTGCTGCCACTTCTCACTATGACTCTTTTTGGATGAATAGATTAATGTCTCGTTTTTATACTTCTATGCAGGTAGTTGGTTGTAGGGACTTTAACACTATTATCTATGATCTATTTCCTACTACTCATCCTGTTTCTGATAGTATTATGTTTAATATGCAATCAGAGTTTGAACGTATTTATGCAGAAGCAAAAGCAAAATGTCCTGTAACTCATAGAGCAGCAGCGGATGTTAAACACATGATTGAAATGTACACGATAGCGGGGGAACAATGGGGGAAATTTTAATATATATATAGGAACAGGCTTATTATTTAGCTTTATGTTTTGGATAACTACTATGCCTTTGTGGTATACCTCTGAGCCTTATATCCCTATGTCTTATGAATGACCATAATTTAACACAAAAAGAAGCTGAGGATATTGCAGGTGGTCCAGGACCTCCAGCTGTTAAATAGCTCTAGCCAATCGCTTAAAAGTTTGTTATAATTAAAAAGAAATGGAGAAAGATAACTTATGGATTTTGTACTAAAAGCTAAACAAATTGCAACAGTTGCACATGCTACTCAGTTTCGTGAGCAGGCAGGAGTACCTTATATTGTTCACCCACTTGGGGTAGCGCTGAAGGTTCGCCACCTCGGACCGGAATATGAGGCAGCAGCCTGGCTACATGATGTTGTAGAGGATACTTCTTGGACACTAGCACAACTACTTGCTGAGGGTATTCCCCGTAATGTAGTAGAGACTGTAGATGCACTTAGTCACCGGGATAACGAAGATTATTTCGACTACGTAAATCGTTTGATGCTAAACAAGATGGCTATTCCTATTAAAATTGCGGATGTTGTATATAATTTCCGTGATACACTTGACACACAGCCAGATAAGTATTATCGTATGCGTAAGTACACTAAGGCTTTAGAGATACTACAAAATGCGTAAGATATTTATAGAGTTTTTATATTGGGTTTTTGCAACCCTTATAGGGCTATTAGTAATTATTAAATTGCTTGAGATTACTGACCCCATTTGGTTAGTTACTATGGGTATGATTAGCCACAGTATTTTTACTATCATTTATGATTTACTTGGACTACCCAGTAATGATTAGCTACAGAATAGGAAACCTAGTACAAGCAGATGAGGGGATCATACTCCACGGGTGTAATGCTCAGGGTAAGATGGGTTCTGGGGTAGCTAAAGCTATCCGTGCTAGGTTTCCTTTAGCGTATAAGGAGTATCACCAAGGCTTTAAAGATGGTTGGTTAGACCTAGGTACGGTATTTTGGGTAACAGATGATGATAGACTAATAGGTAATTGTATCACTCAAAAATTTTACGGTTACGACGGTAAAAAATATGTGTCTTATGACGCAATTCATGAATGTATGGTTGAAGTTAAGGTAATGATAGACCATAAACTTAAGTTTAATCTTCCTTATAACGGCGTTGCCATGCCACGCATGGGTTCTACCTTAGGTGGCGGCAATTGGAAAGTAATTGAGGCTATTATTAACGATGTGTTGCGCGATCAAGACGTAACTGTATACGATTTGGAAAGTCAATAATGGATAAATTTATTAAACCAAATTTCTTAACCTTTACAGGATTATAACTGCTACTATGGCTAGTGGTAACAAAGTTATATTTAGTTGTAATAGACATGCTGTAGATCACGTTTTTATGGCTCTACAGAAGGCTCACAAGGAAGCACTTAGGCTAGGATAATGACTACTTTTATAGTATTAGTATTAATATATTTGAATGGTGTACCCGTACATCATCAAGTTATACACACTGATTCCACAGTTAGCTGTATTGTAGTAGCTACTAGACTGTCTACTACAGAAATGACAAAACCAGTAAAGTCAAGAGCAACACATAAAGAAATAATAGGAGAAAGAGTAGCTTGGTGTATAGGACCACAAGGTTTTCTATACGATCCACGCGCTATAACAAGTTGAGGAACTATGGATATAAATAAATTAAAACCAGTAACTATGTACCTTTTAGAAAATGCTATAAATGACGACAATGAGGATGCATTCAAACAAGTCAAAGAACTTGTAGATGAGCTAACCGTGCTTAATATTAAAACCGGCCCTTGGATTGCAGGTGGCTTTGTTCGTAGAATATTGGATGGGTCTTACGTACTAAAAGGTGATGTGGATATTTTCGGCACAAAAGAACAATTAGAAGAAATCATTGGAAAGATAGATAATACTTGTTATTATATATGTACCAAGGCTAGCTCTTATGGCCTTAAGTACATAGAATCAGAATCAGGTATAGAAATTAACTTAATTACAGGAATGCCGGTAGAATCTGTAGAAGAGTTATTCGAAGTTAATATCACTGATTTCAGAATCAATAGATTAGCTACTGATTTACATTATTTTGTTACAGGAGAAGGTACTCTTACAGATTTGAGTCAGAAAGAATTAGTATTTCCTGAAACAGCAAATAAAGATAAGTATGATAAAGAAGAACAGTGGGATTTACCTACTCTAATGCTTAGAACTGGTAAGTTTATGGCTATGGGCTATACTATGTCTAAGGAAGTAAAGGAAGAAATACTACGAAGAATACGTATCGGTGAGTAAATAACTATAACAACTAACACTCATTGAAGTAACTTAATAGGCGTTTTCTAGACGCCTATTTTTTTATGTGCTTGCCTAAAGCTCTTTGATATGTTATATTTAATGATAATCAGTAAAGGAACTAACAAATATGAATTTCGTAAGCAAAGAAGCGGTGGATAAGCTTGTATTGGATTTTCACAAGGTAGCTGTAGAGTATATTCAGAAGAGCCTCAAAACTCCTCTAGGCGATATTTCCGGCTTTACTTGTAGCTTAAAAATGGATTGGGATAAGAATCGTAGTTCCTCTCGTGGAGGTATGTATGCTAAGGGTCCGGGCGTAAACTATGCAATGACTCAAACTAACTCTATGGGACGTACTGGCCATTATTGGGAGTATGAGTCTTTTAAGAAAGACGCTACTATTGGCGGGTTTACTACTAAAGACGAATCCCTGTGCGTATACGCATTACAATGCCACGAAATGGCCCACGCAGTAATTGGTTATTTGGGATTGCAAAATGTTGTGGCATCTCATGGACCGGAATGGAAGTCTATCTATGCTGATTTACGTAACTATTTCATTAATCCTTATGTAGATTCTTGTGTAGTAGATAAGAAGAAGTTCGTTACTAAAGCTAAGGATGTGGCGGAAGATAAGGCTGCTTTTATATCGGGCATGTCAGGTTTAGGGCACAAAGGACGAGATTACTGGAATAAAAATTACGTCTGTCAGGGAAAAAATTACAAAGTTGTAGGATGGAGTTCCCGAGCACGTAAGTACAAGGTGCTTGCACGAAAAGAAGGAACACAAAAAGTTTACGGTTTCTCTGTAAACGATATTGTTAGAGGAATGAAAAATGCTTAGAGTACTAATTCAGAATGAAGTAGAGTGTATGACTTGTGGGGACCGTATTTATTCCGCACATCGTCATGATATGAAGTATTGTAAATGCGGGAGCATTGCAGTAGACGGTGGTATGGAATATCGTCGCAGGGCTGGTAAACTTACTGAGTATATCGACTACTCCAAGGAAATGGATGCAAACGTACTTATGCAATGCACGAAAGCAGTCGATGATTCAAAAGATTCTGGCCGTAATTCACTAGGTACGGTACTTGCAGTCATTCGTGTACTGGAAGCAGAACAACATCTAGTCAAGAGTAAATTTGTAGTTAGGAACCACTAAAATGGCAAAAGGTAAACAGCATAAGAAGATCAGTACGCGAACGCCGTTCGGTACTTACGAGCAATGGACTACTAATTATCTTAGTATGCGTCCTATCTTAAAAGACCTTAAAATCCTAGCACAGTCTGCTCATGCGGTAGAAGTTGTGTGGTGGAAGAATCTGTTCGATAAGGAAGCACGTCTTTATGGAGTCAAAGACGGCGATGGGTATTTTCATAAGAATGATGATGATACTGTAATCTTTATCCATTTTAGGGACTTTTGGTTTAATACCCTTGTTCGCGAAGTAAGTGCTAACCTATGGAATACTGTATGGGATGATTTTTCTGACGGCACTACTAAGGGACATAAGGCTGCATTTAGAGAAGCAGACAAGGCTTCGGCAGAGTTTGAGCGTAGTGTAATGAATGTTTGTGAAGGGTTAGCATGAAGAACAAATCATTTCTTTAGTGAAGAAGGCGCAAAGTAAGGAAAAAGACAGTTGCTGAACGCTAAAATATAGGATATAATAGTTTTATCAAATGAGGGATAGGGTAAGCGCCTCGGACTGCTGCCTAATATGTAAACAAAGGAAACTTTAAACATGACTGATACACCCGTAAATTACACTGACGATCTCGTTGCACAGGTTGTTGCTCGTTATAACGAACTCCGTTCGGAAGGCAACTCACTGGCTCTGCGTACCATCGCTGATGAGGTTGGTAAGACTGTTCCTTCACTTCGTTCCAAGCTTGTTGCTGAAGGCGCGTATGTAAAGGAAGAAGAGCCTGCTAAGGCACCCAAGCGTGAAGGCCCAACCAAGGGTCAGATGCTGGCCTCTCTTGATGAGGTGCTTGTTGGTACTGGTCTTGAGTTCAACACCGAGGGTCTTAAGGGCGCTACCAAGGACGCAATCGCCGGTATTACCGAAGTCGCTCGCGGTCTTGCACAGGTAGAAGTTGCTGTTGAGGACGAAGCTGTAGCAATGTAAATTGTAGAGGGGCTCCGGCCCCTCTATTTACCTATTTGAGGATCAATTACAATGATTAGGGAAACGCCCAGAGAACGCGCTGGACGCGCCGGTGATAGAGCAACAGGGGATTGGTTGCCTACTGAGTTAGTAGATGATTTCATTGCTGTAGTAGCACAAATTATTGAAGATACTGAAGAAATGTCACTACCTAAAGAGCCTACAGTAGAAATGAATATTGCTGGTGCACGTTCTATAGGCAGTACCATAGGTGACCCAAACCATACTCAAAGGTCTAAAGCTTGTTGGGACGCAATGATTACAGCCGCACCTGTATATAGGAATAGTCGATGATACCTCTTTTAATTGGAGTAATTATGTGTTATTCACTAATTTCTTTGTTTATTTGGTTATTTATGTATCTGATCCTACTTAAACCACTACACTGTCTTGCTATAGGTTTATTTTGGCCGCTATTATTGGCGGCCTATATTATCAAAGCTTTTATTATAGCTTGTAAACTATCATATAAAGCAGTAACAGAGGATTTTCGATGAAAAAAACAATTAACGAAGTCAGATTTTGGGGTGTGGGTATTATAGGTACTTTCGCATCTTTTGCCGTTGTAGACTACAGTAATCTATATACTTTGGCAATGTCAGCAGTAATTCTGGTAGCAACTGTAGCTATAGCTGTATATCCCTATGTTAATGAATAACAATAAGCTTGCCTAAAGGTTAAGTTTTTGCTATTATAAATAATAATATACATGGTCGATCATTATTTAGAGTTTCTCGAACGGGACCAAATGCGGTTAGTTATTGATATTTCTAATCTCAAGAAGCAGATTAAGAAACTTAAAAGCTAACGCGGAAAGAAGAACAATGCAGTATAGTCCAGATAAGTGGCTTATAATTGATATTTCTAATGAGTATGGAGAGCATGTTTTTAAGCTATTCGCCAGTTGGTATGGTGGTTATATGGGTAGCGACCAATGGCGTCTGAATAGTGGTATTACAGATATTAAAAAAGAGGGCGACTTCTATCTTATTTATGGCCATTCTAGTAGTGTTTATAAGGTATATAAAGGTAGTTACGGCACTACAAGTTATGGCGCTGAAATTCTAGATACATTTCCTAATATAAGAGTATTAGGGGATAAGTATAATTGGCTAGAGATGGGCCGTCTACTTACTAAAGGCTAGCACAGTGCAGTAACTGGAAGATACTCTAGTACAAATCATAATTTTGGAAAAGGAAATAATACAAATGCCCCAAAGAATTGATCCGTGGCAAACTAAGAAGGCACTTAGAATTGAAAAGTATGTATTAGGAGCACTTGTGTTCTTAATTGCGGTACTATCTATCGTGGTGGCTGTATGATACTAAATTTAGACATTAAATATCTTAATTATACTACTGACAAGTATACTAGATTACTCAGAACTATTGAACTTGATAGTGAATTGACTGATATGTA